>CAACVD010001520.1_pt1 | contig 11107 bp, 22 predicted proteins | sample 2381771 | NCBI WGS metagenome assembly CAACVD01 (sample SAMEA5211965, study PRJEB30684) | marine metagenome | biome: Marine; feature: Epipelagic; material: Water | collected 2015-10-15 | depth 15 m | reverse complement strand
CTGCCATATGCTTTTGAAATAAGCTATCGTGTATGGTGGTCTTGTTCTATCCTGGTTACATCTATTCAATACCTTGCTAACTTCTTTCATGAATCTATCTATCGTTACTCCAGCTTCTATCATCTGTTCTGCTATTGCTTCTTCTCTCTTGCTCCATCGCCATTGTCCTCGTGTCTTGCAGATATCGTCTAGTGCATGTGAATAACTTCTTAAATATTCAAAAACTTTATCCTTAATAATATTATTATTAGTTATAGTATTATAGTTCTGTATAACATCTGACGTTATATTTTTTGCACTCTCTGTATAACATCTAGTGTTATATTTGGATTTATGTTTTATAACATCAGGTGTTATATTATTATCTTTTAAGTATCCCTTCTCAATTGGTGAAAGTAGGCCACAACCGATCTTATTCCAGGCATCAATAGTTTGTTTACCTGACAAATAAGTGACCATAGCATTGTACACTGTATCGTATGGAAAGAACTCAGTTTCATCCTTCAGGTACTTTTGAGTAATATCATTAGCCAGTTTTTCTTGTGCCGGTGATAACTTATTCTGTTTCTTTTCTTCTTTAACTTGTTCTTTGACTATCTCTTTAATTGTATCTTGTGCTTTGTTAGCTTCTACTCTTGGGTCAGTTGTAATTTGTGCCAGTTGATCTTGGTCTATACCTGGATCATATATTACTCTCCAGGAAGCTCCTTTTGGTCCTCTATTTCTTAATGGATTTTCTTTTCTAACTTTCTCGATGTAGCCCCATTTAATTAGATTATTAAATTGTCTTGATATAGCTGGTTGTGATCTTGCTAATCTTTTAGCTACAGTTGCTTGATTTGGATAAGCTATGCCTGATTGTCCATTGCAATAAGAACATATAACACCCAGTACTTGTAATGCTGAAGGATGAGTTAATATATATTTATCGGAAAAAGCTCTTGAGGGTATATTAGTAAAAGGTGAGGGTGCTTGTATGTCTGATACCATCCTATGTTTTGGTAGCTCCAGCATCTGCTTTCTTGCCTTTAATATTTCCTGGGCCTTATCAATCTTGGGAATATCAATCATGTTCATTTAAATCTCTTTGATAACTGTTCCAGGATAGCAAGCTTCGACCAGCTTCTTCTTTAGTCTATATACTGGTGTCTTAAATCCTTTTACATCTTCAACAATGTAATAACCTATTTGTCCATCCGGTCCTTCTTCATCGACCATAAGATACTCAAAGTCTGCTTTATATGTGCAAACCTTCTTACCTTTAACCATGCATTTAAACTCAGGCTGAAGTCTTAAAGTGGCTATGATGCCAGCTTTCTCCATCATCTTTAGCTCAGAATATCTCTTAGCTTCCTTCTTACTATCAAAAGTAATACCATCAACAACAGTCTTTATAGCTCTATACTTTGTCATTGGCCTTCACCATCTGATCTAACTTTTCAGCTATCTTCAAATCCGATATCTGTTCTTTTTGATCATCAAATATAATGTCATTGCTAATAGAACCTGGTGTTCTTCTTCTTAATCCTTCCCTTAATATATGCTCAGTTAATCCAGCCATTGACCATCTTTCTTTCTTGGCCTGATGCTTTAGCATATCGTAACAACCCCTTGATAAACGACAATAAAAGGGAACTATCTCTATCTCTTTTTCCATTTGTATAAAACCTATTGAACTTTTTTTACGTCTAGGTCTTGTATTTTAGATATCTATCTGATATATGTATATAGGTAAGACATAAGTCTTACATCGGTGTTAACAAAAAAGGGGCTAAAAAGTGGAATATATTGTCAAAGGTCAAATCGGTAAATATCGCAAAGGACATCACTTATGTGAAGAACTAGAGAACCTGGGTTATGTTTTGGTCAAAGAAAACAGTCATCCAAAAGGTTGGTCTTTAGCTAGGAAGTTGGATACAACGAATGTCCAGCATTGGTCATCAAGTCTTAAAAGATTAGATAATTATATTTCAAGGCACATAACTACTTTAAGAGGAGCTAACTAATGAGACCAATAGTTAAAAGTGCCAGGAGAGTTGGAGAGCTAGTTGATCAGTTTGAAAATCTTGATCATGTTACCTGGAAGCAAGTCGATGAGTTTTACTCAGACACTTACATAGTCTTTGAAGCTAAGAACAGATTAGACATAGCAACAGAAAATTTAGAATATTATTCTGAAGATGACGATGACTATGCAATATGGCTCAAAGATTCCAGGCAACTCAAAAGGTTCATCAATACCTGGGAAGGTAAATGCCAGCCACATAAGTATGATGGTATGGAATGGGAAGAACTCGAAACAATTATGAAGAGAGCAAAGTAATGGCAATTAGAGAAATCGTAAAAGACCTTTTTAAAATAGAAACATTCGTAGATAACGTCTTGCAATGTGCAGAACTAAAGGAAGAGGGTGGATGTCTTGAAGATGGTAGCATTGAAGAGGTAAACAAAAAGCTGAGTGATGATTACATCCTGGACATTGTTTCTTGTGAATATCTAAATCGTATGAAGATTGCAAAAGGTATTGTTGAAACACCTGAAATGTATGGTGAATATCAAAGTTTAGAATCTTTAAAACAAGAAGCTAAATACAATCAGGAACTAGGCAATTTTTTTGATAAATGGGAAAGGGAGCAAACTAATGAGGGTTAAGAATACTGCCGGTCATGAACATACTGGTGTCTATTGTGCCTACGTTAGGGTATCGACTGACAGTCAGGATGTTGCCAGGCAAGAAATGGAGATCAAGAAATGGCTCAATGGTGGTGATCACCAGGTCATGTGGTTTAGGGAAGAGGGTGTCTCAGGTAAAATTTCACCTTCAAAAAGACCTGAGCTATCTAAATGTATCGAGACTGCCAAGGTCAATAAAGGTACAATCATTGTAGCTGACCTGGAAAGATTCAGTCGTAGGATGCAAGACACATTGGACTTCTTTGAAGAGAAGCTGGAGAAGGGCAAGATCAAGTTTGTTGTCTGCAATGAGCCTGAGATATCCGAAAGCTGGGAAAGGTTTTCTATGAAAGCTTACTTCGGTGCTATGGAAAGACGTAGAATAGCTGAAAGAACTAAGTCAGGTCTAACTAAGATCAAAGAAGAGTTAAGAGAAAAGGGCCAGTATCAAACCAGGTCAGGCCGTACTATCACTAAGCTTGGCATCCATGATCATATGGATAAGGCAAGAGCTAGGGCTGGTGAGGTTGTCAAGGCTGAGAGTGATGGCTTTGCTCAGATCGTAGGACCGACTATCCAGGCCCTTCTTAGCTCCGGCATGACTTATAGAGAAGTCGCAATCAACTTAAATCAAATAGGTACAACAACTGCAAGAGGTGGTGAGTGGTATGCTTCTACAGTTCGAAACGTCGTCAAAAGATTGGAGAGTATGGATGAATAAAGAACAAATTAAAAAATATATAAATACAGAACTTGTTAAAATTTTATGTCAGCATGAGCTAGCTATCTATCAGGCAAGACAAACTAGGATGGATACAAAAGTACAAAGATATTTTAATTCAACTCCATTAAGAAATGTTTTTGCTAGAATGATACTTTACGCAAGATGTGTAAACCAACATTACAATATTCAATATATTGCTGATCAGCTTCATACAACAAGACAATCTATCAGTAAGATCGTAGATGAATGTGAAGCTGAAGGATGGATCAATGTCATTAGAACTCCTAATAATGTTGAAGTACAAGCAAATGATGTAACTTATGAAGGTATGCTTGATTACCTTGAGCAAAGAAAAAAATTACTTCCAAAGAAAATAAGACGTACCTGGAATGAGTTACTTAATTTACAAACTCTAGTAACAACTGAGTTAACACTAGATAATGAATTCAGTGACAATCCAAGTGACGTTGATCAGTCAGGTGATAATGTTATTGTAGTTGGGAAAGGAATGTTATGAAACCAAAGTTTGGCAAAATATTAGAAACCAGGATCAAGAAAATTGGCAAAAAGAATATCAACGGCCATAATATTGCAGACTTGTTTCCAACTTTGACCGGGCCACAACGAGAGAAGGTGGCAAGGGCAGTGCTTAATCACGAACACTACATGCACTACAAAGGAGCTAAGACTGCCGTTAGATTAACAATCCCTATTGTTGATAGGAAAACTATTCGCAGTGCTTCCCAGGAGCTTAAACAACTGTCCAAGGACCTACAAGCTATTCAGCGAGATACAAGTAAGTCAGTATTTCAAAGATGTCTTGATGCACAAGATACTATTACCAGGGCAAACTTTCGTATAAAGTCTAGGTCAGACTTCATGTTTTTATACGGCATACACGGGCTAAGATAATGAATAGAAAACCTAACAATAACAAACGTCTTAAAATAGAATTGCTACATTTAGGTGGTGTTTTGACACATACTTCTAAGGGTAGTACAAGAAAACCATTAATGAGAAGGAGATATAATATGGTTACTAATCAAAGGCTTAGAGACAAAGATCGTTATGGATATAACAGTTTGTCGCATAATATATATCATGTAAGAGATACAATTGCTGATTTTTTGCACAACCATCCAGCTTTTGTAAGCACACTGATGGTCCTAGGTACTATCCTAGCATCTATCTTTACGTTGGTCTACATCTATTACCTACTACATTTTGTATGTCTAATTGATGATGCATGCTTCACTCAGAATTATGGAGTGATCAATGGCTAAATATTCAGATGATACTAAGGAGCTAGGTGTTTCAAGACTGCCAGCTATAGTTTTGGGTCAGACTAAATTTTCTACCAACGAAAGAGAGAGACAAAAAACTATTCATGCAAGACAAGGTATTCCTACCATTGAATCAGATTTTGGTAAAGAAGCAAAAGAAAGAGGTAACTACCTGGAAGAAGCAATCATAGTTTGGTCAATAGACAAGCTTGCCAAGATAGGAGAGGGTGTTGCTGATGTCAGGGTGCATGATGTCACTGATGGACATAGGATACCGGACCTGGGATTGTGTGCATCTCTAGATGCTATGGTGCAAATAGATGGTGAGATCAAAATGCAAGACCCTCAGACAAAAGGTCACATGATCTTATCAGGCATGGGAGCATTGGAGATCAAAACAACAAACTCTGATGACTTTCCAAGACCTGACCAGGTCATACAACTTCAGACACAATTGCTTTGCAGTGGGTTGAAGTGGGGCATCATTGCTATCTTTGGGAAATCACAAAGACTAAACCTTGTACCTTACAAAGCTGATCAAGAACTTCATGGTATTATCATGGAAAAGGTTGCTGAGTTTTGGCAGAAGGTAGACCTGGATGAACCATACCCACCATTAGATAATGGTAAACCCTACACCATAAACCTGGACCATCTTCAGACTAAGAATGAAGTCATTCGTATAGCTATGGATTGGGCCAAGGCTGATGCTGAGGTGAGGGAATGGTCAACCACCAGGCAAGAATGCCAGGAAGCATTAGAGCTTGTTATGGAACAGAATGATGCAGAGATAGCTGAGATAGGGGAGTACAGAATACTTAATCCTATCGTCAAAAGAAAAGCACAACCGGAAAAGACAGTGCCAGCTAAGGAAGCATCTTGGTACAGAAAATTTAAAATTGAAAAGAAGGAGAAGTAAATGACATTACCAACTTTAAATCCAACCAACATGACAGAAGCTATGGAGTTCTCAAAGTTTCTAGCAACATCAACCCATATTCCAAAAGACTTCCAGGGCAATCCTAATAATATCCTGGTAGCTATTCAGTGGGGATATGAGATTGGCCTAGCACCTATGCAAGCTCTTCAGAATATTGCAGTCATAAATGGTAGGCCCTCACTATGGGGAGATTCAATGATTGCTGTATGCAAGGCACATCCTGATTGGAGAGGTATCAGTGAGACTTATATCGAGGAAGAAGATAAAGCAGTATGCCTGGTCAAAAGAAATGTTCATGGTGAGATAGAAGAAACCAGGTCCGAGTTCTCATATAAGGATGCACAAAGAGCTAACCTTACTAACAAACCTGGTCCTTGGAAAAACTATCCTAAAAGAATGTTACAACTTAGGGCCAGGGGCTTTGCTTTGAGGGATGCATTCCCGGATGCCATCAAAGGTTTGATCACTACTGAGGAAGCAATAGATTACCCGGAAAAAAAAGAGCCTAGGAACGTCACTGAGTCCAGTAATGACACCAATGTGATTGATGATATCAAAAAACAAGTTAAGTCGCTGGAGAAGGCTGAAACAGACGTTAAATACATAATGCATTTTATCGGTGATCATCAGCCCATTGTTTACAGTAATCCTAGTGATTTCATCCTAAAATTTTCAGATACCCTGGATAAAATTACCAAGCTAGACAAACCTAGTGACATGAAGAAAAACTTCTTTAGGGATTTAAGACAAAAAAATTATGAGACTATTTCCAAGCTTAGTCAGTTAGAACAATCTGAATTGGATATGATGGTCGAGAGATACAGTTCACATTATTCTGATCAGGAGACAAACAATGACTAAGATACCAATGACTAAGAAACAAGTTGAGATATTTAATTTTATGAAAAGTTATTTTGAGGAGCATGGTGAGATGCCAAGACAATCAGACATAGCTGATCACTTTCATATCGTATCAATATCAACTGTACAATTCCATCTCAAAGGTATGGTTGAAAGAGGGTGGGTAAAGAAACTACCTGGTCGTAAAAGAGCATTAGCTCTTGAACTAGATTGATTTCATTCTCTCAACTAACCTATCTGCTCTCGTTGTTACTTGATTGTACCAGCGAGAGTCTTTCATTTGATTACCAGCTTCAACCCAATCTCTAGCATCAACTGCCTTTTTCATTTTGTGAAACCTGGACAACCTGGGCCTTCCCATATTGAACATCATGTTTGCTATGATCTGTTGAGCTTCTTCCGGCAACTCATCAAAGTCATTATATAATAACTTACATTCATCGATGGTAACCTGGACATCCTTTTCAAAAAGTTCGTTTACTCTTTCCTCAGATACCTCAGTGCCTACCGGTTTTTCATACTCTTCATCCCACTCAGTAATTAAATGACCAATACCAACAGTAGGTAAGTTAAGATGATCTAGATATACAGAATTGACACAACCCTCATCTATCTTGAGTTGCTCCCTAAGCTTTTCGATATCCATTAGGCAGTCGCTGTTTTCTTTTTCTTTTTAGCAAACATTCTAAGCTTCTTAAAATCAGATGCTTCCATCTTCTTTTTGTTGCCTGACATCTTCGCAATCTTTTTTTGCTTTGGTGAATAACTTCCATAATTACCTGGCATGATCTTATCCTTTCTTTAAGTTAAATCTTTATCTGCCTTTCTTGCTCCACCCTTGCCGGTGACAAAGGATCGAACTCTTCCCATAGCCCAAGCATGTGCTGATGTTTTGGGCCTACTACCTGAAGAATAGTACGCACCCATTCCCCTGGAATAAACTTTATCTAGTGTTGATTTACTGTACCTGGATGCTCCAGGAATACTTTTATACTTGCTCATCCTTTGCTCCTTTGCTTGCTGATTCTATCCATCATGGCTGGTGTTAATTTACCTTCCTTATATAACCTGGCAGTCCTCTTGATCTCAGCTTCTCTAGCTGAAGGGTTCTTTGCACCAGCTACATACTTCACTGGTACACCTTTTTTAGTCTTAGGAACTTTCGCAAACTTTCGTTTGAACTTTTCTTTAGGGTAGGGCTTTTTCAATTTTTATCCTTTCCTTTTAGACGTTCTACAGTTCTCATAGTTCCAAGGCCCAACATGCCCATCAAAACTGGGAGCATTGTGGCTGTGTCAGCCTGGGGAATGATGATGCCAAATCCAGCACAGATAGGACTTACTAAAAAATTAACTAGGAAACCCAGCACACATACCCAAGCTGTCGCTGGTCTCCAGGATGATTGAAACCAGTTACCCTTTGCTTCTGCTTCATTAACTTTGATTTGTGCCAGGGCTATTTCTTGAGCATGTTTCTCAGACATGGTTGCTATGTCATGTGCCAGTTTCGCCTTCTGATCTGCATCAGGTATAAACTTATCTAGTAGCCCAGTTACTGGACCTATCAATGCTTGTAACATTACTTGTCTCCTTTATGTTCATGGCCCATCCATATACCGAATACACCCGTCATAACTCCCATAACTACAGAAACAAATGCTGATTGCTGAGATGTAGGATTATCTAAATCCATAAACCATTCTGCACATCTCCAGGACATAGCCGTTGATAGGAGCATCATAAACCTGGGAAGTATCTTCCACTTAAGAAATCTTTCAACAGTCATAACCATCACTTGCCAACTTTCTTTTGTGCTAGTTTGTGAGCATCACCGAATGACATACCTTGCATCATCTTCGATCTCATCAACTTCATATGCTTTGATGTATGATGCTTTGAATGTTTCTTCATCGTATCTTCCTGACGTTTAGTAAGTTCTTTTTTATGTTTCATTGTTAGACACTCCTCTAGGATTTATATTATATAATTCCTTTCTTTTTTGCAATGATAGCTAAAACTGTGACAACACCTGAAAGAAGACCAACAATAAGAATAGCAAGTACTACTTTCAATACTGTTTCTTTTAATTTTTCTCTTTGTTTTTCGGCTTTTATCCTGGCATCTCGTCTAGCTTTACGGGCTTCAGTTTTGTAGTGGATATAATCCTGATATAATCCTGGCCGGCCCAGGTAGATCATTATCTGTTTTAGTTCTTGTTCTTTTGCTTTAATTTGTTCAAGGGCCATAAACTCTTCAAGGTCATTATCTGTCTTACCCAGGAAAGCAGTCCACATACTATTTTTCTTTTTATGTAAATCTTGTTGTAGTTGATCTTCTGCTCTACAAAAATCTGCGATACTTTTACCAGCCCTGGTTATTTCAGACCCGTTTTGAATCGTTTTTTTAATTATCGCATAAGCACTATTAGCCAATGCTAATGCTTCGAGCATTTCTCTACCTCACTAACAAGCCGATCAGAAGCAATATAATAGAACCCATCCCAGCATAGAGACCATTTTCCAAACGTCTTGTCCTGGAACTCAAATCTTCCATGATTGTTTTGAGACTATTAATTTCACTTTGCAAGCTTGTCATTGTTGGCTTAGACATTGCTCTTTACCTCTTTCTTAGGTCTACCTTTTTTTACTGGCTTTGGTTTTTTTTCTTGTGCCTGGGGCTTTGGTTTTAAGTGTGGATTTAAATCATATATATGTGTCATCAATCAGCTTCCTCTATTGTGTTGCCTTCAGCTACCCATTCTTGGATTGCTTGGTAGTGTCTGTTGTCAGGGTCTAGTGGAACAGTCATTTCAATACCATCTATAGTAGCCACAATATTTAAAATTTCAGTTCCTTCTACGATTGCATTGTTGCGATATTTAGCTTTTGTTATATTCATTTTTCACCTATAATTCAGCATCTAATGTTATACCATCACCTGATTCTGCATAAAAATAAGCTCTACCTGTAGAACTAACTGCTCTTGAAATATAATGGTCAAATGGACTTGTTACAGTTACAAAAGGCTGTCCAGCTAGATTACTAATTACCCAAGTTCCTACCATTGTTCCAGTTGGGGTTGCTCTCATATGTGGGTGAGTTCGCTGTGTTGCTAATTGGCTATTTGAGTAGTAGTCTGTATAATATTGTGCATCATTCCCTGTTCCAACATTATTTTGAAAGTACCTATGACACAAAGCTAGTTCTTCCCCAAATGACCTATGCTCAAATGGTGTGGCTTGTGAGCCTACTTCTAGTTGGACTCCAGTAATGAAGAATGTTGCAGATGTGCTTTCAAATATAGAATTAGCACTACTACTTATTTGATTTGCATTTGTCGCACTTTCCCAAGCAGTAGCTAATGTACCACTTGTATAGTTGCTACCACCATGTAGAAAAAATCTTAAATGTAATTGTGCAGTATTATCATTTGCTAAAACACCAGAAGTATCGGCAGGAAAAGTAACAGTTTGTCTTGCCCAAGATGTTGTAACTGAAAATGTTGCACCTACTTGTCTGCCATCTGTATCGTATAAGCCAACAGTATATGTTGCAGAGTCATGTCCTTTTACATAAAAAGACACAGTTACTTTTTCTGCTTCACTTGTACCCTTTTTTAATTGTTGTAAATCTTGCCCTTCTAATCTTTGCTCTAAAATAAATCTTTCTGATGACGCTATAATAGTGTCTGGTGTAGTACAAGCTATCTTTAAACAAGTTGTAAATCCAGGCAAATCTGTAATAGCTTCTTGTGAAGCTGTATATCTTCCTGCTCCTGCATTTATAGTATGTCTCCACCTATCTGTTAAAGGATAACCCTCATCTCCATCTCCTAAACCAGTAACATTAGCTGTTCCTCTTTGAGATATATTATGTTTTCCATTATAAATAATGTTACGTCTGCCACCAATCTGACTATTGGTTAGGACTTCACCCATCTTTGCTAATTCTGCCGCTTTGGTCATTCTGCATTCTCCAATGCTGTAATACGAGCTTCTAATTCTTGTATGGTTTTTACTAGTAAAGGTACAAGTTTGCTTTGGTCTATGCCTTGATAAACTGGTATTGTGTTTCCATCTTCATCTAGCTTGTTGTCACCTACAGAAACACCATCAGGCAATTCTTCGCCATCTTTCCATACTTCTACTTCATTGTGTGTTCCAGTAATTGCTTCTGGTACAACTGATTGAACTTCATGTGCCAAGAAACCATCTACTGTCGTATCTGCATCTGCTATAAAATTAAATCTACAAGGTTTTAATTGTTTTAATCTTGTTGTGGCATCAAAGTCATAAGTTACTGATTCTTTTAATCTGTGGTCTGATGTAGTGTTGTATGCTGTAGAACTTCCATTACAACTTATTGTTCCTTTCGTGCTACCATCAATCATAAACACCATATTATTATATGTGCCACTAGAATAATTAGTTCTATTTATGTAGTGACCATTACTAGCTGCTAGTGCTGCAATAATTTGACCACTAGAATTAAATGTTAAACCACTTCCTGATGATAAAGCACTCTTATCAACAGTAGTATCACCAATTAAAACATTGCCACTGCTGTCTATTCGCATACGTTCTGAGGCATTAGTAAAAAATTTCATAGCATTTGCACTGTGGTCATAC
>CAACVD010000763.1_pt1 | contig 11108 bp, 17 predicted proteins | sample 2381771 | NCBI WGS metagenome assembly CAACVD01 (sample SAMEA5211965, study PRJEB30684) | marine metagenome | biome: Marine; feature: Epipelagic; material: Water | collected 2015-10-15 | depth 15 m | reverse complement strand
TTTTTAGTTCTCCTTTGTTCATTGTTTAAATCTATTCTTTTTTACTACTTTTGCAATAGAAAAAGTATTTATTTTATAATTATTTTATATTTGTTGAAATATATAGGTTTTTGTATAACTATTAATATAGTTCTTTTTAGGACAGTTCTCCTCCTATGATTAGTGTAGTTTTCTCCCTGCACTAATCTATTTTGGATTACCTAATGGGATTTATCGTAAATTATTTGAATGAGGTCTGTATGGGTCTTAAAATAGGTTTTTTTTGGTACTTTTTAACATATGTGACGCAAGATTTAAGAATTACATGACCTGACCCTAAATCGGTGCTACTTCTCATTGTTGATAGATAGTATGCTTTTTCGTCCTCAAACTCCAAAAATCCTACGACCTCACATTCTTCTATAATACATTCTTGTTTAAATTCATCTTTAGAAATCCATGTATTAGTTCCTGATGAATGGTCTAGGAATTTTAGGTAGATTATCAATCTAGTGCATTAAAGAATGAAGAAACCATAAAGCAACTATAATAACACAGAGTTTTGATAAATTACTCCATGAAGAATAGTCCGATATAATATCTGCAACTTTAAACCACTTTCTTTGTAGCCAAAATATCATTTTGCAACTCCTTTTGTTTTTTCGAAAGTTCTAAGCGCACCCATTCCCAAAAGTGACATCACTAGAGGCATAAGTGTACCCATGTCTAACTGTGGTATGTTTATCACTTCGTAATGTAATAATCCACAAATAAACAAAATAAATTTTGATAATACAAATTCCCAAAATATTGCTATCGCTGCCGACATACCGATTAATGGTCGCCAAGACCTTTGCATAAATCCACTTAGTCCTGTTGCTGTAGATTTTGCGTCAGCTAAGTTGATATCCATTTGTTTTAATTTAACTTGATTTTCTAATTCAAGAAGTTTTGCTTTTGCTTGTGCTTTTTCTTCTTCACTAGTATGTAAGTCATCTACAATTTTTCCTACACTACCTACTATTCCACCACTTAATAATTTATCTAACATTATAACACCCCATCTATTTTAACTTCTTCTTGTTTTTCTAAAGCATTAACTACTTCTTGGTCTTTAAAATGCTTCTTCTCAAATTCTGCTCTAGCTTTTTGCATAGCCACTACATCATCAATTGTCATATTTAATTTATCATGCCTAAGTTCATGATTTTTGTTATGAGCATTTTCTAGTCTTTCTAAGTATAATTGTTCTCTTATTTTTAATTCTTCAATTATCTTATCTTTATTTCTACTTTCTTTTTTGACTTTCCTTAACTCTTGTTGAATTTCATTTATTGTTGACATTATAAACTTTCCATTTGTAAAGCTAGAGTATTAGCACGATTAGGAGTCTGTTTCGCCCAACGACTATCAAGCATATGTAAAGAACTTGATTTGTAATCTACTTCTTTTAAACTTTTTTGAAAATTTTTAAAACCTAACAACCTTGTTAATCCTAGTTGGAAAGCCATCTCGACTACAATCTCAAATGCTTCTTCTTTAATAGAATTTTCATCAACAAAATTTCTAGCATCATCAATAGCTTGGTTTAAATCTACATTTAAAATTTTATCTACTTGTTCGTTAGTTAATGGTTGTGTTCCAAATTCTTCATCTTTTTTTATAAGGTGTCCTACACCAATTGTCCAATTTCCTAAATGGTCTTTGTATTTTTGGTATCTAATTCCTTCGTGTTTAATGACTGACTTTTTTAATCTTTGAATGTCCATTTTTATTTCCTTTTTTTAAACTTGGTAGCATTTCTTGTATTATATTAGTTATATCAACAAATAACACTTTTAATAATCCAATACTAATATCCAAAATACCATATTCTTCAATATAGTCTAATTCTTCTTTTGTGTATGTAATTCTTATTGTATTTCCTACTTTTACTATCCTCATAAATATATATTTCTATCCCATTCCCCTGATTTGTTTAGTACCATTGGTACTATGTATGGAATACCATCTGTAATAACACCACATGAAAGCACAGGTTTTGATAAATTAACTTTCATATATGCCATAGCTAAAGATTTCTTATCAATAAGACACCCTACTGACATTCCCCAATTTAAGTGAAAATCATTTGCAACATATTTAATTTCTGACACAGTATGAAAATGTCCTTGGCAACATGACATTGAACTCTCTCTAACTGCCTTTGCTATATCTTTTGAAAATTGATGTGCAAATATGATTCTTCCTTTTTCAGTTTCAACAGTATGTTTCTCTTTCCACTTCCAACCACTATTTACTTCTAAAATTTCGTTATAATCTTTTATAAAAAACTTTGACATTCCTTTTGCCATTGCTCTGCGTAAAATCATAGAGCCATGATTACTTTCTAGTAATACCATATTAGGAAATATTTTTTCTAATTGATGACATAAAGAACGACCACCTAATAACTCATCAGCAGGACTTGGTAAATCAGGATTTATTACATGACTTACATTTATACTATGCCAATCCATCTCGTCTCCAATATGGATTACAGTATCAGGTTTATATATTTTTTTTAGTTTAGATAAGAATAGAAAAGTATGTATATGATGATATGGGAAGTGAGTATCACTAATCACCAATATTCGTTTATTCACATTTATTTATAACCTATTAATTTCATAATTAAAACTGTTAGACCAATTAATATAGAGCCAAATAAAGCTACTGCCTTAATTCCACCACTCCCCATATTCATACGCTTTTTAAGTTCTTCAATGTCTTTTTTGTTCTTATCTAGGTCTTTATGTATTCTATCTAGCTTTGACTCCATTACAGTTAATTTAGTAATTAATACTTCTATTTTTTGATTTGTTGTTAATTTAGTAAGTGACATTACATTTTAGCCAAAGGATTTGATAAGGATTTCTGTATCTTTACATCTAAATCTTCTTCAATAATTTTTAATTCTTCTAATAACTCTCTGCTATCTTCTTTCTGTCTATCTTCAATATCATTGACTATTTCAGTAATATGGCGAATATCATTATTCATATTGCGAATATCTGTTTTAATATTTGTACCTAAAGATTGTGTGACATCATTTACTAAGGTTATTTCACCTAGTATCATATCTACTTCTGATTTTAATACTGCTAATTGTTCGTCATAGTGAGATAAATCAGGACTAACAAAGTTATTAATCTTTTTTTCCATAGATAAATACCTTTGATAAACTTCAAATGCTCCATATAATCCCCCAATAAGAGTAGATATAGCAATAATAAAGGCAAATATCTTTCCACCTTTAAACTTTACACCACCAAATTCAGCTTCCATAATTACCTTTCATATTGACTATTAATAAATTCATTATGTTTATACTCACTACCACCAAATAGTAAATAAGATGCGATATTATTATCATTAATTTGTGTATCAGGTAAATAATTATTTGAGAAAAATCCTTGCTTATCTTGTATAATATTAGTAATGCTAAAAAAGTCTTTTGTATTACCTAAGACCTGCATTACAATTAGAGTTTTAGTTTGATTATTCGTTTCATATTTACCTTTGTCGCCCATCTTCTTAACAATTTTATTAGCTGCCTTTTGCTTTTGATTCACTATTTTTTTAGGTTTTTCTTTCGTTTCTTCTTTTACTTCATCTTCTTTTTCAGTTTCTTCTATTTCTTTTTCAGATTCTTGATTAGAAACCTCTATAGATTCTTCTGTTTCTTCTTGAGTTGTTTCTACTTCATTTTCATCAGGTTTTTGGACTTCTTCTTGTACTGTTTCGTTGGGTTGTTCTACTTCATCAGTAGTTTGTTCAGATTCAACTTGTTCTACATTTTCTGTTTCAGTATTTGTTTCTACTATTTCTACATTCTCTATATCAGGCAGTTCCAATTCTAATTCCATTTCCATTTCTAAATTTGCCATTTCCATTGGTACTTCTATAGTTTCAGGAAAATCAAAATCCATTTCAAAATCCATTTCCATTTCTATTGTTTCAATAGTTAAATCACCCATAGATTCATCAATCGGCTCTAAAGTAAAATTGCCAAAATCATCATTAACTTCATTAGAGGTAAATATCATTTCAGCTACATCATTTGTTTCTTGGTCATAATCTAATACTAAAAATTCTTCTAAGTCTTGTATTTGCTGATTAATAATTGTTGTGACTACATTATAAAGAACATTAATTTCTACATCATCAAATAGAACTCCAACAGCTAAGTTAATATCCCTACCTCCTACCTCTACAACTAAGGTTGTTAAACTGCCGCCAAAATCAAAACCACCTGAATAAGACTGATATCCTGTAGTGACACCTGTTTCTGATAAAACATCTGTTCCTGAAAAAACATTGGTAGTTCCATTCCTACCGGTAATGTGCATATAGATTCTATCTTGTGGGTCTTGTTTATCTACTTTAATTACATAATTGGTTTCTCCACCATAATTAATATCAAGTTCAGATATATCTATTGTTTGAATAAAAGTTGTTCCCATACCTGCTACACCCATTGCAGAAGTTGTGTTTCCACTTCCTGTAATCATGGCACACTTATCAGTACCTAATCCATAACAAGAATTACCACTTGGCATACTTGCAGGGCCTTGACCACCCCAATCATAATCCATATCCCCTTCTTTAGTTGTAGAAACAAAATTATTATCACCATCTAATAAATCGCCACTATCCTTATTTTCAACAATAGTATCTATAATTTCTGTATTGGTAATTTCTGTTGTAGTGCCTTCGGTACAAAGACCTAGAGTTTCAACAGTACATTCAGCTTTTAGACTAGAGTAAAAGAATAAGAGCAATACCACCAAGTAAATATTTCTTAATATCATAATGCCTATCCTGTTCTATAATGATTGGTTTTTTTTCTAATAATCTAGCTTTAACTTGGCTACCATCAGGAATTAATTCAGGATTTTTTTCCCATTCTGTTTTAGCATCTAAACCAATAAAAGAATTTATTGGTGGATAGGTTCCACTTGCAAACATTGAGTCAAAAACTCTTGGGTCACTAGATAATAAACTAACTGCTGCAACCTTCATTCCCATAGCATACAGTTGTCTTGATAGCTTAATTATTTCGCAATTTTCATCTTGAATTGTAATGCCTGAACTAATGCCTAATACTTGGGTCTGTACTGCTCCACTTACTCCTGTTTTGCATATATCACTATTAACAATATTTAATGCAGGACTATTGGCGGTAGGCGGTGTGTTATTGGTCACCACAGTTGAACTTACTGTATTTGTATCTGCTGCCTTGACTTTAAATGTGCAAGAAGTCAATAACAATATTATTATAATTATATACTTCATTAATCTACTTTACTCATAGACCTAATAAATTCTACACCCTCTACAGTTTCTATTTGTGCTTCAACTTTAGCACAAGATATTTGTACTGTGTCTGCCATATTTCTTTTCATTATTCTTTTCTTTTCAAGACAATCTTTAATGCCATCAGTCACAGTATGTTCAATCATAGTTCCTTGTGAAAATAATAATAACGCAATAATAATTTTAGTGACCATTTTTATTTTCTCTTACCATATCTTTTAATTCTTCAACATCATTTTGTAATTTTTCAACTTGGTCTTTTAGAAAATTAATATTAACTGTATTAGACATCATAGACTCCATTTCTTTTTGAATACCATCTAACTGTTCTGCCATAAACTCGATTAACATAAACTGTTCTTGGTCTAAAGGAATTTGGTCTGCTTGTTTAACTAAATCAGCTTCAAATAAAGTTGCTCTAGTTTCTATATTATTTAATCTTTCAATAACTCCGAAGTACGCCCACACACCGACTGCTGTCGCTCCGAGTATGCTAAGAAGATTTCTCATAGGCATACTAATCGAAGTATTATCTGATATTTTCATTATTTACATATTAAGTAATTAATTTAAACGCACCAAAATAAGTAGTATTGTTATCATGTTTTGCAGAAGCATCGCTTCCTCTATTATGCTCACCATATACTTCTATATAATCATCTGCATCTAAATAGACAATACAAGTGACCATACAACTTGAAAGTTCTGTACTATATTCATGATTAACTGCATAAACAGAGCCATTTTTATAAATCATACATTTCATTTGCGTCACATCAGAAGAAGTATTAATACCCCATGATGCAGTAGTAGAATAATATCCTGCTTCTGTAGGTGTAAATCTATCTGAGGCATATTTAGTATCGCTGTCTAACACTTCATTGTTAAATGTTAATTTTGTTGCTGTACCTGTAGAAAACGCTTGTACTGAATCAGTTTTTTGTGCAAAAAAAGCAGGTTTGTTAGTTCCACCAACACCTGATAAAAAATTTGCTCTAGTCATTTTTTTATTTGCTGTGGCAGAGGCATCATATATTAAAATTTCGTCTGCATCATTAGCTGAAGTTTCTGCTGCTGTGCCTGTAATATCTATTGAGACTGAACTATCAGTCCAATCCACAGTATTTGCAGTTGAATTAATTGTTCCTAGAGAAATATGCCCTGCGCCATCATATAATTTTAATATCCATGCAGTTGCTCCACCTGAAGTATCTATCCATAAACTACCTTGTGCTAAACTTGCAGGAGCAGAACTTCCAATGTGAGATGAATTAATTGCTCCTAGAATATTATTTAATTCTGTTCTAAAAGCTGAAAAACCTTGATTTGCTATTGATACATCTGATACTTGACTCATTTTAATCCTTTACTTTTTAACTTGCACTTTTTAACCCATAACCTTGTGCTAAATAATCGAATGTACGATTTATACCACTCCCACTTGAGTTTGTAAATGCTATACTGAAACCTGTAGCAGATTTGCTAGAAATTGTAAAGGTATCACCTGTTGCCATATTTTGAGCAGCAATACCAATAGCAGGAGTAGCATAAAATCCATTTGCGAAAGTCACAGCTTTTGTTCCTGTACCACTTACGATATCTCCAGCACTATCAATTCTTTTTTCCATATCTACTGATATTGAAATTCCTGAAACAAATGCTCTTGTTTTATTATTTTTATTTGCAAGTCTAAGTTTGAATTTAAAGTATCTACCTTTATATGTAGAGGTTGTATTAAATTGTTGAAAATCTGTAGCGTCACCTAATGAACTTGTACTTGTTGCTATTTGTAATTGAGCAGTAGCGTTTGTTGGGTCATTCCCATCAAAAGGTGCTGGTGCATCATCAAATAAACTAACACCACGACCACTATCAAATTGGTCGTATGGGTCTTCAATTTGATTAATTGTAATATTTTTAGTGAATGAAATATCGTATATACCTGATAGAGATAATGTCTGATTTAAAGTATAAAAACCTTCATTATCAATATTATCATCTGCACCACCTAAATCAAAATCACCTGAACCACTATCAAAATTACCTGTAGTATCATCAAAATCTGTAATGGTATCTAATACAATAGAATTAGTTCCTGATGAGTCAGTTAATGCTACATCTGAATCAAAAGTTCCTGCTGTAATATCTTCTGTAAGTGTTTGAACATTATTATAATTTTGTAATGAACTTATATTAGAATAAATAATTGTTTCATTATTACTTTCATTTCCTAATTTATCTACTGCCTTAATTAAATATGCTCCTGTCCTAGCGTTCGTAGTAATTGTATTTCCTGATGCTCTTGGTACTTGAAGCCAATTAACAGATTGATTCCATTGTGCTGAACTTGAAACATTTTGATAGCGTATTTCATAAAAGGCAATATCTAGGTCAGTATTAGCATCCCAATTCAATTGCATTTGGTCAGACCCTTGCATATTAACAGAAAAGTTTTTTACATCATTTGGTGGCTCTGTTGCACCAACAATAGTTCTATTAGCACTAGCATAGGAAGAACTTACACCTAAACTATTGATTGCCTTAACTCTCACATTATAAGTACCTGCATCAACCACATTAAGCATTTCATAATTTAATTGTGAGCCAACAGCTAAAATCTTATAATCACTTTCTGTGCTTAGTTTAACTTCTACTTGATATTGTGCTGTAAATTGGTCAGGACTTGCACCTACTAATATATTTAATCTAGTTAAAACAACACCTTCTGAATATTCTATTAATTCGTCTGTTAATGTGACACTAGCAGGTGCTTGAACTGTAAATGGATTAGGAAAAGTTGTATCAGGTATATCGGCAACTTCTGATTTTTCAGCAAAAGTGTACCAGCTATCTTGGTGTTCAATAAGTGATAATCCTACTGTAAAATTTGAATTTAAACTCATTCCAACTACTCTAAATGGTTTTGCACTAAATCCTGTTATAGCATGAGTCACATTAACTATATCACCAATGGCTAAATCAAATGCTTCATAATTAGCTGTGACATCTAAGGTTAAATTATTCCTAGACCTATTTAAAACTATTTCAGCGAACTCTAATGCTTGATATGGACTTGTAATTGTTGGTAAATCAATTGTACCTTCTTGTAAAAAACCACCATCAGCAGTTTTTAAAGTTTGGTGGTCACTATCACTTTCAGGGTAAACAATAGTATCTGCTTGATAGTTTTTACTTGGATTAATAAATGAAGCTGAAACTCTATTAAAATTTTCATTCTTTCTTTGTGATTGAACTTTTATACCACCAATGATTTTATCTTCATTAAGTGTAATAGCTGCTGTTCCTGTTGTTTCTATAAGAAGTTTATATTTGCCTTGCGTATAAGGTAAAAAACCTCTCATTCCTTTTACTAATAATTTCACATTATCAATAAGTTTTTTTGAAGTATCTAATACAAAATTACAGTCAAATAAGTTTATATTACTACCTCCTGAATATGGTGAGACTTGTGTTGTTGCGACTGTACTTGCTGTATAAAAACTAGGAATGTCAATATCAGCTATTGCAATTCCTTTTCCATATCTAGTATTTGTTAAATAGTCTAATAGACACCAAGCAGGATTGCTTGAAAATGCAGCAGATTGAGCAACAGAACTTGAATTATAGGCAACAACTTTTTTACCCTGTACTGTCGCCTGTATTTTTGGAATACCTGAAAATTTGTCTTGGTCGTATGTAATTTTAAAAGCAATATAAGCAATACCTGATAATTTGTGATTAGTTCCCCAACTACTTAATCCTGTTAATAATGAAGCAGCAGCTTGACCATCTGTGCCATAAAAAGGTTGAACTTGAATTGTAGTACCAAACCTACTGTCATTAGATGTTATTGTTGTTCCATTTGCTATAGAAGCAGAAAAAGTCACATCATCATCATCAAATTTAATTCCTGTGATAGCGTTTATTTCACCTTCACATAAAACTAAAACACCATATAAGTATTGATTATCATTTCCTGAAGATTCTAAAAATACCCTTGTTCCACCTACTAATCTAGTACCATAAATTACAGGGATATGAGCATTATTAGATTGTTTATTTAATAATACTCCTTGTGCTTGTTGATTAGCGAAATCGTTGCTGAAATCAGGTATTTCAGGCATTGGTATAAGCCATGAAATAAACTTATTGAACACCTTACCAATAGATTCAACAATACTACCCATTCCAATACTCCTTTGTTATAAAAGATTTTTCTATAATACTTTTATCCTTAACTCTTAACCAATGCAATTTTTGATTTAAACCAAAATGCTCAATAGCTTGTTTTTTTAACCATTTAGAAAATAGTCTAGTTTCAAAGCTAAGATAATTAATTATCCATATATTTTTTCCACAATCCCATTCAAACCTATTAATAATAGCAGTTTCCATAAATTTATTTTGTATATTATTGTTTAGATATGCCCAATTAATAAAACCCACAATAGAATTACTATCTCTTAATATTTCATATTGATTATTTTCATAGCAAGGCAATAAGTGGTGTTCTATATTTTCACTAGATTCATTTTTATATCTATCAAATAATTTGTAATAAGAAACAACTTCATTAATCATTTCCTTCCCCACAAAATATCTTGAACAGTTAAGGCAGCAAATTCCATACCTACATCTGAACTAAAATATTTCTGTTGACTTCCATTGTTTGTTATTCTTCCTGAAATTCTACTAAAGTCTGAAAAATGAGAAGTACAGACTAGATTTAATGTACCTCTATTAGTATCAATACTAAAACTTTCTATATAACCTCTATCAAAATTAAATGTATCAATTAATGCTTCTGAACTATTTAATAATCCAACATCAATAGTCACTTCATCATTTGATACATTATTGTTTAATACTGTTGAAACAAATGTGTTATCAACTGCTGATAATTCTATTTGAAAGTTTGAAACATTAATTTCTGAACTTTCTGATTTACTTGATATTTTTAATAAATGGCTACTAGAAGAAAATGTATTACCACCTGTAGTTATGTCTTTATAATGATTAGTAATTCTTACAACAGAAGCAAATCCTAATGTCACCAACAAACATGGTATGATAGTTTGATTGGCTAATTCTGTTTTGAGAGCAGACGATAAACCTCTAGCCATTAGATTGCCTCAATAAAATCTAATTCAAAAGTATATTGGTCTTTAACACTTGTGTTAAATGTTTGTAAATCATTTTGTAATCTAACAGTAAATTGAATACCATCATAAGTCACACCTTCATTATTAGCTAAATTACTTCTAATTGGTGGCTCTATTGTGACTGTTGCTTCGTTGCTACCATCTGCTGTCACATCTGCTACAACCATATAAACTTTGGTATGATTAGCAAACTTAATAAAATCCCCTGCTTTTAATGTTCCTGTCATAGCGTCTATTGCTATTGTAGTATCTCCTGCTGTATGTGCGCCATTAACTAATACTGTTCCTGATACATTCCCTTTAGCATCTTTTAAATCAGGTAATGAAATTTGGAATGTTTCTTTTTGACTTCTTTGTTTCATAATAAAAGCTAATACAGGAGAAAATGTGGCTCTAGTCATTGTTGGGAATGAAGCAGTAAATACAAATCTTTGACCATCAACTTGGGTAGCAAACATTTTTCCACTATCTGTAGTAGAAGTAAGTGTTTTTAATTCGCTTGTAAATCCTATTGAATTAAATTCAGGTGAAGTTGGGAATGTTCCACTCATACTAATGCCTCTTTTCCTTGACTATTTAAAGCATCATTAATTACATTAACTATTGTGC
>CAACVD010001519.1_pt1 | contig 11110 bp, 7 predicted proteins | sample 2381771 | NCBI WGS metagenome assembly CAACVD01 (sample SAMEA5211965, study PRJEB30684) | marine metagenome | biome: Marine; feature: Epipelagic; material: Water | collected 2015-10-15 | depth 15 m | reverse complement strand
CTGAAACTTTGATAAAACTGTCTGTCAGGGTCAGGTGATGCTGGCTGCTCCTCTTCCATAGCTTGTATACCACCTTGAATAACATCAACCATTTCTCCTACTCTTTTCATCACAAGAGTACCACGTTTGACTGACACATTACTCTCGTTGACAGCAGCAATAGTTTCTACAACTTCTTTTCGTTCTTTTTCTACAGGAATATCACCTACTAAAGTTCCACCTGTAATAGATATATTAGCCACTAGTCTTTAATCCTTACGTCACCGTTGATGTCAGTGTAGTACTCACCCCTACCTATTGAAGCAAATAGTACCTCATCTGCATCTGTAGCATCTGACCATATAATTTGCCAAGGATTTTGAAGAGTTCCAGAAGCTGCACTAGCACCAGCTTGAACAGGTTTTATTAACATAGATTCTATTTCTTCTGTAGGCACTCCAAGTTTTTTCATGTTATTTACATAAAATCTTAGACTTTCAGAATTTCTAAATATTTTTCTGTAGTCTTGGAAAGCAACCCTAAGGTTAAAACCTGCGTTTTCTATTTGAGTACGTTCAAAAGTGTCTAGTCTGACTGCTCTGTCTGCTATCATTTCTGTTACGTTACCGTTGTAGTACTTAGAAGCAAAACCTTTTACAAGAGGCAATACCTTTTTGTCCATTCTTATTTGACCAGTATCAACTCTTCTTTCTAGATCGTACTCAACCTCACCTAAACCTGATAGTGTAAAAAATGAGGACTGACTAGACCCTGATATTGCTGTTGAAGCTATGTTAAACTGAGCAAGAAGACCATCAATCAACCTATCTTTAGCTATCTTAGCTTTTTCAGGATCAAGCCTCATTGCTGCTTCTATCTTTTTGTATGTCTCGTCATTATAAACCTGAGTCATAGTTTCATTTTTGAATAGCTTAGGTGAAGTAGAAATGTTTACAGTAGCTTGACCTATTCCTGTAAAAAAGTTTTCTCTTAACTCTGGCTGTTCCATTGACTTAGGTGTTACATTTTTTATTCTTTGTATTACAGAAAAGAATATAGAGTCTTTACGTTGTCCGTCAGATCTTTCTTCAGCTTTTTCTACCTCTTCTATGGTGTGTAGATTATCTACTGTAGGAGTAGGTACAGGTTGTCCTTCTTCTTGATCTACTGTACTAACTTCAGAGGACTCAACTGGATTTAAATCAGTATAAGTTAAATCTTCAACCCTTGCTTCTGATAATGTTTTAAGTATTTCTGGAAGGTCAGGGCCAATGGCAACACTCAGGTCTAAGCTACCAGACAACAAACCGTTTTCAGTAACTGGGTCAAGGCCTATCTCTTTAGCCATTTTCATAATAGTTAAAGTATTTACTCTTATCCTATCAGCTTTCATTTTATCTAGTGTGTTTTGATCGTAATTTTGTATAGCAGTTAGTATACGATCCATAGCATCTATTCTGTTTTGAATACTTGAGTATTCTTCAGCAGATACAGAGGGTGGTTTTGTAAAATTAGCCCTAGCTACTTCATATGCCCCTCTAAGTTGAGATAGACTTTCAGGACTTATATTGCCTCCTTCTATCTCTACGTCCATAAAATATGAAGCCCTGTTAACAAGGTCATCAAAAATTACTTCAGCGTGAGGTAAGAACGAATCATAGTACTGTTTTTTATCTATGGCTTTTGCATTACTTACATACAAAGTGGCTGCTTCAACTTGTATCAAAGTTTGATAAGCTTTATTTACAACTTGTTCTTCTGTAAAAGGTTTACCTTCTTTTACTAAAGCTTCCCTAGCGTTGTAAAGAGCAGAAGGGTTTGACAAAACTTTATCAAGATTCTCTTGAATAGCTGCTTTCTGAGGGTCCATTCTAAGAGAGTCAACGTCAAGACCAACTTTCATTTTAATCATACGTGCTTCAGGTTCACCTATTTCATTTCCTGCATTTAAGTAGGAAGTCAGTAGGGTAGTTAGCCCTGTTCTCTGCTGAAGAGCGTTCATACCTTTTAAATTGTCAACACCCTTAGACAAGGCTCCAAAAGCTTGTTTATCTATTTCAGATTGAGTAGGTGCTGCTGCTCTTTTTGCTGCGTCCATAGCATCTAAGACACCAAAGACACCTTGGCCTAAAGAAGTTAGACCTTCTACTGCTGCAGCAGAACTTGAGTAGTTAGGCATATTAACGCCTTGTTCATATGCTGCACCCTCATTACCTATGTCTATCGCAAAACCGTTTGCCATAATTTTTCCTTATCTTATCTGTTGGTTCAGAAGTTGTCCTTGGAACCCAAGACCAAGACGTACTGAGTTTTTAACTATATCAGGAACTGCTGTAACATTAACTAAACTTTTTTGTAATCTAGCTTTTAGTAAATTGGATAGATTAGATGACCAAATCTCATCATTAATTTCATCCCAAAGTTTAGTTCCTCTTATCATATCACTTTCGTCACCCTCTGTCAAGAGGCTAATAGCTAAAGTTGCTTTTGATTTTAGACGTTTGGACATGTCTCTATATCTATTATTTTCTTTAAAAACCATTTCTTGATAATCGTAGTAGTTTTGTACAGGAGCAGGGGTTGCACCAAAGAGAACTGCTGCTGCTGCTCTAGGGTCTAGACCACTAACTACTAATTTTCTTGTTCTACTTCTATAGTTTCCTGTTTCTATAAGCTCTCTTACCTTGACATACTTATCTACTGTTGACAAGTTTCTAACTAGTTGAGTTAAATCCTCACGAACCATCTGAGGTCTGCCACCAACCATAGCTTTTATAGCGTTTACTCCAACAGAAATCATATCTTTTGAAATTTCACCTGATGGACCAAAGAGTGTTGTAAGTAAGCTCTCATCAAATAACTTTCTGTAAGTATCCTGTATTTGACCTAGTGGTGCCACACGTTGAGCGTATGCAGTTTCAGTGCCAAGCATGTTAGATAGGAGAGCATCAATCAATCCGTACTTTATTCTATTGTGAACCTCAATAGTTTCTGGATCAGATGGGTCATGTCCCAGTTGTTCTGTTACATAACCAGCCATTCTACCTGCGCCTAGTCCTGTCAGACCGAACATTGGTCCCATAACTAGAAACATTCTAATTCTTTCACCTGTTGAAAAGTTTCTACCTACAGCAATATTTTCCATAGCTCGTAAACTAAAAGTTAACCACTGTGTAGGAACTCTCATAGGTCCACTCTGAACAAAACTTCTTGACTGTGTAGTCATTCTGAAAGTTAAGTCTTGCTCACGATTGGTAATCCAAAGCTTACCTTCTGGTGATAGGGGGTTAATGTTAGGACGTTTAGCACGATGCTCAAGAAAAGCTGTCATTATACCTACTAAACGAGATACTCTTTCACCCTCTTTAAACAACAGTGTTGATGTATCTAAGAATTTACCTACAGCTTCTTGACCTTTGCCAACTAGTGTACTTGAAGCACCGAACTTCTGCGGAGCCTGTAGTTCTATGACCTGATTGTCAATTATATTACGTCCACTCTCGTCTATGTACCTGACAAGTTGTTTTAACTCGTCAACCTCTATACCAGAAAACTTTGACAGACGTTGTATAGCAAGAGTTCTTGTAGCAGAATCAGGTAGATTAGCTATAATAAACATAGGAGACACAAGACCCATAGCCTTTAGTCCTTGCCTTGGTGAAATAGCTGTTACAGTTAGGGAGTGTAATGCTTGAAGAACAAGCTGATCAGGGTTAAAGAATCCAAACTTAGAGTAGAAACCTACTTGAAGAAGTCTTGAAGCAGGGTCAGTTTTAGTTAAGTCAAGTTTCTTACCTGTTGTTTCAAAGATTGCTTCAGTAGCAGAAGAAGTAAAGCTTTCCCACTTGTCGCTTAACCAAGTAGACTGGTTCATTCTTCTTTTAATTATGTCCTGCTGCTCTCTAAGTTGTGCAGCTATGTCATTAAACTTACCAGTCCTGACTACTTCAGCTTGCATAAATCTATTGTAGAAGTCATTCTCTGGAACACCCTTAGGAAATGTAACTAGACCCTCAGCTTTCTCAGCAAGTTTTACCCAACCAACCATAGCATTCTGTGATGCTGCACGATTAGCATAACCAAAAGCTTCAGAACCAAACTGATCAGCTATATTTGATATTGGGCTTGCGTTGGTAGCTTTCTTACCACCAAACTCCATAAGAGGTGTGTCACCACGCTTCATATTTATACGTGTGCCAACAACCTCACCAAAGGTTACATTTGACATAGCTGGGTTTTCACCAGCTTCACGAATGGAAACCTTTTGATCTCTAGCCTTACCTACAAACTCTTCTGTAAATCTAAAGTTGTATTCTCTGGCAAGCTTTTGTAAATCTTCTAGGTCAGTTACATGTTTATTCCAGTCGTTGTTACGTCTTATAAGATCACCTAGATCATCGTATTGAGCCTTAGATAAAGTAAGATTTTGTATTTCATCAACATTCATTTCATCCATAAGGCTTTTTACCTTACGTGTTATGTTATTAAGTTGAACAACAGCTATGTTTGCTTGCTTTTGACCAAAAGAACCTAGTAGTGTTTTAAAGCCTACAGATATTTTATTACCTGACACAAGCCTTTGTTCTTTTACAGCACCAATAAAGTACCTAAACTCAGCGTTTGTCCTTGGACCACCTACGTTATAAGGCATAACATCAACACGCTCAAGTACTCTCACTGAGTCAACATTAGTTACATACAGGTGATCTAAAAATGTATTGGGTATTTTGTAAACAGGGATGTCAGCGTTAAGTTCTTTTGATCCTGCTCGTCTAGATTTGTTTGCCGCTATATCAAGAACAAACTCTCCATCAGGTACAGAGGATACTCTATATCCAATATCGCTGTAGTCAGGTGTAATATTGACGAGTTCTCCACCTTCAGCTACAATACGTTTCAACCTTTCAGAAGACTTTATTTGCCAAGCCGTGTCGTTTATGTCTTGTAAAGCTTCGTATGCGTCTACTGTAGTTTTCTTAGGTTTAGTTCTGTACATTGTCTTGTACAAACCTTCAAAAGCTTCCCTAGTAGGTGCTTGTCTCATTTCTGAAAGATCACCGTCACGCAACTGAGTCATAAAATCGGATAGATTTTCAAGTTCTTTACCTTTTACAGCACGAATAGTTTTTTGGTAAGGTTTAACTAAGTCACCTATAAGAGCCTGACCTGCCTCAGCCTGTAGAAATTTAGTACCTAACTTGTCTCCTAGACGTATTGTTGCTGCACCAAACATTTTATTTATAGCATTTGATGTAAAGTTACCAAAGTCAAATCTATCAAGCTCATCAGGAAGACCTAAGACATTTACACGCTGCTCAGTCTCTAAAAACCAACCTCTGCCTTCTTCTCTTTTGACTACCTTTAGGCTAGGGTCTGTTGCAGCTATAGCCTCAGCATCCATCTTACGTCTAAAAGCTGAACCAGTACCATCTTTACCTAGTCTTACTACAACCTTGTAGTCATCAGATCCCTCGTCAATAATCCTTCTGCTGTTTACAACTACATCATTTACACTCTTAGCTATTTTAGTAGCCATTTGAGTAGCTACTTCTTCAAGAGTAGTGCGAGGAATGTACTCACCAAAGGAACCTGCACGGTTCATGTTTTCTAGTTTTTCTGTAAGTATAGTTTTTCTTGTACCATCTCTAACAGCAACACCACTTGGTCTACTTATTGGTCCTCCAACAGGGTCTAGCTCTTCAGGAAGTGTACGTCCTGAGTTGATTAAATCAGTTTGAACACCTGCCTCTTCTACTTGTTTAGATATTGCAGCACCTGCTGTTGGCTCATCAGTCATAACGGCTACATGATCAATAGGTCTTCTTGATTTGTAGATACCTAAAATTTTATTTGGTATTGTTGTTGACTCTGTAGCTAAAGTTTTAGCTCCTTTTAGACCAGAAGTGACAAGCTTAGTGCTACCTATAGCTGCTATGTCTACAGCACCAAACAAAAAGTTTACCCCTGACATAGGATCGTCACCTAAGTAAGTAGCATCGTTTGCTGCTTTGTACAGGTTCCACAAACTATCTTCAGAAAATATACCTTCTGCTTTTCTTTCCTCTATGTATTCCTTTGCCCATGTCTCAAAGTCTGAAGGTTTTAGACTGTTGAAGGCTTGGCGTATATCTCTACCTTCTCTGTTTGACCTAAAGGTTACGTTCTCAAAGGCTCCTATGGTAAGCTCTCTTAAAACATTTACGTCAAGAAAGCTTAGTATCTTTGATATACCTGACTGATCATTAGCTTCTAACTCTTTCTGAAGTAGCCTGTTCCAAACTTCCATGTTTGTCAGTGTTCTAGCAGCATAATTATTTACACTGTTATCTGACAACATAAGATTTTGTATCAGAAAGTATTCACTAAGGCTCATATCCTCACCTTTAGCTTTTCTTTCTTCTATTATCTCTGCTATGTCATTTGGAGACAGACCATCATCATACGCTTGGTCTATAGCTAAAGCATAATCAAAGTTTATAGCATTAATTTTAGCTGAAGTTTCAGCACTCTGGTCTCCTGTAGCTCTTTGAGCTTCTACTTCATCTACAGGAATATTTGTAGCTATAGATATTTCCTGAGCTTTTACACGTTCAACTTGACTAAAAGGATTAAAGATAGTGTCCTTTTCAAATATCAAGTTTTGTGCTTGAGCACTATCAGATAAAACTTCTTCGTTAGCTATATCATCTTCAAGAGTTAAAAGAGGTGACATACTTTTCCTTTATTATCCAGCCGAAGCGGTATAGTCTGTTGTAGGGAAATTATTAAAAGCACTTATTGATGTACCAATATCTTTAAAAGTACTTTGGTACTTTATTGGAGCCATTGCTGCACTAAAACCTAAACTAGCTACCCTTTGAAAGGTTTGTGCACGACTTGCTGCAAGGTTTGCTTCTCCTGTAAAAGTTGTATACTGTTCACCAAGGCCTGACATTTGAGAACCATAACCTAGGTTTGTTCCTAGTTGAGAGGATAAACTACCCATAGCCCCAGCAAAACCTGATGAGGTTTCGACACCTGCTGCTTGAGCTTGTGCTCTAGCTTGTGCCCTCCTAAGTATATTAGCTCTTACAGCTTGTCTTCTTTGTCTAGCAGCCTCTTGTTTTTGCATAGTAAGTCTTGTTTCAGCAGCACGTTGACTAGCCCTAGTTGCTTGTTTACTTTCTTTTACGCTTCTAATTGTTGCTGCGGTTCCTGCTAAAGCTCCACCAACAGCTAAAGTACCTGCTACACCTGCAGCCGTTCCTGTTAAAGCACCAGCAGTTAAAAAAGTACCTACTGTAACTACCATTTTAAACCTCTTTCATGTAAGTTGTTTCGCATTTTGAATAACCTAATCTTCCATACAGATTTTCTAAGCTAACTATACCGTGTATATCTCCCATACACACATAATCTGCATTGTTTTTTCTAGCCCACTCTTCAAAAGTTTTTACAAGAAGAATAGAACCTTTTTTACCTCTGTAGTCTTTTGAAACAAACCAAGCTAACTCTGTTGCTACCATAGTTTGTGACATATACATTTCATTTAGAAGACCTACAATAGCTCCTACAATTTCACCGTCATCTTCAAAAACAATTACTGTTGCATTAGGACTTTCTATTGCAGTTAATATAAATTTCTCTGTTTTATCCTTATTCCATTTGTGTGTTTTAGGTGCTTCTTTTGAAAATTCTTTAGCAAGTATAAGTATATCAAATGTATCTTCAGTACTTGCCTCTCTAACAAGTGTTTTAGACATTAATATCTAGGGTTCCTTCCTTGTACTAAGCCCCAACCAAGGAGCAAGAAATCTTTACCCTGTTCACTTTCGTATTTAATTCTCATGGATCTTCCATGTCCAAGCATTTTTACTCTTGACGTAATGACATCCTCAGGATAGTCAAAGTCTGTTAGGTCATTCTGATTAGGTATCACTGGAAACTTTAGTCTATATACCTGTTGACTAGTTCCAAAGTTTTCAGCAAAGTCCCAAGCAGCAGAGACCTTTAATGATGAAGGTCTGATTGATTCGAAACCTGCAGTAGGATTACCAGTAAATCCTGTCTCTGTCAACCTACAATATGTTACAATATATGGCGCATTCTTTTTAGTTACAGCATCACCTATAAAGTCGAAACCTGTTTCAGCAAAAGATGAGTAGTCTGTATCACCCCAATCTAAAAACTCTATGCTAGTAAAAGCACCCATAGTTATTTTGTTTGTACCGCCATCTCTACATATAAGTATGATAGCTGGATCACCTGTGGTTGTAGTAGATATTTGAGTTGACACAACGTCATTTGCTTCTGTTGCTACACCTGAACCTGAACCTGCACCTGAAGCTGTAAATACTGTACCAACATTATTGTTGGCTGCTCCTACAGCAGTAAAGTCTGTAGTTCCTACAGTTTTAATTATGTACACAGTACTAGTTACAAAGCTACCTGCGTTTACATCTGTACCCCCTGAAGATGTAAGAACATCATCAGCACTGCTGTTAGATAAAACGTCAAGCTCTAGAGGTCTAGCTCCGTATCCTGAGTAGAAAGCTAAACCAACCACAGAATCAGTATTGGATGTTTGATCTGATATTTTCCAAGGAAAGAAAGCTTGTAGTGGTACGTCAAGTATAAGAAAGTTGTTTATCTTTGATTCTACAGTTTCACTTGCATCAGGATAGCCCCAATATATTCTTTTGTTTATACCATCATAAACTGCTGTAACTTTTAGTTTAGCATCAGGATCAATAGCATCCCAAAAACTTTGTATTGTAGGGATAGTTAAGTTTTGTTCTTTACCTTGGCCTGATACATCATCTGTTGTTAATGTGTGAATACCAAATCTTGACCACCAAAAAGGAATACCTTCAGCTGCAACAAATGTTTCAGGTTGTAAGATACCTACTCTAGTAATTCTGTTTACAGAAAAGGACGATGCTCTAAACACACCGTCCACACCAGAGATTTGCCATACGCCATTCTCAGCAAAAACAAAGAGAGAGTTTTGGTAAGCGTAAAGTTTTTGTATTTTAACAGCGTCAGGTATTCTTATCACACCACCGTCTGAATCAAGTAAGTCTGAAACATACTCTGCTGTTGGGTCATTCTGTTGGTGACAGATACCTAAGTCATCTACTGTATCAACAAGCTTTGAAAAAAGAATAGTACCAGCATTTTCAGCACTGTCAACACCTGCATAAAAAACTCTACCAGAAAAAGATACACAACATCTGAATCTAGATGTTTCTGTATCAGTCATCTTAGTTAGACCTGTAAGACCTGAAGCTGAGCCTCTGTTCTTAGTAAAGAAGTCTAGTATGTAATGACCGTTTGCTGTTAGTGTTGTACCACCGTATATCTTTTCCCATTCAGCAGGACTATAGTTTCCACTACTATCTTTACCTGCGTACCAAGGGTGTGTTAGTCTCTTAGTTAAGTCTGTAGGTGCACCATTGCCTGTATTCCACCCAGCATTCTGTGCATCATATTTTCTGTCTTGAGAAGGGCTGGAGTCGTTATCAAAGTATGTACTTGTGTCTCCTTGAAATTCAAAGTCTCTTACTTCAAAACTAACTTGTGTTACAGTAAATGTACCACCAGATGAGTCGTAAACAATAGCTATAGTGTTTATCTCTGGTGAGGATACAACCAAGTTACCTTTGATAGAGGTAAACTGACACTTAGCATTTTCAGCACCAGCAGAGCCAGCCTGTTCGTAACTTGACAAGTCTACAGAGTTTGATTCTACTTGGGCAGAATAAGGTAGATTACCTTTGTTGTAGAAATATAATGTGTTACCTTTTTGCAACACTAAAAACTCTAAGTCAGCGTCACCACCAACGTTTATCCAATCACCTGTAGCTATAGTTTCTGAGTCAGTCATAGTGAAACTAGACAGTGTGTTATTACTTTCGTATACTGCACCTAGCCGCCTACGTCTAGTGCCATCTCTACGTAAGTCGCAGTTTAGTTCATCAACAGAAGCACCCTCAGGAAAAGTAAGTTCAGCAGCTTCTGTAATCAAACCTTTTATAAAGTTATTGACTGCTTTCTGACTTAGACTTTGAGCCATTACGTTCTATCTCTCTTTTGTCTGCGTACTCATTACGTTGAAGAGTTTTAGTTTTTACTTTATCTCTTAGGTAACTTTCTACAGCTTGTTTACCTTTTTCTAGGCTTGAGTATCTGCCTGATAATTCTTGTGGTACTTTACCTTTTTCAAATCTAACTCTAAAAAATATGTAACCACTATCTTCTTTTTCTACATAAATCTCTGACAGCATTTTGTCAGACTTTATAACACAGTGTTGGTTTACTGTGTCAGTCTCTATATCAATCATCAGGTTCTTCCGTATTGATTTACTGATTTTACTCTTGTCTTATACTGATCATTTTGTACGTAAGACTTTAGCCTACGTGCAGCCTGATCAATCTTAGGATCAGGACCACCTTTGAATAAACTCATGCAAGTTGACTTAGCTTCTGCCAAGAGTAAGGGCATTAGTGTGTTATCTAAGTCAGGCTCAAAGCTGTCTGTCTGAGAAAAGGTTGGGTAAGTTGAACCCCAAGCTCTAGTCTTATCAGCTTGTAGTGTAGCCTCTTTACTTACTTCGTAAGCATTCATGATGATGTACTCATCGTCAAACGAAGTGTAATACGAGGGTGCAGTATCGTTTAAAACGTATATATCTACAGCACCGTCAAAGGTTTCTACAAGCAAACCAGTCTCGCTCATCCTATCAATAAATGTCATAGGGTCTACAAACTCTATCTCTCTAAAGTCTTTATCTGCAATAGTGCCTACGTTATAATCAATCCTATTTACAACTTTGGTTCTAGCTGGGTACTTGAAGTGAGTAGGTTTAGCTGAGTTAGATACAGCAGTTAGTGAAAGCAGTTTGTTGTGCTCTGGTATTTCTCTAGCTGCTATAATGTTGTAATAAGTATCTTCTACAACTGAAGCTACTTGTTGTGCTTCTATTGTGTCAGAGATACTGTTGACATCCTCTGAGTCCATATCAGACAAGATAGACTGAACCAACTGTAAAAGGGTACTTTTCATAACGCTGGTAATCCTTTAATTGTCCAGAAAATAGATGCGTAATTAACAGTACCTGCTGCACTAATCTTTGAGTATATTTCTAAATAA
>CAACVD010001518.1_pt1 | contig 11111 bp, 15 predicted proteins | sample 2381771 | NCBI WGS metagenome assembly CAACVD01 (sample SAMEA5211965, study PRJEB30684) | marine metagenome | biome: Marine; feature: Epipelagic; material: Water | collected 2015-10-15 | depth 15 m | reverse complement strand
CATTCTTTGAGCGGATGTTTACCAAAGCGTTTGACTGGATTCCTGGTGCTGACGGTCGGGCTATGGCTAAGTTCCTTATCAGGTCCAACCTGCCTTACGTCAGAACTCCTGCAAACATCTTGATCGATACCCTGACCTACGTATCTCCGTATATCGCTGGTCCGAGGATCATGCAGAACTTGCAGAATGGTGACGCTCGTGAGGCCGCTCAGAACTTCGGTAAGTTGGTGGTTGGTAGTATGGTGTCCCAGACTGCAGTCATGCTGTTGAAAGAGGGGCTGATCTCTGGTGCAATCGAGTGGGACGAGGATGAAGAGAAGAACCTAGCTTACGACCAGTTCCCGCCGAACAGCATCAACGTGACTGGACTGAAGAGGTTTATGTCTGGAGGTAGCTCGGCAAAGCAACCTGACGATGTGTTTATTTCGTACACCAAGCTGGGTGTCATGGGCGCCATCATGGGTGCCATCATCAAGGGTGCAGACAAGGAGGAACTGAAGAAGAGAGACTACAGCGGTCTCAACTTCCCGATCCACGCCCTGCAGGATTCCTTCGGAGTTGGAGCGTTCTCGTCCATTGCATACATGATGGACCAGAGCTTCATGCAAGGAATGAATACGCTGGTGGATGTCATCTCTTCTGCTGACGCTACCGACTTCGAGAAGAACTTCGAGAACTGGTTCAGGACCACCTTCCAGGCTGTCTCTGCTACCGTGTTCCCGAATACGCTTAGCGCGATGTACAGGGGAACGAGAGAGTATCTGCCCGACACTAGGATCACGAAGGACATGGACCTCGGAGAAAGGCTTATTCAGAGGATGGCATACACCATCAAGGATAGGACGTTCGGTCTTGGTGACGTTCCGATCAGAGTGAACTGGAAGGGAGAGCCCATCAAACAAACTCCAAGGGGTAATAACGGGATTGCATACCAACTTTTTGACATTACTAAGTCTAGGCAGGGAGAGGCTGACCCCGTTTCTAACGAGATCTACAGGCTGTATGAGCAGACTGAAGACCTGACCAAGGTGATTGGAACTCCTGGGTACGCGGAAAAGAGGAAGATGAACGTCCCGAACATTAAGAAGAAGCACCTCGGAATGCTCAAGCGGATGAACAAAACCTATACGTGGGTGAACGACGATGAGTTTATGGCAGAGAGGGTGTACCTCAACACCGATCAGATGAACAGACTCATGGAAGCTTCAGGAAAGGAAAGGTATAAGGAGGTAGAGGCGTTTATGGCTACTGAGAGGTACGCCAAGATGAATGACGAAGACAGGATCGAAGCCTTGAACGATATTGCAGACAACTACAACAGCGCGATTGAGATTCACAACGGTCAGTTCAGGAACCACACCAAACTGTTGTTTGAAATACTTCAAGAGATATACGACAATGAGCGAGAAGAAGTTTAAAGAGACCAAGGCTGGTAAGTGGTTGACTCAGAAGCTTCCAGACGTAGCGGAAAAGTTCGCTGGCGTACTCCCCGATCAGGGAATGCTAGGTGTAATCAAGCGCGTGGTAGACGGAAGTCCTGAGTTAAGCCCTCAGGATAAGCTAGAGTTTGAGCGCCTGTCTATGGAGGCTGAGAGATCTGCACAAGAAAACGTAACCAGACGATGGGAAGCGGACGCTAAAAGCGATGTCAAGCTGGCAAAGTACATTAGGCCAGTTACTATGATCGCACTCACCGTGTTTTTCATGGTGATCACCGTTTGGGACGGGCTTGATGTGGCTTTCATGCCCCCAGAGAACTACATCGACCTGCTTGAACTTCTGATGCTTACTGTGTTCGGCGCATACTTCGCTGGCAGGACTATAGAAAAGGTTAGAAAGTAAAAGAGGGGACCCGAAGGCCCCCTCTCTAAGGTTAGCGAAATTACCCCGCACTAAGTCGGTGTAACGGTGCTAAGATAGTACAACTGGCTGACCCAGCATTCGCTTATCGGACGGGACATGCTCCAGTATCGCAGTTGTCGATCTCAATATCGTCAAGCGAGAGCTTGTCCAGAGACGTGATCGGGGTGACACTAGCTTTCATCTCCTCATACTTCTCCTTCGTAATCTCTTCCAGCGGAGCCTGATCGAAACCATGGTCGCTGTGGAGGAGGAAGGAAACAGACTTTGTATCGAAGTAGTTATCGTGCAACCACCAGCGGATAGCCTCCAGCTCTTCCTTACGGTAGTAGATGGTGACGCTGACGCTGTTGTCGCTCCACTCCAGTTGCAGGCGCTTGATAACCTCCAGCTGATCGATAGCGGACATGTCAGTACCGAACTGCGTGCCTTCAGGGAAAGAGCACGGGAAGGACACCACGACAGTAGAGCGATCCTCAGTCCCATCGAAGTTACGGACGTACTCTACGTGGTACCCGTTATTCCTAGCAACTCGTGCAAGCTCGCTATCTGCAGCCATTCGGATTCTCCTAATGTAATATTGGGAGTATCCAGGGTGAGCCCCTGGTGTAACACCAGCAAGTAGAGACAGCGTTCCAGAGGGTTTAACTGTAGTAAGCTTAATGGAAGGAGGGAAACCATGTTGTGCAGAGTATTCTTTGTCGTATGCACGAAGATACGTGTAAGCCTTGTCCAACCAAGACTTCTGTTCTTCAGAAGCTTGCAGGTAGCCAGTCACGCCAATCCCCATGCGCATGTTCTTGTGAACGATATCCTCGGTCTCCTTGAGAGAACAAGGAATCGAGAGGCTGTGCTTGTTTACCCTGTACAGGTAACGCAACACCTTCCTCAATTCTTCGTAGGTATCAATGTTCGGGAGGTATACCTCAGCCAAACAGCAGGTCTCGAAGTTGGCAAGACTCTGCTCGGCACACGGGTTGAAGCCCATCACGTCAGGGTCAGGGTATTGGGTGTCCCCAGTCCTGCCCATCCTGCGAGATGCAGTCAGGTTAATCAACCCGTATGGCTCTCCATTACCCTTGTATCCTTCCCAGAACTCTTCGGGGAGCTTTCCGATGTCGTCACAAATGACAGAGTTGTTGGACATGGCCCTCCAGTTCGGGATGTTACCGAGGTCCCAACGCTTGGCCCGCAGGAACTCGATGTCGTCATGGTCGCCCAGAGCAATCTGTGCGGAACGCCTGACGTTACCAGCCACAACAATCTTTCCGATGATGTTCATGACATCGAGGCAGTCTACGCTAGACAGACGGCGGCCTGCCTTAGCATTCAGGATCTTATTGATCTCCATCATACCCCAGACCAGGTCCTCGCTACCGCTTGCGGTACCTCCGAACCCTTCGATCTTAGCACCCTTCGGACGGATAAGGTGAGTGGCAAACGTGAATCCCTCTCCAGTCTCAAAGCTTGCCCTGAGAACGCGATCGAGAAGCTCGACCCATCCTTCACGGGAGTCAGGAACGATGAAGTCTGCATCGTTGACGTCTTCCCTCGCCACCTCCACTTTGGCTTTCACCTTCGGGAGCTGGTACACGTGCTCACGCTGGATGTTGAACCCTACGCCGCTACCGAGCATGAGCATCTCGAACGCCCACGTGAACGGACGGATAGGCTCGTCGATCACAACGAAAGAACAGTTTTGCAAAGAGGGGAGTCCCAGCTTGTCTACGGTCTTGGTTCCGAGTTGCCACAGGAAGCGGCCAGCTACGGTGCCCTTCAGGTCCAGCATGATATTCCTGAGCTCCTCTTGATCGACTTCGTTGAAGTTGCAACCAAGCTGATCATTGCATGCTTGGACTACGCGCTCAACGGTGTCGGGCCACTCTTCTGTCTTGCCGTCTGCGGTAGGTCTTGAGTACGTTCGCTTGAACGTGGGGTATCCTACCTCACCCCATGGGATAAGTTTTTCTGTGCTCATTTTTTAAAAAGGAAAGGCTTGCAAGATAGTCAGAATTCTTTTGAATACCTCCATATTCGGTAGGTATCTAAAGACCTGATATCGTGTAAGTTAAGTTTAGTGATTAGATCTTGGCGGTCCTTCCTGCGATACTTCTGCTTGTATGCGTCACGTTTGTTCGCGACCATAACAGCATCCCTGAGTTCATCCTCAGTGTAATGCACGAGCTCCGCCCGATCCACGATTGAGAATCCACCTTCTTCTGGCATGTCGAAAGCGATTATCTTGGCGCCCCCATACAACCATCCAGCATTCCCTTGTACGTTCTTCAGCTCCACCCAAATCTCGTCGGGCAGATTGTTCCCTTTTACATCTACACCCCAGCGACCCGTGTTGTTGTGGGCCAACCAGTAGTCTACATGCTCATGTATGTCCTCAGTGTGTGAGGACTTCTTTACGTCCAGTCCTAACTCCTCTGCCGCTCTCACAAACCGAACCTCAGCCACCCTTCCCGTCGAGCCCGAATAGGCCCTCCGCTTTTGGCTCACCATGAGCTTCGTAAAATTGGTTAGAGGCTTCTCTTACGAGGTCGAGTTCGTAGTTAATCTGCTGTCTCACTTTCTGTGTCAGCTCCACTACGTACCCTGGGTGTCTCTTCGGATCGCCCTCCCTGTTGAACAGGTCCTCGTAGAAGTTCGCTATCAGGCGGTGCATTCTTTCGGTTGCTACGCCGTAGCTTTTTCCCACGTCTTCTTTTGTCATCTGGTATGTTGTCTTTGATTATACTTATCGCTTGTTCGACCTGCTGTCGATTCTTACAAATAAACAGCATAGGTAGCGGTTTTCCAAGTTCGGTTAAGTATTTCATAAACAACTTCCATCGCATTGGGAAGTCGTGGTGAGAATGAAGGAACCCCTTCGTCTCTATAATCCAGCTCTCGTCCTTCGCAACGAAGTCGGGCTTGTAACGTATTGGGAGCGCAACGCTGTTGCTCCGATCGGTCATGTCCTTCTTCTTCGAGGTCATCTTCCAGTACACACCATCGTAACGGAACTTGTCCATCAGGGTGTACTCGTGTTCCTCGTAGGAGAAAGGTATCCCAGATTCAGCGAGAAGGTCAGCGCAAGTCTTTTCAAGACCACTCTTGTACCTTCCCAACTCCCTCTTCTTGGCAGATTTCCTCTTGGAAGTCTGTCCTCTTCTTCGCTTCACATGGGAAAGTTACAGCTTATTTCGACACGAAGGCCTCATTTGGGGACATCTTAAAAGTTTTGTAGTTATTGAACTCTGTGCCAATAGGTTGGAACAGCTTGTCCTGTGTGTAATTCGACCTGAAGGCCGTCATTGAGGTATCCATTGTGAAGGTTAGGGGGTCGTCAATCGACGTTGGCATGCCTCCTGTCTCTACATCGCGAACCTTCCTGACATGAAGCTCGGTGGTTTTCTTGACGTTGTTGTCGGGGGCCTGAACCTTGCGGTGGATAGTGAGGAAGCAGTCAGCTCGGTTCACGAACTTGCCGCCACCCTCAGTGTCCTCAGCATACGGGGCTACAGGCAAGCCATCGTCACCCTTGCGGCGTTGTGCCTCGGTCACGGCGTGCATGTTCAGCCATACAGCTACGTCATTGGCGTTGGAGAACGTAAGGAACTCCGAAGCCGCTTGGTAGTGGTAGTCATGGCTGTTGCCCTGCCCACTCAGCTCCAGTTTGAGGCTGTTGTAAGGGTCGACCAGAACAGCATCGTACTTCTCCTGACGATAAATCTTCTCAAGGAAGACAATGATGTCGGTGTAGCTGTACACTTGGTTGTTGCTGATTACGGTGAAGTGGTCATTCACCCACTTGTATGCGGACTTACGCTGGTCGTAGGTCATGTCCCCGATCTTTCGGTTCGTTGCAAACTGCATGAGTGTCATCTTGAGTGAGGCCGTGCGATTCTCTGAGGAGTACACTACCCACTTCCAGTTGTGCCGACGAGCGGCGTTCACCATCAGGTACAGCATCATGGTTGTCTTGCCCACGTTGCTGTGTCCGTTGACGATAACGAACTCCTTCTTGTATCTGAAGTGCTCGTCCAGCTTTGCGTCACCCGTATCGAGTCCGACCTGGATGCGTCCGTTAGCGTAGTCGTCAATCCAGCGGAAGTCCTCGTCGTCAGAAGAGATGAAGGACATGTCTCCATCACTGATGAGAAGCTCACGCTGGGCGTTCTGCTCTGCACCGATGACATCGACTAGAGGGTCTTGCTTACCTCGCTCCAATCCTTCTCGGATGGTTTTCTTGGCGTGGTCTTCAGAGTCTATGTCCCGCTTGGAAATTTCCCTGAACAAAATCCTGGCCGCCTCTTCTTCCTCGATCCTGCCAGCGGATACGAATCCACCCAGCAGTCGTGCGGCGTTCCTGAGTGCGGCGTGCTTCTCCCCGTCATCCGCCTGACGGATCATGCGGCACGCGAGGTTTAGCTTCATGTAGTCCGTAAACTCACCAGCCTTAGCTTCTTGAACCTGTTCGCTACGCTCTGATGCAAACGCCCCGAACTTTTGCGCCCCAGGATTGAGGATGAGGTCAGGGTCGTAGGACTCAAAGCAAGCGCGAGACTCGTTGACACCAGACTCATCAACCTCAAGGTCGTATTGCTTGTGGAAGTAGTTCTTGAGGGCACGGAAGTGATCGCGATGCCGCTCTGGGTTGGTTACACGGATGAGCGCCTTGAGACCGTCACCCGATGGAGAAACCCAACAGGAATAGACGTAATCGTCAGTAGCCAGTACCGTCTTGGATTTCTCAACGTCGATGTGATCGAAGTCCAGTACAATAAGTCCGCTGTGGTCAAACAGACCTTCGTCACTGCGGTCCGAGAACTCCCCGCTAAAGCAGACAATCGGGAGCTTCTTCTTTGCATCCTTATCGCCATCACGAACAGCTTCAATCGTGGTTTTCGATTGGCCCTCTCGGATCCTCCCAAGGGCAGTGTGGATATCTACATGGTGCGGGCTGTCCTTGTCGTACAGATTCTTGAAGAAGGTTACTTTCATTGTATTCGTTTTCTAAGATGAGTTCGAGGTAATGGATGGCTTTCTTGATGTCGTCTGCCCCACCCTTTCTAGCATGACGACTAACGTACTTGACAACATTCCCCTCCATGAAGGAGAGTCCGTTGCGGTTGATATATTCGATGGGCTCGATCCCCATCCTGTAGTGATTGCTCATACTGCGTTGCTGTTTACGTATCCGTGAGTCTTGATGTCTCTGCACTCCCTGATGATGATGCGCTTGTTTCCTTTGAATGTCTTTCCGTAGCACTCCTGTTCCAGTCTGTCCATTGTTCGGTTGCAGTGCTTCATGATGTCAGCAGGGGTGCAGTATCTGGATATCGCCCAGCATTCTTTCTTTCTGGTAACCTTGTTCTTCTTGTAGGCCACGTCAAGAGTCATGGAGTATATCAGGGGTCTTGAGGTTTGCATTCCACTTGCGCTTTAGTTTCTTGGATATCCAGACCATGTCTACTCGCTCTCCGATCTTCTCCCACGAATCTTGTCGAGTCAGGATGACGCAGTTGTCGCCCTCCTTGTTAGGTATGAACAGGAGCAGGAAGTCGGTGTCGAATTTAGGGACGGATACCGTGAAGTCCTTGTCGTAGTTCTCCGCGTGAACGTAGAAGGACATGCGCCTTCCGTTCTTACAGGCAGAGAAAGTTTGGGGGCTGAGAAACTCGATGTCCCTCAACCCCCATTCCATCATGGCGTATAGCCCAAACCCTTTAGAAAGGAAGGTCATCTTGGGCCACTTGCTGGCTGGCCGCCTTGGCCTCTCGCTTCTCCTTAGCGGCTTCGCTATTCGGGTTGAAGACACGGGCACAAGCCTTGCCGTTCTTGCTCATGAACAACGTCACGTAGACATTGCCACCACGACCTTGCTCGTCACGGCGTGTGACGTACTGGTCGAGCATGTCTTTCAGCTCGTTGTCTTTGAGACGAACAGACCAGCTCATCAGCTCGTTGTTGTCATTGTACTTGGGGTCGTCGGCCCACCCGACGAGAACGGAGTCATACTTAGTATCGCTCATTTTGTTTATTGGATTATGGGTAAAGAATTAGATTAACGAAAGCGGCCACAAGACATACAGTAACCATGTATATCACAAACAGGGATGCACCACAGGCCAGGTAGGGTATCCACTTATACTTTGAAGCGAAGGTAGTCTTGAACGGGGCTACCTCCCTCTCTAAGGAACTTTTCAATTCTCTCAATAGCATCATTGAACTTCATTTCGCCAGAGAAGAGAGTCTCGTCTGAGCACTCCACGATAGCTGGCAGGTAAGGTGCTGTCTTCTCCTGAACGAGCCAGTAGAACTCGTTTACACCGAAGACCTTAGTGTAGATGTAGGCTTGAATGTCGTAACTGAAGTCACGAACGCTGTACCTAAACTTGGACACGGACTTCGTTGACTTGGAGTCTACAATGTATCCGTCACCAAGGCAGTCCAAGAATCCTTTAACCCTGATGGGTCCGAGCATCTCATTGAACTCTACTTGGTAGTTTCCACTCGACAGGTACTGGTCAGACAAACCGCATGATTCGAGTCTGTCGATCATCGCCTTCGCCTGATCGTAGTCAGACTTGGTGACCATAGTCAATCCATTCTCTTTTGCGTTAGAGTCGTAGACCTCCTTGAGTTGCTTGTATTCTTTGGTCATCTTGGGCTTAGCAGAGCTCTTGGCTTTGTCGCTTAAAGAGGCCATGATTTCATCGTCGTCCATGATGTAGTAGTTCTGATTAACCTTGTCGGGTTCAAACAGCATCATGTCGTACATCGTTCCGAATGCAAGCGCAGGGGACTCAAACTTCAGTTCGCGTTTCATGTACAGGTCGAACTGAGCCATGTCGGTCAGCGCAACCTTCAGAGAGGAGTACGACAAGTGAGACTTGCCGTACCTCTCTTCGAGGGCAGATGGAATATCAATCATTGAAATAGGGGTGCAAAGATAGTGCGGTTGGACACCAGATACCAACGTACAGGGCGCCCACTTGACTTCCCGTAAACCAGAGGGTCAAGGAGAGCGTCATTGAAGCCAGCGCAAAGGCCAGCAGGAATTTCTGTGTATTGTTCATCGTACAAACTTTTTGAGTCCTTTCTTCTGTGCGTCAGACAGGTCGTCACCATACTTAGCGAGAATGCTGTCGTATGCCTTTTGCTTGTCGGTCTGACCCTTGATGTAGTTCACGGCCTTGTCCATGATCGAGGTCTCGGACTTGGGCTCGCGCTTCGGCTTTGCCTTGGCGGGCTCTGAGTCCTGCTTAGCAATCGCATCTTGGACCTCATTCGCAGAAGCGATAGAAGCATCAATACCGATACCAAGCATAGCCAGAGCACGCCCTACAGCGGAGGTCTCGCAGTTCTCGACGTAACTCGTCTTGTTGATGTTGGACGCACCTTTCACTTCGTGGGCATGTCCCACTGCAACCGTGTGCCCGTCTGCGTCAACGATGGAAGCTCGGCAAAGGCACTCGGCATCGGTGAGCATGGGAAACTCAGTATGGATACCCCAGTTCTTGTACTGGTCCTCTTGACGAAAAAACTTGATACGCTCGTTGACTTCGACGTACTGCTTGCCACGGATGTTCGTGGTCTTGAACTTGTAATTACTCATTTGTTTTCAGTTTGCGGGATTGGGATTGAGTCGAGTTCGTTTCGGAGTACTGCGCACTCCTGTTCTAAAATGTAGATTTGATTTGTGAGGTTAGCAAGGCGGTCTGCTTTGCTGGTTGCTGAAAGCCGATTGTCTACGATAAGTTTCGCTTTCTCGTATAGGTCTTGATAGCCCTTCCAGAACTGAAGGTTATCCATGTGATTGATGGTCATGTGTGCTATGGTCGATCGGTCTCGTCTGAGCACCTCTGCGACTTCTTGCTGATTGTCTGCCCAATGAGACAGGGCTACGCCGATGGCGTTACGCGCTTTGACTTGGTCTGCCCGCCGACTATCGTTGGGGACCATGCCAATCGCCGCGTAATAAGTCTCGATGGCTGATAGCATCAAGAGCTTACGATTATGTGGGTTGAATTTCATTTGGGATGTGAATTTAGTGTGTTCTTGTCGAATCCGCAAGGAAAAAGCGGACTTTGTTTCTTCGGGCTACTCACGGCCTGTCACGGGCTCTCCCCGCGCACCATACGTCCGCCCTGGGTCAGCGTTCTGACTCCGATTCCTTGGTGATGTTCTCGTGGATAGCTGTGTACTTAATCATTGAAATCATAACAGACTCCATCTTGTCACGCAGGTTGTGCATCTCGATCTTCACGCCATCATCGTACCCGAAGATGTCGCAACGCTCGTCGATAAACTTGGTGGCAATGCTGTTGTTGTGTTCGATAAACTGGTGGAGGTGTGCCGCCGCGGGCAGGGAAGCCCACAGCGTCACGTCATCCTCCAGAATGTCCTCACAGGCAAACACCTTGGCGACAACGTCTTCCTTGGTGTTTTCTGCGGTCATCTCCGCTACGATGCGGATGGCTCGCTCATTTGTCATTTGGTCGGTGGTGGATTAGAACTGGGTCACCAGTGCCGCGAGTATCGGCCAGCTCCCAGTCGGGGGTTACACATACTTCTCCAGTACCCAGCTTGTAGGCCCAGATGCACTCGTCTTGGGGGTCAATCACTATCATCACTTAATTGCTTTTTCGTATAGTTCGTCTTGCATCTTGAGTTTGAGTTTTGCTTCGTAGGAGTTCACTAATGCCTCCAGCATAATGTGGTACAGGCGTTGCTCACTCCCTTCTGTTTCTTCGAGGCGAATGGAGATATGTTCAATCATCTCCCTCATCCCCTTCATGTACTTATCGGTTATCATGTGCGGCTAATAGTTGGCGTTCAAGTGACGCGATGGTTGCTTTGAGGATGTCAATTTCCTTCTTGAGTTCGATCTTGTCTACGAGGTGGTTCGCCGCCTCTTCATCCACAGTATTGAAGTCGGATTGCAACTGGTCCAACCGCTCTTTCCACTCGTCGATAGCGGCAAGGGCCTCGACGTAGCGTGCATGCAGAGAGTTGCATGAGGAGGTGATGGCGGCCATCTCGTCACCCACGGTGTCGAGAAAGACCCCGATGTATTCGAGATTGGTAGCCATGGTGCTCAACGAAGACAGGGATAGTGTAGAGTCAAGTTTACCCACTTCATCAATGAGCCACTCCATCCATTCGATGGCCTCGACGATGCGCTTCTGTGCGCCTTCGATCGTGGTTTCCATAACGGGGATTGTTTTGCTCATCTTGGGTTGGACAGGGGTGTTCGG
>CAACVD010001517.1_pt1 | contig 11111 bp, 10 predicted proteins | sample 2381771 | NCBI WGS metagenome assembly CAACVD01 (sample SAMEA5211965, study PRJEB30684) | marine metagenome | biome: Marine; feature: Epipelagic; material: Water | collected 2015-10-15 | depth 15 m | reverse complement strand
CATTCTCCAATCTGGGAGAGTGTTCGAACCGTAGGAAACCGAGTTATTAAGAAGTTCGATCTCGATGCGTTCCGTAAGTGGGGCGCGAAGCTGGTTCTCGATGGTGTTCTCTCTCCTCTCGAATCTCACTTCTGGGAGCTCGAAACGATAACACACCAGAAAACGATCGATCGATTGGCTCCTTCTCAGCATATCCCCGAAGTAAAAATCAAGATGAATCAAGCCTACCAAATCAAAGATGATATGATAGAATGTATTCAACGATTCCAATCGGATGGAATCGAAATATATAGAGAGCTTTTCTAATGTCTACCAGTACACCTTACGCACCACAAATTAAGATCCCAGAGTTACTCGAGCGAGGAAAATCTAATACGAGTACACTCCCCATCTATCGGGATGGTTCTCTCGTGGTTCCGGATGCTGTAAGGTATACTCTCATCAAACCAGATCAAACCAAGTTAATCGATAATGCTACTGCTTCCTATCCTGCTAATGTTCCTACTTACGTACATTCAGCAGGGATTATGGGTGAATCGCTCATCCTCGGAGAAGGCTACCTCCAAGAGTGGAAGATTACAATTGTAGGAGAGGACTATATCTTCCGGAGAATGGCTTCCGTAGTTCTTCGGAGGTTATATCCGGTCGTATCCGATGCGGATATTACTGCTACATATTCTCAGCTCGAAGATATTAGACCTTCGAACCTATCCTCATATCAAACCTATATCGATGAAGCATGGTATACCATTCTCCAGAGAATGAGACAAGAGGGAGGAGGATTGGAGTATCTCGTAATGAGTCCGGAGGCCTTCCGCGCATCTCACCAGAATCTATCCCTCTATTATATCTTCCGAGACTTCCATTCCTCTCTTGGTCAATCGAACGGAAGATATCTCGATCTCGCGAATGAACACTTCAGACAATATAACGATGAATGGAAGCGGATTAACTTCATCTATGATCATGATCATAATGGACTATCCGAGCAGCCAAATAACCGGATAGCTAAACAACCGGTAATATTTTTATCCAATCCGGGTAGATTCGGAAACTTCCGGAGAAGAAGATAATGGCCCAATCTCTCTCCAGCATCCGAAAGCAGATAGCCGCGAAAGTAGCCGCGATTACTGGATTCAAAGAATCGAACCATACTCCAGATTACTTCGGGAGAACTGAGAACACAATCGCGAATAAGGCCTTCGCGGTAGGGGTTGCGAGCTCAGTAGCGATGGAAGAGAGACAAAGAAGAGGAATCGGGGTCTATATGTCTACTCCGATGATCGTTACCTTCGCGTATCGATTGAGGCCGCTCGATGTCTATCCTACTGATTATGATCTCGCTCTCGATACTGAGCAGTCAGTAATCCAAGGAATCCTCGGAGCTTATAGTTCGGATAATGCGTTCACTATCCGATATCTCCAGTCTCAAAGAGTCGTTACGGATTCTCAGGAATACATAATCATCTCTCTAACGTTCAATATCTTACACACTATCTAATATATTCGGATAGAATATAAATCATAACACAGGAGGCCGCGATGGCTTATTCAGTAGTACCCAAGACTAAACGCGATGGTCTTATTACTCTTATCGATGGAACGGGAGTTCCAGTTACTCTCGATGTAGCTTACGAAGATGGTAACTTTACCTTCTCCGATCCAGAGCAGTTTTCGGAGCTCGTAGTAATGGATCGCGGTAACTTCGCAGCGATTCGAAAGCAAGATGAGCAAGCGAAAACCGGTTCATTCTCATTCCACTTTAGACAGTTTACAGATGGGAGCGAGGCTGGTTCGGTTCGTGACTTCATAAAAAAAGCTGGTAACTACTCCGGAAATATCTCTACCGGTTCAACCGGAACCCCATATATCGAGTTCTACTGCATCGATATCAAGTATACAGCAGAAGGAACGGACTTCGGAGATGATGGAGATCACACAGTTACATTATCTAAATGCGTATGTTCTTTGGACTTCTCTGAAGGTGACCCATCTTCATTCACATTAAACTTTACTTGTTATGGTGGTGTTACCGTTACAGGCCCAGCATAATAGTATTCTAATCCATAGGAGGTACAAATGGAATTAGACTTAAAAAAACTCGGGAAGCATGAATCAAGGCTCCCGAGTTCTATCGCTACTTGTTTAGACTTCGTGAGCATCTGGGGAAGTCATCCAAATCGAGCTCAGATTGGGAGGCTTTGCGCTGCTTCTATTGCTATATGTGTAGACCACGCGCGAATCCTTCCAGCCTATCCGATCTCCTCTGGGGATCCGATCGCGTATGGCCATAAGATTCTCGATAGATTACTGGATAACGGAGTAGCTCCGAGCGCGGTATATGAGATGGGGAGTTCGCTTCTTGTGGAGATGATGAAGATTATCCCTTCAGAGGATGAGGTAGAAGAGCGCGCAAATTTTACGCAAGCTCCCGAGGATGGCTAGATTATCTCGCTCTCCAGGTCGCTCTCCGATGGGGGAAGGATCCCTCATGGTTTTATACCCTCTCCGAAGATCTCCGAATCTCAGTTCTCGCGGAATATCGTTTATCCAATGAATCTTCAGAATCAAGAAAGGATAGACAAGAAGCGATAAAAAGGGCTAGAATGGAAGAGATGATACGGAGAGCGCAGAGATGAGCACAAAAATAACCACGGGGAGAGCTGGAGTAGTAATCGATACAGATCTTCAGCAGTTTTACACAGGTTTCATCGATAAGGTAGCACCGAACGCGCGAGCTATCATCGATGGAACCCTCGAGCAGATAGAGCGCGAAGCGATTAGAGATTGGCCAGTAAGACAACCCGAGATTAGAACTGATAGAGATGGGAAAATCATATTCTTCAAGCGAACCACTAAGGAATCATGGAAGAAGTTCGAGCGCGGTTATCGTATTACTCCAGATGGTGGATTCGAAGGATATCTTCGAAATACAGCTCCTTATTCATGGGCTATTAAGTTCGGTATCGATTCAGAGAATAATCAGGGAAGGGATATTATCCAGCCTACCGGGAGAAGGGTTGCTACAGAGCTTATGATCAAACCGCAGAGAAAAGCATCGAAGAAGGTTATCTCCGCTCTCGCAGATGATCTTATGAGGAGGATATAATGGCTGAAGAGAAAAGATCGATTAATATCTCGTATAAAGCAGATCTTAAGGATCTCATCGCGAAGCTTAAACAGATGCCGAATGTAACCGAAGCGGAAGCCCGAAAGATGGTAGCCGCTCTCGATAGGCAACTGAAGCAAGCGGAGAAGGCCGCGAAGAAGAGCGCGGATGCCTCGAAGAAGGCCGCGAAGGAAGCAGCGAACGCAGCTCGAAGAGGATCTGGAGACTTCGATAATCTTGCGGAGAGCGCGCGGAGAGCTGAGGAACGGTTAGATCGGGTCGCAGAATCCTCCGGAGATATCGATCGCGGTTTCTCCTCCGTGGGATTAGCTCTTCGAGAAGTGAATCCCCAAGTAGCAGAGGCCGCGGATGGGCTCGCGGATATGTTCGCAGTAGTAGAAGGCTTGACTATGAGTGTAACGGCCTTAAATCCTGTTGTCGTAGCTGCTGGGGTTGCTATTGGTGCATTGACTCTGGGATATGTAGCGCATCAAGCGGAACTCGAGAAAGCGAAGCAGTTAACTATCGATCTCAAGGATGCTCAAGAGGCTCTCGCTACTTCTCAACTTGAGCAGGAAGATAATCTGGTAGATACTGGAGCGAAGCTTCGAGATCTCCAAATGGAGTATAAACTTCTAACAGGACAGATAACCCAATATCAATTCGATCTGGAGAAGGCTGGGGATGCTGCTGAGGTTGCTTTTCTTGGGAATATCAAGTTCGCGAAAGAAGCAGTAAAGGAAACCGAGAATAATTCGAAGATGGTGAAAGCTCTTCTCGGAAACTATACCGAGATTGGAAAACTTACTCTCTCAGAAGCTGAGCTAAATCGATTAAGAGAACTCCAGCTTCAAAACGATCAGATCAGTAATAACCTAGATCTTACCAGTAAGCAGAAGGGAGTTCACGAAGCTTTATTCATTCTCCAAAAATCTCTCACTGCAGAGGAGAAGAAGAGAAATCTCGAGCTTCAAGCTATCGAGAAAGCACAAAAAGAAGCTAAGAATCTCGCGAGAGAAATGGTTACTCTGGAAAACGAACTCGCGGAGGCTACTGAGGAAGCAGCGAACCACAGTTCACAGAGAGCGGATTCAGATGAGCGCGCGGTAGATGCGAAAGAGAAATACAATAAGCTCATAGAAGAAGCACTCGAGATGGGAGATGATCAAATCAAAGAACTCGAGCTTCAGAAGAAGATGGACAAAGAGCTCGCGAATGCTTTTATCTCCGAAGAGGGGCGAAAGAAACTCGCAGCTCAAGAGCGAATCGATGAACAAATCGCTCAAATTGAGTTATTGGGAATCGCTACTGGTAGAGAAGCCGAGGCCGCGATGGTTATCGAATCATTAAGGCACGAAAAGAAGATGGAGAATCTAGATAAGGAGAAGGAGAACGAAGAAGATCTTCAGAAGTTACGCGAAGAGGGAGCGAAGAAGAATCTCGAATCTCTTCTCGAGTTCGGTTCCGTAGCTGTAGAGCTCGGGGAGAATCTGATTAAGAACTCCCAGCTCGAAATCGATATGAGCGATAAGAAGTATGAGGAACTCGCGAAGATGAGCGATATCGAGCGCGAAGCATACGAGAAGAAAAAGAAGCAGCTCCGCGCGTTATTCATGTTCCAAAAAGGGATGAGTATGGCCGAGGTTGCGATGAAAACCGCAGAGGCCATTATCGCAGCTCAGAAGTTAATACCTCCTTTTAACTTCATCCAAGCCGGGATCGCTACGGGTATTGGGGCCGCTCAGCTCGGGGTCGTTATGTCTCAGCAGATGCCGAGCTTCCATATGGGTGGACTCGCTCAGGATGAATCTACCGCTCGAGTATTGAAGGGAGAAGCGGTTCTCGATAGAGCTACAGTAAGAAGAATCGGAGGAGAGCAAGGGGTTCGAAATCTTCAGCAGGGAGGATCGAACGGAGCTCAAACCGTAATAATCCAACCTTTTAAGCACTTCGGAAGATTCGCTAAGGATCTCGGAATCTCATCTCCTAAACTCAAAGGAATCAGAGGATATTAAGATGGCAAATATAACCCCAGACAATATGAGAGGGATTCTTATCCCGTATATCGGAATCAAGAAGAGCGCGTTATGGGATGCTCAATCGAACTTCACTCAAGCGAATCCCCGAAGCGGAATCCCTGAAGCCCAGAATATCGGAACCGGACTCGTATTGGGTGCGATCGGTTCTCAAGGTGAGGATATCGAAGTGGAAACCATCGAGGGAGGGATACCAGGTGAAGCGCAGTTCATATGGAGAGGAGAAGATTCTATCGATTTTGGACAGGATGCAAACCATATCATAACCGAAGCGGATTACTGGAAGTATAGCGCAAGCGCATCTGCTGGAGAATACTTTTATTCGGATTGCGCATCCGATCGCGAGGGTCGTTTATGGGTAGTATCGGAGCGAACTACATTATCAAACGTTCATACGATACAGCTACATAGACAAGAGAAGAACGGTTCGATTACTCTCATTAATACATTCGTATCGAGTCCAGGAACCTATACCACGAACGGACTCCCATGTATTACGAGAACTCTGGATGGGGCTCTTCTGGTGGCTTTCTTCCAGTATGTGACCCAAGATGATGTTAATATTATCATCGAGCGAAGCATCGATAATGGGGATACGTGGAAGCGCATCTCGAACCGAGGATTAAAATATTCAATTGATACCACGGATGCAGATCCTCAAAAAATGCGAATGGTGAATATCGATTCGAGTGTAGTTCTTTTCATCGAAGCGGTAGCGAGTAATCGAAATACGGTTTACCAGTACGTTTCTCGCGATGGTGGTTCGAGCTTCCAGCTTCAGGATAAACGTTCTCAGATCTCGGAAGGTGACTTCCACGAACCCTCCCCAATAGCTCTCCCAGATGCTTCTATCGGTTTGGCTTGGATAGATGGAAACGCAGATCTCAAGTGGACACGAATACCGAATCCGGGTATTAGAGCAACCTCCAACGATTGGAGAGATATCCGAGAAGAAACCATCTCATCGAGTATCAACTATGGAAACATAGTATCAGGGATTATCGAAGATGGGAACGTATGCTCATTCTATAAAGATGGTAAGGTTTACGTAGTAGCTCAGGAATACGGAGATGGTCGGTTATTAATGTTCTACTCGGATGATCTCGGGGATAACTGGGAGCGAGCTTCTTCAGGAGGAGGAGTTATCGAAGATGCGGTTATCTCTGATTATGGTTCGAACTCAGATCGATTAACTGCTCTCTCAGCATGCATCCACGAAGGAAGAGCGAAGATCTTCGCTCATAATACCAATTCGGTTTGGTATCTTGCGCTCTCCGGGTTCTCTACCTTCAACTATCCGAAGCGATTAGATCAACCTTCGAGATCGCAGTATCTAAGATGGGATTCTACTTATATTCCGGTCATGCTTCCAGCAACCTCTTCCCAATATACAACCGTAGGAGCTGGAACCCAGCTTCTCGATGGGGAAGGATTGAAAATAGATACAAATAATAATACTCGATATTATCGTTATTCTCATTCCGGAGGGTACTTCGATGAAGGACAGGTTATTCGATTGAGGCTCCAAGTAGATCAAAACACAAGTTTACTCGGGGATTATATCGGATTGAAAATAACCCAAGATGATACAACGAATAGCGCGGAGCTGATTCTTCGATTCTCTCAGACTTCGATACAAGTTCGAGATAACTCTGGGGTTAAGGCTACCATCTCGCACGATATGACAGAATCGAGCGAGATAGTGATCTTATGGACTAACAGAGATGCGAAGATCTATTATCGAACTGCAGATCTCGGAAGCTCTAAGAAGTGGAATCTCCAATCGATAACCTCCATCGCTCAGATCGCATCCGGGTTAGGGAATAGTATAGAATGGGGTCATCGAGCTTTCTCCGGAGTTACTCAGTTTATATCTCATTGGCAAGAAGTGAGCATCTCGAGCGGAGAGCAGGCTGGATTATTCGATACCTCGCTTCGAGGAGCTCTATATCCGAACTATGGAGAATATATCTATCTGGATGGGGGCCTCAATATAACCGCGAAGGATTCTCCAGCTCGAGGAGAAGATACCTATAAGATCGAAGCTCGATACGATTATCCGATCGATAATATCTTCCATCAAATATCCCTCTCTCCTCGGATTACGTGGAGATCCAAGAACGATTCAGCTACGAATCGAATTCCTCTTCTCATGGATGAAAACGTAGGAAGCGCAATAAAAACGATGGGCTTGAGCGATGTTCTCGGGTTGTACTTGGGGAATATCAACTTCCAGAACTTCGATCTCTTATCCTGGAATGGTAGCGCGTGGGATATTCTAGCCTCCATCGATACTGCTGGAGACTTCGTAGGGAACTATACACTCCGAGGAGCTACGATCGTTCCAAATGGGGTAGCGAATGATTTTTATCTTCATTATGGAGAATGTGTAGGCTGGAGAGCGAAGTTATCCGTAGGAGAAGATACAGAAGTAATCGTTAAGATCGTACAGAACAGCGAAGGCCTCTGGGGAGATAATACGGATTCGAAGCAGGCTATTCTAGTATATGATACGAAGTTAACGGATCCAACAACCATCCCAGCTACTGGAAAGATAGAACTCCTTCCTCCGAGTATCACCTTCACGAAGGCGAGGCTCGATGGAGTCAATCTAGGCCAGCGAGCTCTCGCGATCTCTATCCCGAATCAAACCACTCTCGAAGGATACTTCCAGATAGGATCGATGATGATGGGTTCGATCGCGTTCCCTGCTCCTCAATATCAGAGAGGCCGGGTTATCTCATATGAACCAAATATCCAAACCGAAAGCACTTTGGATGGTATGTTCTTCTCTCGTAAGATGAGCGAAGGCCGTAGAACGGTTTCGATCGCGTGGACTGAACCCATCGATACTACTCGATTATATGAGAGAGCTCCTGATTACTGGCAAATGAGCAGCACTTCCGGAGCTCTTCCGGTAGCGAACTATGGAGATGCTCCCTTCCTCATGCAAGGGATAGTTAGATATCTCCAGAACAGGCTCCCAATCGTTTATCTCCCACTCATCAAGAAGGGAACCGATGAGCAGCTTCAGAATCGATTATATGATCATCTTCTCTGTAGAACTACCGGAGCGATCTCTATCGAGTCCGTACTGGGAGAAGAGCTGGAGAATGAGTTATTCCGAGTCTCTACTATGAACCTCGAGGAGATTGAGTAATGGATTCGATTAAGCGCAGCGAGATTCTCCAAGGAGATATCTGCTTCCTATTGGAGATCGATTATTATGGAACCCCATATCGATTCTCTACCATCCCCATACAGATCGAAGATATTGCGGAGAATCAGTTTATCCCATATCGCGGAGGCCTCTCCGATCCCGATGTTAATCTTCAATCTCAGAGGGTAGGAGTAGATCTGGAAGCGAATACGATCTCTCTCGAACTTGTATTCGAAGAAGTAGACTGGATTCAGGAGTGGAAGCGAGGTAGAACCTTAAACGATGCTTCCTGTGAGCTCTCGATGGTAATCGTATTCGAAGGGAAAACGAGCTTCACCATCCAAGATCGAATCGGTATTTTTAAGGGTCGCGTATTGGATGCGATCTTCGGAGATCCAGCAGCTCAGATGGGATCGATCTCCTTCTCCATCGAGAACAGTACGAAGATCCGAGATATTAAGCTGGTAGGAACCCATCATATTATCAGAGAAGAAGAATTCTCCATCGGGATTATCGAACAATCGAAAGGAAAAGTCGTTCCCTTCGTATTCGGAGAGCTTGGAATCGCTACTCTGGAGACTTCGGATGGGGATCTAACCACGGAGAACCAGATTCCAACCACTCCAGCCTATCAAGCTGGAGGTACTGCTACATTATTCACTCAATACTTTCTAGTAGCCTACCACGAAGTAATCGGAGGAAAGGTTCGCGTATATGATGGGAATGGGGGTAATATGGTCAATACTGTTAAATCTCTCGTAGATTCGCGCGGAAAAACTCTCTCATTCGTTCCGTACTACGTAACCACAGCAGAAGGAACGAACATAGAAGATAACAGCTTCCAGCTCTCCTCCCCAGAACTCTCCTTCGGTTATTATGCTTCATGGGGAGAATCGAATGGAGCTCATCCCAATCCCTTCTCGAATGGTTCTCTCCGCTCCGCGGTAGATCTCTCTCTCTTTGTTCTCCAGCTCTCGGAGCTTGATTATGATATCGGAGCATGGAGAGGCCTAGAAGGGGTTCTCAATCGATATAAGTTCTCCGGGTACGTTAACGATCTGGAAGTATCCGCTCTTGATTGGATTCAAAATAATATCTGGGAGTTACTCCCCATCGAGATCACGAACGGATCGAAGGGAATCAAGCCTACTCTAGATCTCTACATGTATTCTCAAACCATAGAGCCCACTCATTATCTCTATGACTCCGGAGAGCTAGAAATCATCTCTGCATTAACTCCGCTCGAACAAGATATCTTTAATAAGATTACGGTTCGATTCGGTTTCGAAGGGAATCAAGGAAACTATCGATCGAAGGTCATCATCGATCCGGATGCTACTGAGGAGATCGGATTAACTTATACGGATGCACTCGCGGAGATCTCGCTCTCCAGATATGGCCTTCGAGAACTTGTAATCGAGGCTCCGTTCGTATGGGATCTAGATACCGCGGTTCGCATCGCGAGAGATAAAATTCGATATCATGCTCTCCCAGGTTACGCGATAGAGATCTCAGCAGCTCCGAAGTATGGATATTTAGAACTGGGAGATATTGTTTCTCTCACTTCTGAGAGAATCGGATACGATAATCATAAATGCCAAATCATGAGTAAATCATGGAGTAACAACAGATGGAGATTCATTCTTCAGCTCGAAGATAATCCTCTGGTAAACCTTCGAGATTAGAATTTGCCGATATTCAAAAAAATATCGGATAGGATAATATCATGGTTATTGTATATCTTGACAGACAGCACACCGGGAAGCCTTCGAAGCCTATGGATCGCGGAGCGAGTGTAACACCAGCTCCAGCATTCGGGATGGGGATGGAGGCTATGTATACGGGATATTTATCTCTCCTATTGGAAGAGAAGCTTCTCGATATGGGTGCTACTGTTTTCTCCGTATCGGATGGAGAATATCGCGATAGACACCGAAGAGTAAACGATATCTCCAATCAGTTCTCGGGGCCTCAAGTATATCTCTCTCTTCATCTCAACGCAGGGAATGGAGATTACGCAAGCTTCTTCCATCATTATCTCAGTACGAAGGGGAAAGCTCTTGCGGAGAAGATCGCAGCTCGAATGGAGAGTAACCGGGATAAGTTTCCAGAGATTAAGAGATATCTAGCTAAGGCCGCGAATCCTGATGACTGGACTAGAAACGCATATTATACTATCCGCGGAGTATCGGATCCCGTTGCGATATGCTGCGAACCTATGTTCATCGATACCCATCGAGAATATCTTACTCTTTCCCATCTCGAATCGATTGCTGAATCGATCGCGGTAGGGATCTTCGATTGGGGGATATAATGGAACAAGATCTCATTAATCTCATATTGAACGGAGGAGCGAACGCAGCCTTCGCATTCTTCCTATATTCACAGAACAAAGAGCTCCAAAGAAGAGCAGATGATCGAGAAGAGAAGCAAGATCAGAAAGAACAGAATCTTCGAGATCGATATGATAAGGTCATAGCAGATATGCAACTTCGAGAAGATACCATTCGAAGAGAGCTGGTTTCTGAGATCAACGATCTCGAGCGAAAGGTTACCACTCTTGAAACAAAGATAGAACATATCTTTAATATCGTAGATGAAATTAAGGCCCGTTTCGTATCGGTTCGATAATCTTCTGGATGCTCTCCTCAGGGAACAAATTAAAAGGCGCGCGCTTAAAAAATGTCAGATCTTCTGGAGAATCATTATGAACCCAGAACTCGCTCAGGAAAGGAACCATCCCTTCGATCGTGGTATAGAGTAACCGGGTATCGATGATTCCCATATAGAGTCTCCCCTTATAGAG
>CAACVD010001516.1_pt1 | contig 11118 bp, 24 predicted proteins | sample 2381771 | NCBI WGS metagenome assembly CAACVD01 (sample SAMEA5211965, study PRJEB30684) | marine metagenome | biome: Marine; feature: Epipelagic; material: Water | collected 2015-10-15 | depth 15 m | reverse complement strand
GGAAAAGTAGGGGTTACGAAGGGGTTAGGTAGGGGAGACGTAGGAAAAGAAGGGGAAACGAAGGTCATGATATTGCCCTCTGCACCAGCTTGCGGCGCTTACTTGGCGGCCCATCTTCTTGCAGTCTAATTGCGCCATCTGCGAGCAATCTTTCAAACGCGCGTCTAAACTGTGTTTTAGTTACGCCTTCTCTTGTTGGCATCATGCTAAAGGTTGTGTGGATATTCTTAGGGAACAGATCGCGCCCTTGAGCAATGCAATCATCCAGCAAGCTTAGGAACACGCGATTTTCCTTGGCCTCTAGCGCCACTCTATCTAGGCCCGCTTCCTCTGCTTCAGCATGGAAGTAGCCTTCTTCCCACCTCATGAAAACGCCGTCACCTGTTGCGCCATAGTTGCTCTTCATGACCGTAAGCTTGCGCAAGTTTTTGTCGGCTTCTTCGCCATCTTCAATCACGCGCGTCATGTATAAGCGTGATCTAACTGACCCGTTCCATGCTGTGCTGCCTGACAGCCCGCTGCCGCTTGCCATACCGCTTAGGCTAGGGTGGCTAAGCAGCAGCATGGTTGTCTGTTGCTTGATGCACAGCGTGCGTAATTGGGCAATGAATTGACGCACTTGTGCGCGATCGCTTTCATTGCCGCCAAAGAAGTCTGCTAGCGTATCTAGCACGACGAGCTTAGGCTGCGTTTCCTCTACGCGTTGCTTGATGTCTAGGTAGAGTTGGCTTGGCGCTAGCGTGTTTTGGCGTGTGTTTAAGACTGCAAGCAGGGCGTCACGTTCTGCCAGATTAGCGATCTCCAGCCCGCTTAGATCTGGCCAATCGATGCCGGGGCGAAAGCCTATTATGTCATTTATGCGGCGATGCATTTCATCTGCGTCATCTTCTGCGCCCACATAAAGCACGCGCCCCTGGTCAGGCTTTCTGCCAAGCCAATCTAGCTTATTGTCAGGCGCTGCTACTGCTATTGCGAGCTGAAGCGCGAGCAGGCTTTTGCCTGTGCCGCCATCGCCGCTTAGAAGCGTGACGGTATTGCTAGGGATCATGCTATTGATGAGCCAGCCTCTATGCGGCACATCGCGATCGCCAAAGCTGGCGGCATTGATGAATATATTTGGCTTTTCGTCGGCAAATTCGTCAGCGCTTCTGCTGTCTTTAAAGAACTCGCCTAGTGTTTGAAAATCGGTTGTCATGCTGCTGCCTTAATGTAAGCGGTAAAGGCAGCTTGTCGTTCTGGCGTCATGTGGCTGTATATGCTCATAATGTACACTTCCTTTTCCTCCCGTGTTGCTTTTGCTGCCCACCATTTGGCCTCATCCAGCAATTCAAACGCTGGTGGCATTGGCTCGCTGTTAAGCGGGCTTGGTTCAAAAGCATTCTCGCAAACCAGCTCGCGCGTTTCTTCATCGAGCGACAGCAGTGCTGCGAATGCTAATGAAGCGCGTTCTTTTTCTGAGAGCTTGGCTTTAACTATTGCTCTAAAATCGAGCCAGCCGTCTGCCTCACCCAGAGTGAGTGCGTAAACAATGCAGCGCGCAATTTTCATATGCGTTTTGCTTGCTACTTTCTGGATGAGGTTAGGCTTGTTCATGCAACTTCGAGCCAGTGCTTATAAAGATCGCGAATAAGGCGCTTGGTCATGTAGCGCATGGCTCGATTATGCGCGTGCCCATCGCTATCAACGTTTGGGCGCTCGTAGGCTTTGCGCAGATCGTATATTTTGCGGTATGGGCCAGCGTTTTCTTCTTTGCCTTGCGATTTTAGCAGTGCGTCACCGATATTGTAGAAGACTGATCGCCTTTGCGGCGAGTAGCCCATAGCGAGTGCTTTTTCTACGTTTGTGCTTTTGCGTTGGCGTTCACCGTCTACGAGGGCCAGCCCGGCGCGTTTCATTATGCCGTCTAGGCCTTTTTCATATTCTGCGAGATTGCCGCATTCTGCTACGATTTGCGCGAGGCCTTTGTAGCCAAACCCTTTGACGCTTTCTACAAATGCGGTGACTGGCAGTCGCTTTGCTGCTGTTTCTAGCTGCTTTTCGAAATACTTTTTCTCGGTTTGCAGCGGCTGGCGTGCTTTTAGAAGTGCGCTGCATCTTATAAGGCAGTCTTCAGCATATGGGTGCTGCATACCGTTTTGCATGGATTTATAGAGCTTGTCGGCTTCTTTGATTTCGCCATCGCAGAAGCGCCTGCAAATCGCTTTGACTTGCAGGGTTAGCTTGGTTTCTGCGCGCGTTAGATCTTGGCAAGTGCGCCAGTCGGCTCGCAGTTGGATAATTAGCGGGTCAGCAAACCTCGCGTCGATTTCTGCTGACCCTTGAGGCGTATCTAAAATGACGTTAAGCGAATTTATTCTGGCCTCTTGTTCGATTAGTTGCATTGTTTCTATCCTTTTTTTATGCGGGGGTGTAAGAGAGCTGGCATTGCTGCGATGGTGCTGTGACCCCCTGTTGGTTAGTGGGGGTGTTGATGAGATGGCGTTGCTGCGTAATCCTTCTGACCCCCTGTTGTTTGGCGGGGGTGTGGAGGGCGTGGCATTGCTGCGCCGAACCTTTGACCCCCTGTTGATTGACGGGGGTGCTCAGCAACTGGCATTGCTGCGGCGCTCGTTTGACCCCCTGTTAAATGGCGGGGGTGCTTTGCTGATAGCATTGCTGCGCTGTTAAACTGACCCCCTGTTGATTGGCGGGGGTGGCAAACGAGTGGCATTACTGCGCGACCCAGATGACCCCCTGTTAAATGGCGGGGGCGAATTTTAGATGGCATTGCTGCGCAGACCTCTTGACCCCCTGTTGACTGGCGGGGGTGCGCTGTTAATGGCATTTCTGCGTAATTCTGCTGACCCCCTGTTAAACTCATTGCTCTGCCTCTTGGCGCAGTCTGATAAAGTCTTCATCACTGCGCACTTCCTCAAACGTGGCGTCATCATTTCCGAGCGCATTGGCGCAGAGTTGATAGAGCCTTTCGTTAAGGGCGGCGGCTGATTTTTGCTTTGCTGATAGATCTGCTGCTGCGATAAAGTCAGCGCGCCTTGCTTTTGCGACTGGTATGCCGCTTGGCAGTCTGAACTCATCTATGAGGCGCATTTTAGCTGTCGCTGCTTCTATGTGAATTGGATCAAACCGCTTTGTTAAATTCATAACTTTGGCGCGCTGATTGCAGCGAAACGTGCTGATTTTATCTTGCACGATACGATGCAAATGCGGCTCAACTAATTCTGCCATGAGTGCAGCGTCAGCTTGCGCGAGTGCGAGCAGATTGTTTTCAGCTTCTTTGTTCGAGGTAGTGCCTTCGATCGCCTGCTTTATGGCCTCGCGCTCAATGTTGATTTCCTGATGCTTCATAGCTCCCACCCTTTAAAACGGTATTTCGTCATTCAGATCGCTCCCGGCGGCGCTTGTTTGCGCTGCTGGCGGTAGGCCAAAGGGATCTTGCCCGGCTGGCGCATCTAGCTTTTCAAAATCGCTATCAGTGCCGCCTTTGACTGCTTCCATGATTTGCACTGTGAGCAGATTGATGGAGATGCCCCACTTTTTTGTGCTAGGGTTTGGGGCAGGGTAGAGGCTGATTTTAGCAGTGCCGCGAGAGCCATCCCAAAGATCAAGGTCGTGCAGATCGTTTTGATAACCGTCGATGACCTTTGGTTTGCTTTGCTCGCCTTTGGCATTCATGGCTTTGCGCGATGCTGTCACGCTCCAAGTGCCGTCATCATTCTTTTTCAGACCGTGAACTGCGCCAAAGTCAGTTTTAATCAGTTTGTTTTCGGCTTTGCGCGCGTTGAAATGCTCGATGCACTTTTGCTCAAACTCAGCGCCATCTTCTGCGCTTAGTAGCCAGCTTATGGAATACTTAGCGTTAGCAGTGTTTGGCTCGACAGCAACGCTTTTGCCTTCCATGCTGTTAAAGGCAAACGGCTTGTCTAAGTGTATCCACTGAAAGACGCCTCTATATTTATCTTCTTTAAAATCGGGGTTGGCCATTGCAGCTCTCCTGTTAAATATATTCCAGATTTGTTGTATGAATTGGCGGCCATCCAGTCGGGTATTCTCCCGCATCGTGGCACGCTTTTATTCGAGGTATCAGCCCTTGAACGAAGGTGACTGCATAGCTCAAATCTTCTTGGCCGACTTCGACAAGCGAGGTGGCAAATGGCGCGCTGTTTTGAACAACAGCAAACATAAAGCGATCGATGAAAACGCCTGCTTCACGCATTGCTATGACGTACCAACCCGCCTGCAATATGTAGCCGAGTTGTTGCGCTTGGCGCTCAAAGTCTGCTGGCTTAGCGCTGACTGCTGTTTTGACATCTATGATCATATTGCGCTCAGGAATGTAGAAGTCAGGGCGCGCTTTCATGCAGATGACCTCAAACTCTACGAAAACAGAGCGCTCGGCCCAGCCGCCTTTATCTGTCAGCAAGTTGGCAATATGCGGGTTATTAAAGAGCGCATGGTTCATGCTTTCGACTAGCTCATAGTTGCGCTGGGTTAGTGCGATGGTGCCGAGTGTTTCAGCAGCTTCCAGCGCTTCTTTCCACTCTTTGCGCTTAACGCGGCTTTCTGGCCCGCAATGTGGCGGGATGCCTTCTAGCGCCCAAGCGTGCAGGGCTGACCCATTGCGCATAGCATCGCTATCTTTTGGCGCGCTCATATTGGCGGCGTGATACGGCGATTGTTTTACAAAGGTTTTGGCAAAGCTTGAGCTAAACGCTGGCAGGCCCTGCACCTCTTTAACGGCGTGATAATCTTCGTTTTCAATGTTATCGTGAATGCCGAATTTAAGCGTCATTTGCTCACCTGTGGTCGCGGTAGGGGTTTAATTGAGTAGAGGGGCGCTAGGGTTTTAGCTGGCGCTTGATACTTGCCGCATTGATCTGCGAGCGTTTGGTAAAGCTCATATTTATGCGCAAAGCTGACGCACTCATCGAATGAGCTAAAAGATGCGACTGCTATGAAGACGGCGCTATTCATTGCTGCCACCAGTGAGCGCGCGTTTGATGGCCTCTAGCTTGCTTTTAACAGAGCCAACCCGCTGGCGAGCTGTTGGTCGCTCTGGGAAGCGCTTTAGGTCAACCATGAGCGCATCTAGCTCGTGGATCATTAGCTTAATTTTAGCTTTTATTTCATCGCTGATCATCATCGCCTCGCCAATCAAAGTCATCTTCATCGCTGCAATGGGGGCAGGGTTCTTTGTGGCCTACCCATTCGCCGTTTTGGTATTCGCCGGGATAGCGCACGAAAATATCGCGCTCGATGATGCCGTCTATGCAGCGCTCGCACATCATATGCCTGCCCTCGCTGCTAGAATTTCGCGGCTTAGGTAAAAACAGGTGTACGGGTTCATAGTGAACAGCATGTCATCGTGATTGAGCGTGCCGCCGAGCGCAAAGCTGACATTGTTGGCCCGCATGACGATGCGCCATTCGCGATGCTTAAATTTATACCAAAGCACTGGCATGAGGTTTTGGCTATCGGCTGCTTTGCTGACTTGCGTCCACCAAGCTGCTCTGTGCATGACGTTTAGATCGCCATAGTTTTTGACCTCGATGCAGAACGGCCAATCTATGTCAGCGTCTGGTATCAAATCGCCACGGTCTGATGACCTATATTGCTCTATGTCGCGCTTCAGCCTTACGTTCATGTGATCGAGGTATTCTTTGGCAACGAGATATTCGCCGGTTGCGCCTTTTCTGCGCGAATTAACCATCTTGCTTCACCAGCGTGAAATGTTCGCGGAGGATGCTGTCAATGAGGTGCGCAAGGCTGACTTGCTGACCTTCTTTGGCCTCATCGAGCGCTGATTTAACCTCTGGATCGATCATTGTGTGCAATGCGACCCGTTGATTTTGCTGTGTTTTATATTTCGTTACCATGCGCCTGCTTTGAGTTACTACATTGGGCTTGCATAGACCTACATTAATTTATATACATTAAACAAGTAGACAGAAGGTAGACACTTCTGCTGCTGTAAAAATGGAGGGTAAGAATGAAACTTAACGGCTTTATTTACAACAGCGCTGACGAGGCGCATCAGGATCGCCAGCGCAGGCAAATCACTGCGTTGGCTGATGGCAGATCAGTCAAATGGTTTGTTGAAAAGGGCAGCGTTAATCGCGACTTTAATGATCGCGAGGAGCTGCAAGCTTGCGTGGAGCATTGCAAATCTGACAGCTCAACATTTGCGCTTGCGAGTTTGCAGGGGTTTGCATCACGCCAATGGATTGCATTGCAATTTTTAGAGGCTGTAGCAGAGCAGGGGGTGGCTATAGAGGTCGCTGATGACCCCATAATAAGCCAAGGCAGCATTCACGTTCTGTCTGCAAATGCGCAAGTGCAACGCGATCGTATTGTCGCAAGAGCGCAGGCTGGTTTAGACCGCGTGCGCAAAAAGTTAGAGGCAGGCAAGCCTCATATTACGCGCTCTGGTCGCCAAATTAACATGCTTGGCACGAGTGATCAAAAAGCGCTCATTGATGCAGGCAATAAGGCTAAGCAAGAAAAGGCTGACAAGTTTGCATTGACAATTTGGCCCGAGATTTGCGTTATGTATGACAGAGGAATGTCTCAATCAGATATAGCGCGCCAGCTTAATGCCAAAAAAGTGCTTAATCAAAAGGGCAATGCTTGGACGCAGAACGCTGTTTATCGTGTGATAAAGCGAATGAAAAAAATGGGGCAGATCGATGAATGATATTTATAAAACCGCGCTAAATGACTTTTCATATTATTTAGCACTAACCGAAATCCAGATTTTTAAAGACCGCCAGCGCTGGATCGCTGAAAGTCAGCTAACCGCTTGGTTTCAAAGCTCTGCTGAAAAGTCAGTCTTTGGGCGACTGCTCTACGTTGGCACAGTAGTAAACGAGCCTTACACATTAACGCAGATTGCAAATGAGCTTAATATAAGTCGACAAACCATCTCAAACTATTTGCGAGAAACAGTTGACGCGGGCTGGGTTGTTTCAGAGCAAAAAGGCAAAACCCTTTATTACAAGGCATCTGACGAACTTTGCGAAAGTATTGTAGGATATGCAGATTACAGCTCTGACATTTTTCAGATGTCAGAAGTGCATGAGGCTGAGCATCTTTTAGGGCTGCTGAAAAAAAGACAAAAGGCTTTACCTATTAATGTCTTAAAAGGCGACTATTATAGTTTGCATGGAGAAAAAGATGGCCCGCAGAAAAAAGCAAGTTAATCCAACCGTGACTGCAATGCGACAGGGTGGCATGACCATGACTGTTCGCATGACCATGCAGATGTGGCATCAGGATCATATTGCTAAGAATGCAGAGCATCTTGAACGCCTTGCTGGTGAGCTTAGGCGCATCAGCCAAAGCAACTCAATGCGCGGCGTTGACAAAGCCATCTTGGCGCAACGTGCAGCTCGCAACACGCATTGGGATATGCAGCACGTTCTGCCAGCAGATCCGCGCGGTCAGTTTAAGGGCCAGCGGATGGAATATGTTGGCGGTAGAACTTACGCGGTCGATACAAACGGCCATGACGAATTGTTGGCTCGTGAAGACTTAAATGAGCCAGTAGTGCGCCCAGACTACAAGTTTGGGCAAGATTAAAAGCGGCTTTATGCTGCTTAAAAATAAAGGGTAGAGGAAAAATTAAATGAAATATACACTTGAGGCAGATTGTGGAAAGCTTAAGCGCATAATATATATATTGTTTGATGTATTAGACGCACCAGAAAATCAAAACAACCTAACCAGCCAGCCTAGCATTGCCAGATTATGCTGGCTGCTTTTCACAGATTTTATCGGCGCAATTTCCCTGTTTATTATGCTCTTTGGTGGCCTGTGGATGCTGCCGATAGTCTCGGAGTTAATTAGGTGAGCGTGCGTAAGGTCATTGACCTAACCGCCAGAAAAATTGACGCAGAGCTAAAGAAAGATCTAGCAATGCTTGCAAGCGATATTCAGCTTGCCAAATTTCAAAAGCAAAAATGGCAGAAGATTGAGCGCGAAATTAGTGCAGCTTTAGCTGAAACTATGGAAGATAGCGCCATCGGATCTTTCCAGCTAGAAAACGCAACGCTAACTTTGCTTGAAAATGGCGAGCTAGATATTGACTGGGAAGTTGTGCAATGAGGCCGCCGCTGACAGACCGCCAGCGTGAGGTTTTTACTTTCATTGTGAAACATTGGCAGCTCAAACAGCGATGCCCTAGCTTGCGCGAAATCGCTAAAGGTGAGCTGGATGGAAAGCGCTTTACAAAAAGCGAGCGCCATCCGAGTGGCGTTCACAAAGTCATTGAGCGCATTGTTGAAAGAGGCTGGCTTGTTACTGAGCGCTTTGGCAGCTCTACTTATTGGCGCGTGCCAGAGGATCTTGCCAATGAATGATCAAAGCAAAATCGACATGCGCCAAATTACAACGCCAGAGCAAGAAGCTGACCTAGGCAAGCGCATGTTAAAGATGGCAAAGATTGATGCCCACAAAACGCGCGCTCGCGATGGCAATAGTGATAGCCTTAAATCCAACAAACCTGACGCCTATGTTGTGACGGGAAGAAAGCTACACCCGCGCACCATTTTGATCAGGCGTTTAAGTGATTTAGGCTTGAGCAGTCAGGAAATCTCGCAAGAAGTTGGCTTGCGCGTTGGCGCTGTCAACGAGGTGCTGCGCGATTACAAAAAGTGAGAGAGGGCCAGCTTTTGCTGGCCTTTACTCTAACATATGCAGCGCCGCCTCTAACGTTTCATTGTTGCGCCGCGTCCAGCCTTTTCCATATCTAGCAAACGTCTTTAACGAACTGTAGAAAACTTGCCTGCTTGAGTGCATTTTTTCGATCAGTTCGCGAGCTTCATAGTTGCCAACAGCTTGCAAGGTTTTAGGCCCGATAGCGCCATCTGGCGTTGCGCCAACGATCTTTTGCAGTGCTTTGCTGGATCTGTTGCCTGAGTTTACTTGCCAGTCAAAAACGCTCCAATCTAAGCCAGAGGCTAAGTCATCACAGCGAGCGCGATCCCAATAGTTTTGCTTATATATTGGCGCAATGTCATCAAACGTTAGCGCTTTCATGACCTCAATCGGCGCAGGCTGACCAGTATAGGCGGCATAGGTTTTAGCAGTGACGCCCATATTAGTGCTGCCTTGGTTTCCATAGCCATCGCCATCGTTGCCGGGATCAAACTTATCTGCTGTAAAGCCACCTTCGTGAACCAGCAGCATCTGCAAGCATTTGTCGAAGTTCTTTTTCATATTATTTGCCTTTCATGAAAAACTTGGTGGCTTGGCGACTGGCAAAGGTGGCGCTCAAGATTATGCCAAGAGCTGCTTTGTACCAGTCGGGGCAGGCATCAAGCGCTGAAAATCCGTTCTCAACCATTGTGCGACCCCAGTCGCCTGCAAACGCAAGCACCAATGGCAACGCAAAGATCACTGCATACAGCTCATCAGCCCACGAGTTGTTTTGGTTTTGCGCTTGGATCTTTTCCCATTCGGCGGCGCTTGTTGAAGAGCTGACCATGATGGCAGCTTCTGCTTCTGCGCGCGCCACTTTAACTTTTGTTTCAGCAGCCTTTTGCTCGACTTTGCCATTTAGCCAAGTGCCAGCAAGGTTTGCGATAGGTGCGATAAACTGCATCATTTTTTGCCACCGTTTACATACAGCCCAAACCAAGCTGCCCCGGCTCCAACAATAACGCTGACAAATCCAGCTTGCGCATTATTGGGCATCTCTAAACTCATAAACCAACTGCACGTTTGATAGAAAACAACCATGTAGCTTAAAATCAGCAGGCGCGGCACGATGCGCCAAGCGTCTAATCTTTCTGGTGTCATGTTTAAACCTCGATGTTGATGTTTGTGCCGGTTGGGCGATCGGCTGTAGTCTTTGCGCCATACCTGTCATAAGCTTTTCCCAAATCTAGCTTTTGCTCTCTTAGCGCTTCTAAATGCGTGTGATTGGCGCGATGCTCTTTTGCTACGCGCTGCTCGACCAGGTGGGTTTCTATTCGCTCGCGCGTTTGCGTTTGTTGATGTATGTCAGAGCCAACGTTAAATGGCGCGCTGCCTATACCGCTCAAACCGTCAGCCATCGCGCTTAACTGCTATCCAAACAAAGCCAAACAAAGCGCCAACGCATAGAATAAACAGCAGCAGACCCGCCGCCCAAGCTATGATGGTTTCTTTGCGCTCAATCCGCTTATACTGCGCATCTTTTTGCTTCTGGCGAATTTCGTTTTCCATGCGAATAAGCTCTTGCCATGCAGATGGGCCGAGCGTTTCGCTGATCATTTTGCGCAGATCATCTCGCATATTTTCGCGCTGTTTCTTTTGCACAAATAGCTGCATGGCTTGCTCTTCAACATTGCCAAAGCTCTGATACCACTTAGGGTTTTCAATTCTTTTAGCGGCAAAGTCAAAGTCCGAGATAGCTTTTGACCAGCGGCCAAGATCGCCCGCCATGCCTTCGAGATCACGCCCAATCTGACAGCCTTTCTTGATAGCATTAAACGCAAAAGACGCTGCTGTGATTGCTGTCGCTGGATCGATCATGTGTTGCTTCCGACTTTTAGATAGCGAGGGCAGGGCGCGCCATAAGGCACACGCAGCTTTGGCGGGTAGTGGTAATAGAAGTTTGAGCTAGGCGGGCAGCGATAAATGCACGCGTTGAAGAGGTCGCCGCCCGATAAAACGCCAACTAAAACAAACGCAATTTTGCAGATCATTTATCGCGCAGCGCCAGCTCTATATTATCAAGTTTGAAAGAGATAGATTTTAGCGCGTCTTTAACGTCTTTAATCTCTCGATCATGCGCTAGTTTGTTGCTGTCAGCAGTTGCCTTTAAAACGGCGATGTCAGTTGTTTGCTGCGTCACCTTTGTGTGCAACATCCAAACAAATGCTGCAACCGGGGCGACCGCCCACTGCATAAAGAAGGCGATCGTCTCAGTCATTTGAGCGTCCTTAGTTAGACCTTAGATTTTAAGGGTTTTTTAAAGGTGTGATTTCAGATCCGCAAAGAAAGCGTCACGCCCTCTTTGTATTTCTATCACGTTTAGTTTAGCAGCATTTAGCTTACCATCCAACCGACTAATGTGATTTATGCAAGCTTTTGCTTCATCGCTCAGTTGATCTTCAGTGTATTCCACATCGTCAATCG
>CAACVD010001515.1_pt1 | contig 11120 bp, 27 predicted proteins | sample 2381771 | NCBI WGS metagenome assembly CAACVD01 (sample SAMEA5211965, study PRJEB30684) | marine metagenome | biome: Marine; feature: Epipelagic; material: Water | collected 2015-10-15 | depth 15 m | reverse complement strand
TTGACTTTGACCAAATGATATGGGAGTTTGGTAATGAAGATAATCCTGATTGGGTTCACGTTTCTTACATAAATAAAGAAAATAATAGAAACAGAATATTGAAAGCTGTTAGAGATAAAGGTAAAACAAAATATATAGACATAACTAATGTGTAAATGGAAATAGCAATAATAAATAGATTTAACGTAGGCTTACTATTAGGTTTTAGCTTCTTTAACAAAGACAATGATAAGGACTTTAACGAACTCAATATATATTTGTTTTTTATTGTTATACATATAAAATGGTGGTAAAATGAGTAAAAAGAAATTTAAAGATACTACAGTTGGTAAAATGCTGCTTGGTGCAGCAGGACTGATAAACCCTACACTTGGTAGTGTTTTACAAGGTGTTACAAGTCCAAAAGAAGCTATAGCAGAAATAGGTAAATCTAAAATATCAAATGAAGACAAAATTAGATTACAACAATTAATATACGATCAACAAAATAAAGAGATAGAAGCAATTACAAGTAGATGGCAAGCTGACGCCAATAGCGACAGCTGGCTAAGTAAAAACGTAAGACCACTTGTTTTAGTATGGTGTATAGTAATATTTTCTTTTGCTGGTATATTAGATAGCGTTGAAGCCATACCATTTCATATTGGCGAATTATGGAACGACACCTTTGAAAAAGTAATGATGGCTGTTGTTTTGGCATACTTTGGTGGACGTACAACAGAAAAAGCTACAAGTATGTTCAAAAAATAATGGCTAAATCAGGATATACTCACATATATAAACCTAAGAAAAAAAGACCAGGAGTACATTCTAAAAACGCTTCACGCAATCAAATAGGTTACAAAAAGAAATACGTAGGACAAGGTATAAAAAGATAATTATCGTACTGAGATATTTAACATTTGAGCAGTTTGATTGTCCGTATTCTAGGTATGAAGATACAGGATATAAATATATGGATAGAGAGTTTTTGTTTATGTTAGATCAAGCAAGACATCTGTGTAAAATAAAATTTAAGATTATAAAAGGTTATGTATCTCCAGATGGTCAAAGTAGGAAAAATGAACTCAATAGGTCGTCTCATCTCATAGGTAGAGCTTGTGAAATTTTCTGTAAAAATAACTACAAAAGATATAGAATTATGACAGCTTTGCTTGAAGTTGGATTCACAAGAATAGGTTTTGCAGATGATAGAATATATGTAGATAATGATGATTTAAAGCCTGATGCTATATGGCATTATAGGGTTATAAATAAAAAATTCTATAGAAACCCTATATAATATATTATATAATAATTAAATACATTATATTATATATATAATATAATATATTATATTACAACGCTTTAGAAGCGTTGTAATAAAAAAATTATATATTTGATTATGGAAATAAATAATCAACAATATATGGATGATTACATTAAGTTAGCTAAATCTCTAGATAAAGCCTGGTGTTTCTCTGATAATGAAATAAACGAGTTAAAGGGATGTTTAGTGAGGATAGCTTTTTATATAGAAAAAAATTCTTTATAGTTTGTTAATTAAATTTTTTTATTATATTCGCTTTTATGAAATCACTAGTTACTAAATTGGTTGCTATTCAAACAAAACTTAAAGCACCCAAAAATCAAAAAAACAAGTTCGGTAATTATAATTATAGATCTTGTGAAGATATCTTAGAATCTGTAAAGCCACTCTTAAACGCAGAAGGTTTGGTATTGACTCTTACAGACAGGATAAACAATGAGCCACTGTATTGTGAAGCAAATGCTACAATTACAGATGGCGAAGAATCGATAAGTGTTACAGCACAAGCTGGTATTGATACTGGAAAAAAAGGTATGGATGTTGCACAAACTTATGGTGCATCATCTAGTTATGCAAGAAAGTACGCCTTAAATGGTTTGTTCTTGATTGACGATACTAAAGATGCTGATGCCACAAACGATCACGGTAAGACTCAAATAAAAAAAGAGATGCTTACACCTAAACATCCAAACTTTAATAAAGTAAAACAGTATTTAAGTTCTGGAGGAAGCGTAGATAATGTGTATGATAAATACACTGTATCTGACGCAGCTATGTCTCAATTAATAAATTCTTAACTTATGGCAACAATTGCAAATATATCACTAGACGTAAAAAAAATAGACAAATCCAAATTAAAAGATGGAAGATATTTAAACCTTGATTTATCTATACAAGATGAGTTAAATCAATATGGTCAAAATATATCAGTATTTTATAACAGATCCAAAGAAGAAAGAGAAAACCAAAAACCTAAAGAGTATTTAGGCAACGGTAAAATCGTTTGGACTGATGGTAATATATCTACTGGAAAGCAGTCATCTCAGACTGAAATGGTAGATTTTTAGTGAGTTGTTTTGTTTTAAGGGTGGGCAGAAATGTCCGCCCTTTTTTTTTATCTATATGAACCTACAAGACAAATTTAACAACCTAACTAAAAAAGTATACATCGATCCTAATGAAAGAGTTGAATACCCTCCAGTTGCTATATCCTATGGTTATTATAAAAGTGGTGAAAACTATTATCCTGTTCCTCTTGGCACTTATGGTAATTTTTCTTTTATACAAGCGGCTGCAAAATCCAAAAAAACATTTTTAGTATCTATGCTTTGCTCTTGTTATTTAACAGGACAAACATCTTTTACTGGTGACTTATTAGGTCATCGTGGAGAATTGAACCTAGTACATTTTGATACAGAGCAAGGTAAATTTCACGCACAAAAAGTATTTCAAAGAGTACTTAAAATGGCAGAGACAGATAACTCTTTTTACGATACTTATGGTCTTAGAACTTTAAGTATAAAAGACAGAAACTTATTTATTGAATTATACCTAGAAAAGAATTATGATAAGACAGGTGTTATGATTATTGATGGTGTAGCTGATTTAGTCTCTGACGTTAATGATATAAAAGAATCAAACGATATAGTACAAAAGATAATGTACTGGACTGAAAAATATAATATACATATTGTATGTGTAATACATAGTAATCATAATTCAGATAAACCAACTGGTCATTTAGGATCCTCACTAGAAAAAAAAACTGAAACTCAAATTAGATTACAACTAAATGAAGATGATGAAAATATTGTACAAGTACATTGTAAAAGAAGTAGAAGTATACCTTTTGAAGATTTTAGTTTTGAAGTATGCAGAGATGGTTACCCTAGAATTATAGACAAAATTGACTCACTCCTAAACATCAAAAATGGAAATAAAACTTAATTATATAATAAGACCTAAAGCACATCAATCTGTTAGACTTTCTAAAAAAGGTTATACATATACGCCAAAAAGCGTTAAGCTATATAAAAATGAAATAGCAAAACAAACATTATCACAACTACCAAAAGACTTTAAGATTATTAAACATAGTACGCCAATATATGTTGATTATCTGCATTACATATACAAGTATCCAACAAGGTGGACTAAAGATCAAAAAAGTAAATTTACATACAGAATAGCAACACCTGATTTACTTGATAATATTAACAAAGCGTTTATGGACGCTTTGGAAGGTATAGTATTCGAGAATGATATGAGTATATGTTACGTTAAAGATTTACGCAAGTATTACGGTGATAAATATGAAATTAAAATAAAATTAGTATATTAACAGAATGAAGCGAAAAGAAATACCAGTGTATTCAGGTGTTTTAAAATATTTTCCAGACGCTATAAAAGAGGTAGCAAGATGTAGCTACCGAGGTAATCAACAACATAATCCAAACACAAAACTTCATTGGGACAGATCTAAATCTGGTGATGAGCTTGATGCTTTATCAAGACATTTATTAGATGCTGGTACATTTGACAGTGATGGTATTCGGCATTCAGCTAAAGTTGCTTGGAGAGCTTTAGCTAATTTACAAAAAGAAATAGAGAATGATACTAAATGAATTGTCTAAACGAAATAAGGAGTGGCACAGGATAGCTCTCTCTATTTGTAAAGACGAACATTTAGCAAACGACCTTGTGCAACTTATGTATTTTAGAATATTAAAGTATATAAAAGATATAGATAAGATAAAGGTCAATGGTAAAATTAATTCTTTATATGTATATGTTACTATAAAAAACATATACTATCAACACAAAAACAAGCTCAAGAAAAACAAACGTTTTGAATATAAAGAATACGATTGCTTTGATGAATCTAATGATGAAAATAACTATTCATCAAGCTTTGTAAGTACTATTGAAGACGAAAATAATATAATGGAATACGAAACGGCGCATCAAAAAATTATTGATAAAATAGAAAAAGAGATAAAAACTTGGCATTGGTACGATGAAAAGCTTTTTAGATTATATTATTATACAGACAAGAGTTTAAGGAAGATTGCTAAAGAAACAGGTATTTCTTTAACAAGTATCTATAATTCTTGCAAAAACTATAAAGAAATAATAAAAGAAAAATATGGTGAAGACATAGCCGACTTATTAAATAAAGATTACGATAAAATTAAATAATATGAAAGAACCAAAAGATAAAAGAACAAAAGCATACAAAGAATGGAAAAAAAACTTTGATGCTGAAAATCAAAACAAGTCTAAAGGACTTGGTGATGATATTGAAAAAATAACTGAAGCCACTGGCATAAAGAAAGTTGTTAAGTGGGCTTTTGGAGAGGACTGTGGTTGTGATGAAAGAAAAGAAAAACTCAATAAGATTTTTAAATACAAACAACCAGAATGTTTTACTGAGATAGAATACAATTATTTAGATTCTGTATTCAACACAAAAGGTAGTGTTTTGTCTGCTGATAAAGTATCAAGGCTTATAAATATTTATAACAGAGTTTTTAATGCCAAGCAAAGACCGACTGGATGTGACTCTTGTTTTGTATCTAATATATATAATCCTCTAAAAATATTGTATGAAAATTATTCATAATGAGACAGACCTGTTTAACTATTTAAAATTATATCACTTTCCTGATTTAGTAAAGTCTAAAGATAAGTTTTGTAATTGGGATTGCTATTCTGAGATGTGGGGTTATAGAATTGAACTTAAGTGTAGAAAGAGACATTACGAAACCTTACTGATAGAAAAAAATAAGTATGATCATTTAGTGTCAGAGTGTTTTGGTGCAAGCGAGACCCCGTTATATATATGTAGCACGCCAAAAGGAATATACTGTTATAATTTATTTTTATCTGAGCCTAAGTGGGAGCTGAATTGTAAAAATCCAGCGACCACACAATTTAATAATACAACTAAAGTAGATAAGGTTGTGGCTTATATACATACTGATAAAGCAAAAAAATTAATATGAAGACTATAACTTTGCTTGACGGATCAGTATGGGATGTAGATGAAATAATAAAGAAAATGTACGATAATGTTTTTTATTATGGATATCTAGGTGTAAATACTTTGTCATCATCTTCTTGTAAAAAACTATGTGAAAGTGTGGAAGAGTATTTATTTGAAGACAATAAGTTTAGTCCTGATATAAAACCACTTAGAGATGGAAGATTATTTCACGTTACTATTTTAGAAGCTGACAAGATGCAAGACTACTATGATTTTATAGATGTTCCAACTAGAAGAAGCGCAGACTTCAAGCAACTCAAAAGGGTTAGTAAAAAAGAAGTTATGACTGTAAAAGAAAAGTTGTGGGCAGAAGATTTAAAAATGCATATTCTTAAACATAGTAGGGCAAATGAACTTATATCAAATGGCGAGCCAGAAGTTCCAAACATAAACTATATTTTTGGATTACCTTTTAGAGGTAAAGCTGATTTACTTTGTGAAGATAGAGTTGTTGATATAAAAACGACAGGAGATATAGATAATTGGGAATATAATAAATATTTTTATGGTTATGATATACAAGCTTATCTTTATATGAAACTATTTAATAAAGATAAATTTGAATTTGTAGTAATTGATAAAAGAAGAAAGAAGGTAATAACAGATGAAGCATCAGATGATTTTCTTAGGTCTGGAAAACGAAAACTTGAAACAGCAGTTAAAAACTATGTCAAATACTTTGGAATTTAGTCATCCTTTAACTAAACTGTATTTTGATTATACAGTAGAGGATCTGACAGAAGGATCTACTATAAAAGAGTGTGAAGCTGGATTGAAGTTTTTTGAAGAACTAGAAATGTATGAAGAGTGTCAAGGAATTTATTTAGCTATTAAATACGCAAAATTTTTTATAAGTTTGTGTAAAATATAATTATGAAGTTAAAACAAATAAGAGATTTTGTAGAGAACTATACAGACTTAGATATTGGAGTGCATTCAAGAAAAAGAAATGTTGTAGATACTAGAGCTATATATTTTTATCTTTGTAGAAAACACACAAACCTAAGCACACAAGTAATAGGTGAATCATTGGGACTACATCATTCATCAGTGCTACACTCTGTAAAAAAAATAGCACCAGTAGTTATAAAGATAAATCAAAGTCTTGCAAATTTATGTAAGAACTTTATGAAGATACACAAAGAAGCCTTAAAAAATACTTCTGTCAGTAGAGAAAAACTTATTGAAGAAAACGTTAGATTAAAATCAGAATTATCTTCTTATAAAGATAACAAACTAATAGAGCTTGTAAAAGACATACCTAAAGAAAACATAGATTTTGTTTTTGATAGAATTGTTCTTATGACCTCTATTATAAATCAAAGCGTTGAAGATGATCAAGAAATCTACGAAGAGTGTTGAAAAGAAAAAGATAGCTCCTAAATATAATTTAGACGCTATATCTTGGTGTATTAATAATGGTTATAAATTGTATCCAAAGCCTGTTGGTAAAAACTTTATAATTATATTAGAATACAAAGGTACAAAAGCTGAAAGCGAAAAGATGTATACAAAAACAAATTGGAGTGATAAGATTTGGCAGACATACGAACATATATACGAAACTAAATGCCTAGAAAAAAAACAGTAAGAAAGTATATGAAATCTACTGACGGTAGAAAGAATAACGGTCAGAAGCCAGGAGACGCCATTTTAAGGCGTTCTCTGGCGACTTCTAGTAAAATGAATGTCGCTAAACGCAATAGGTCAAAAGTATTAGCCACAGACGCTATAAGACAGGTCTATGGGTCTGAACAAGAGTTTTGGAAGCTTATAGCTGAGAATGCTAGAGAATCACAGTTTGACCGTAAGATGATCGTAGAGTATGTTTATGGGAAGCCAAAAGATTATGTAGACTTAGGCACAAATGCAGAAAAGGTAGATATATCCATAATGAATTTCTTTGAGGGTAGTAAAGAAAAAACAATAGATATAGATGAAACCACCGAAACTGAATAGCAAATACCAAGCATTTGGAAATCAATCAAGATATTTTTTAGTTACTGGCGGTCGTGGTAGCGGTAAATCATTTGCAGTAAATGTATTTCTATTACTGCTTACTTATGAAAGAGGTCATAAGATATTGTTCACTAGATATACTATGGTATCTGCTGCATCTTCTATTATACCGGAGTTTATAGAGAAGCTAGAACTTATGGGTGTGGTCGAAGACTTTAGAATAACTAAAGACGAGATCACTAACATTAAAACAAAGTCTAGTATATTATTTAAAGGAATTAGAACTGCATCAGGTAATCAAACTGCCGCACTAAAATCATTAAACGCAATAACTACATTTGTATTGGATGAAGCTGAAGAGCTGACAAACGAAGACGACTTTGACAAAATAGATCAATCTGTAAGAGTGAAGAATAAACTCAATAGGGTAATTCTTATTCTAAACCCAACAACAAAAGAGCATTGGATTTATGGTAGGTTCTTTCAAAACAGAGATATACCTGAAGGTTATAATGGTATCAGGCAAAGCATCACCTACATACACACAACTTACATAGACAACAAAGATCATTTGTCTATATCATTTTTAAATCAAATACAAGAAATCAGAAGAAGAAGACCAGAGAAATATGCGCATCAAATTATGGGAGCCTGGTTAGAAAAGCAGGAGGGTGTTATATTTAGAAACTGGAGAATAGGAGACTTCAATGAGAACTATGATATTTATTATGGTCAAGACTTTGGATTTAGTATTGATCCAACTGTTTTAACTAAACTCAGTATAGATAAAAAGGGTAGACGTATATTCTGTAAAGTTATGTATTGTAAAGCTGGACTATCTACATCACAGATTGCAGACTTCAATATTAGATATGCTGGTCCACAATTAATAATATCCGATAACTCTGAGCCGAGACTTATCAAAGAGGTCAAGGCGAAGGGAGTTAATATTACCCCGACCATTAAACGCAGTGGGTCTATCTTAACAGGTATTGCATTACTACAAGACTTTGATTTAATTATTGATCCTAGCTCTACTGATCTTGTCAAAGAATTAAACAATTATGTTTGGGCAACTAAAGGTCAAACAAAACCTGTCGATAAATTCAATCACTGCATCGACTCAATCCGCTACGCAGCTCAATACGCTTTAGAAGGATTTAACAAAGGTACTTACTCTATTCGTTAAACGCAGTCGGTTGCAGTAAGTATTTCAATACACAATTCCTCAGGTATTTTACTTCTTTCGTAATTACCCTTTAATCCCTGTGTCCCTGTTCTGCTTCCTCTTGGAGCTGGTTCGTGGTGGCAATTTTTGTTACCATTATGACATTCAGGTCTTGGTGCCCATCCGTCAGGGTTAAACACAGATCTTAAGTTATTAGTCCAGACATCAGTAGGTTTAGCTCTTGTGTCTCCATATTTACAATACCAAATAGTCGTTCTTGTTAAACCATTCATAAAGTTAAGTTTTCTTAATTTACCTCTTGGATTTTCAATATACCAATATTTAGGATTTAATTGTTTAATAATGCTTATTGTTTTTTTTATAACCTTTACCCCAAACTCTGCTTGTTCTGTTTTGGGTGTGTGGTCTTTGTTCCAATGCTTACCGATACTTGCAACACTAAAGTAAGTACAAGGTGGACTTGCCCATATGATGTCTGGTTGAAATGGAACTTTGTTTATGTCAAATTCTAGAATATCTACTGAGTAATCTATATTATCAAAAGAATTGATATCAGAACTAAAAACATTATAACCTAAAGACTCTGCGGCTCTGCCGATACTTCTACTTCCTGCAAACAACTCTAATACATTCATATTCAAATATAATATAATATTTCTTAAACGCAGTAGGGTAATCATTAAACGCAGTAGGTTTATCGTTAAACGCAGTAGGTCAAGCAGATACCAAAAAAAATAATTAACATTTTATACACAATTATTTAAAAAAGTTTTATATATTGCATCCAACAAAACAATTTTATTATGAATGAAAAACAATTTAAACAATTATTAGTAAGGTTACACGGAGACTATCATATATCAGTAGATATTGAATATAGACTCAATAAAAACAAGAAAGTAGTTATAAACAAAGAACAGACATTATCAAACTGTGAAGATCACATTAATTTTTTGATGTCGTTAAATTCAATTAACGCTTATGAATAATAAACTAAAACAATTTATTAAAGAGTCTGAGAATGGTAAAATATTTTCAGCAACCTTCATAAAGAAGGACGGAACCGAAAGGAGAATGAACGCAAGGCGTGGAGTCTCTAAAGGTATAACAGGACAAGGAATGTCATTTGACCCAATGTCAAAAGGATTGCTTGTGGTGTTTGATATGCAAAAGCTTGCATATAGAATGATTAATCTACTTACTTTAAAACAAGTAAATATTAATGGTAAACAAATAAAACTTTAAATTATAAAAACAAAACAATATGAAATTAAATGAATTTAAAAAAGCAATGAAAGAAGTTTTCGGAGATAGATATATTGACGGAAACGGAATAGGTACTTTGAACCTTAAATCAAAAAAAGATGACTCTATTGAGTTAAGAGAATCAGCACACAAATTAGTGTTTCAGGGTAACGCAAAACAAAAGCTTGAAGGAGCTGGAATGTTAAAGGTGTTGGATAAGTTAAATTTAGATAACGGAAAAACAAAATAATTATGGCAACAAGATGTACAATTAAAATAGAGGGCGTAAAATACGCTAAGATATATAAGCACTGGGACGGATACCCAGAAGCTAATTATGTATGGTTAAGTAAGTTTAACGATAGATTCAATAAGGAACGAGGGGATGACCCTAGTTATAAGTTTGCTCAATTATTAAGGTTTGCGAGTAAGTATGGGAATACTTATAGTTTAGATAATTCAGAGTTTACAGGTTGGGGCGTAATTAAATATGATGAGGAATGTTGGGAAGAGTATGAATACCATTTAACTGATAAAGAGGTGCTTGTTTATAGAGTCCGCTTTGACGAGAAAGATAATCAATACTTAGAAAGAATACAGGAAGATGAAATTGAAAGTATGATTAAAAGATTAAATAAATCATTAGCAAAAGGTGTGTTATGAAAATGAAAGATAAAATAGCTGATCTTGAAAAGCAACTTGAGTCAGCAAAGAGACACACTTATATTCACGATAGCCATACTATATCAGTGTCAGACGGTGAGCTTTATGTTGGTTATGGTGATTATGATGATAACAAAACTTTAGTTTGGAATGTTGATGATTTGTTCAATGACTTAGATTTCATAATAACGAAGGTTACAGAAGAAAAAGCTAAGTTATATGAATGGAGATTAAAGAGAATCAAAAATTCAATTAAAGAGTTATGAGAATATTAGGTAACATATTAAAAAGGTTTTTTGCATCTAAGGGAACGCAGACTTGGGTTTGCGTTCCTTCTACAATGGATAGTGTAAAAGAAAAGAAACACTTTATTAAAGAAACTAAAAGGTTTTTAGAAAAAACAATTAAAATTAAATAATATGACAAATAGAGAAGATTTAGCAAGAGTGCTAAAAGATTATCAACACTTGGTTAATCAATACCAAAAAAAAGAATCAGAGTCCGCACAAAAGGATAATCTGATAAAGGAGCTACAAAGTAGAATAGATTGTCTAACAGCAAATATAGAAGTGCTACAAACTAAAATATATGAATAAAAGAAAAGGAGCGTATACAATAAATGATAAATATTATGATCTGGTTATTTATTATAATTATAGTTATGACCCTGGAGATTGGATGCAACCTCCCTCCACTGACGTTGATGTTTA
>CAACVD010001514.1_pt1 | contig 11120 bp, 12 predicted proteins | sample 2381771 | NCBI WGS metagenome assembly CAACVD01 (sample SAMEA5211965, study PRJEB30684) | marine metagenome | biome: Marine; feature: Epipelagic; material: Water | collected 2015-10-15 | depth 15 m | reverse complement strand
TTATTAAAATAGGTTGATTAATTTGCCATTTATCTGTATCAAAATATACTTTTAAAGCATTGATACATTCATTTAATACTATTCTATTATTAAAATTAGGAAGCATAATAACATCAAAGTTTATTCCTAAATTAATAATAAAAGCATCTTTAATAGCTACAGCATCTGTAACCATTCTATATTCAGCTAAATAGGTTTTTAAATTTTGTTTTAAAGCGGGATCAGCTAATGTAAGCAATCCATTATTATTTTTAGATAAAATATATAAACATAAAGTATTATCATTATAATCACTAAATGAAGTTGTATTATTATTTAAAATATCACTTTCTTGTGTTATATAAGTTTTATATATTACTCCGTATTTAGATGGTAATGATAAAGCTCTAATCATATAATCATCTTTAGTTACAGTTCTTAATTGTGTAGGATACTGTGCTAAAGAATTTAATCTTATATCTTCATTTGTATCTCCATCTCCTCCTCCTATAGCTGGTTTTAAATTATTAAATGCTAATGATGCCTGAACTGTTGATGATAAAGTTGCATCTAAATTATTTCCAAAAAATGATGTATTTCCTGAAGTTAGAATTGTTAATGATTGAGCGGGTACATTAGATTCTGCTCCTCCTCCTGTTAAATATTCTATTGTTAATGTAGTATTTGAAGGTGCTAATCCATAAGTTTTAGTATATAAAAAATTTGATGGATCATATGCTGTTGTTAGCTTATCAACTCCATAGGGTAATCCTAAACCTATATTATCTGAATTTGGAATTATTTCTTCATCTGGATTAGATGAAACCCCAGGACCAAATTGTAATTCTAAAGTATTATTAGCTTTAAATCTTGAGACAAATCTTCTAGGTACCTTTTCAATTTTTAATAAATAAGGAGTTGTCTCATTATATTGATACAAATTTGGATCATTTGCCGCTATATTTGAAGTTGGATTAAAAATAGTTTCTTGTGCTAAGTAAGGAACTTCATACCAACGGTGACCATCACTATCTGTACATTTTATTATTTCTATAATATTATTATCAGTAATTTCTACTGTAGAAAATCTTTGTGGTGTTGTAAACGAAAAAGTAGTTGTTTGTAAATTACCAGATACTGCTCTAGCTTTCTTTTTTAATAAATAAAAACTTGGTTGGTTAGCAGCATTAGTAGAATAAACAGATATATCTGTTGGATCGGCACTTCCCGATACTGTAAAATCAACTTTATCTTCTATATAAAAAAATACACTAGTATTATTAGCAGACTGAAGTTGTGCACCTTCTTCTAATATTAAAGCATAATCCCAATCTGGTTGGACTGTACCACGTGATGTAGTTGAAGGAATTGTTTGAAATATTTCAACATCTGTAGTAGAAGCATTAGTTACTTGAGGTTGGTATCCCATTGAATAAGCTAAACTTAATAAATTGTCTCTTTGTTTAGCAAATTGTATATAATTTTCTTGAACTTGATTATCAGTATAAAAAGATAAAACATCACCAACATATGATGCCATCTCTATTAACATCATACCTGCAGATTCTTCTGAAAAGTCATTGTAAGTGCTAGGATAATATATCTCAGCAAACTCTATTAATTTTTGTTTTAGAGTATCAAAATCTTTATTAAGATATTGTATATTTTTAGCTTGTGGCATTTTGCAGGTTTAAATTTAATTGAAGTTCATCTTCAATATTGGTGTTAATTATTGTGTACTTTAAATATATATTAATAGTTCCAGTATTAGGAGTAAGAACTATATCTAAAGACTCTATTATAACTTGAGGAAAAAACGCTTCAATTCCTCCTCTAATTAAATCTTCTATAACTGCAGAAGTATCTTCAGTTACTTGTTCAAAAATTACTCCTCTTAATCCTGAACCAAAACCAGGGTTCATTATTCTTTCTCTCTTACCTGTTAAAAGAAAATTTATTAAATTAGATTTTATAGCAGCTGTTGTTGTGTAAGTGGTATTAATACCTGTTTGACCATCAAAAGGGATAGAAATACCAACCCCTGTACTTGGTTTTAGATCTAATACATCAACATTTTGTACTATATAAGCCATTATAATTTACCATTTTCTTTGAATTTATCCATCATTCCAGAAAAATCAGGAACAGCATCTATTGATACTTGATTTATATCTGATGTTTTTGAAGTTGACATTTGTTCTACTGAATCAACTACTGGTACTGATTGTTGTTGAGGCATCCCACCAGCAAAACCTACTGCATTTTGAGCAGTAAAATCACCACCTCCTAAACTTCTCCATTCTCCAGATGCAGCAGTTTCATTTAACATTTGTGCTAAAGGATCTTTTGAATCAAATAGTGGTTTAGTTGGTTTTTGAGGTTGTTGTGATTGTTTTTCATTATTAACAATTTCAGAAAATGTTTGTTTTTTCTTTGTTTTTTGTTCTACAACGGGCTTCTTTACTATTTTATTTTCAGTAATAGGAGTACTCATAATTAAAGATAGTTCTTCCTTAATTACAGTTCTCACTTCTTCCCGAATTATTGTTCTAAAAGCTTCTATTTTCATGATTATAAATATTTATTTACTTAATTTTTATTATTTTAATTTACCTCTTAATCTTTGGTTTCTTCTTGCTATTTTAACTTTTATTATTCTTCCTCTTTTACCTTTTACGTTAAATTTAATTTTATATTCATCACGTAATTCTTCTTCGCTTACACCAGCTTGAATTTCTTCTTCTGTATATTTTTTAGAGAGTAAAAATTTAATCCAATTTTCTAATTCTTCCTGTTCTATTTCCTCATAATATACTTCATATGGTTTAAAAGCAGCTCTTCTTTTTGGATGCATACCTAAAGTTAATTGTTCATAATCAATTTTAGTTTGTTTTTTTAATGCCTCTAACCATATTTCTGTTTTTCTTTTAATTTCTTCTACTTTTTCAGGATTAGGATTAACTGCATTAATTATATTATTTTTTAGTTTTTCAGCTAATTCTTCACCATTTAAATCAAATACCCCTGGTTCGGACATAATATCTGAAAGTTGAGACATACTTGCACCTTGGAGTAGTTGAAAAGTATCTTGCATTTTCTTTAATGATGGATTTTCTGATATAAATTCAGCAAAAGGTTGTTGAATTAATTGAGATGGATTAATTGTTTTATTTGGTGAAGATTGATTAGCAACTAACTCAGCTGGTTCACCACTGGCTTCTTGGAAAGGAACATTACCTGTTCTCATTTCTACAGGAGTAGGATCAACACCACCACTAGATGAATTTATATTATTAGCAGCTTTATTATTTGCTTGTGCTTTTATATTACTAATTGCTAAAGGATTAGCTCCAGTAGTTTCAGCTAATTTAATTGCATCATCATCTGGGAAATCTTGATTATCTAAGGTTCCTACACCAATAATACCTTGATCAATGTTTCTTTTTATTCTAAATTTAGTTTCATTTACTATAAGATTTAAATCATCACTAAAAGTTAAATCTGATGATGCTACTAATTTACCTTCAAAATCAAAAGCAACTCCTCTTCTTCTAGTTAAATTACTTTCACCTTTAGCTGTATCTTGTATTGGTTTTTCTTCTTCAATTCTAATAGTATAACCTAAATAAACTTCCTGAAAATTACCAAATCGATCTGTAGGTGTTTCTTGTCTAATTTGTTCTACAGTTTGAGCATATGATTCAATACTTTGTGCTTGAAGATTTTGAACTAATTGTTCATAATCAGGACCTTTAAATTTATTAAAAGTATAAAAAGTAAAATTTTCTCTTAAATTTTCTCTAAATTTTTGACCCCTTGTTTCTTCAAAATTTACTCCAGTAGATAATGAAACTAAATCACCTCCAAATACAATATTTCCATTTTGATCAAATCCCCATACAGTACCATCAAGTACTATTATAGAACCATCAGCAGTAGTAATTAAAGTTTCACCAAAATTAGAATCTGAAGATTGAGCTTGACCATTTCCAAATGGATCATAACTAGAATAATCTTCAAAATTAGATTTTACATCACTTCTTACTTGATTATCGGGGAATGGTAAACCAGTTGCGGCTGAAAATACTCCTTGTATTGTTGCAGTAAGATCTAATTCATCTCTTCCCTTTAAAGAAGCACATGTTTCAAGTGTTTGAGCAAGATTTCCTAATTCTCCTGCTAATATTAATAACCATCCTCTAAGAAATTGCAAACTTCCAATCATTTTATCTAAAATTGTTGAAAATTCATTTAGTATAGCAGTAGCCGTATCTAATCCCGAACTAACTTTTTCTATAACATCTTGGAAAGCATTTGTTATTCCCGCTGTTATAAACATATTTGGAATAGCTAATGCTACTTTTTTAATTACACTTATTATAGTTTTTAATACTTTAGCTACAACTAAAAATACTTTTATAATTGAATTTAAAAATTGTAATATAGCAATTATAAAATCAACTATTTTAACAACAAATCTAACAAATTTTTCAACTGCTCTTACTATTTTTGCTAGTTGTTCATAAGGTATTACTCCTCTTAAGGTTTTATTTATATCTTTTATTTGCTTTTCAAATATATTTTCTAAAGATAAATCAAAATTAAGTATAGGTAACAATTTAGCATAAAAATCACCTAATATTCTAGAACGTCTTATTACTTCTTGTGACGTAATCCCACCTGAAAGTGTTTGAGCAGCTGTACTAGTTTCATCTGCTAATGAATTTGCAGCAGGAACTACTTTATTATCAATAAATGTTGCTACTTCAAGCATTGCATCTTGTAATTTACCTAATCCTAAGAAACCTGAAGGAAGACGATTTAGAGCAATTATTAAATCATTAACACCTAAATCCCTTAATGCAACTGTTATAGATTCAAGTTCTTCTGCTAATTTTTTAACATCAGTAACTTGTTGAGCTTCATATTCAAACTGCCAATTACTAAAAGTTCTTAAAACTGGTTCACCTGCATCATCTAAAACAGTATTACCTGCTTTAGTTTTTTGAGTAGGAGGATCAAAGGGTTCAAATCTTTGAATTTCTATAACATATTGAAGAGTTTCTGTTTTTGGAGCAAATTTACTAAAATCGTTTGGGTTATTTTTAAGTGGTTGGATATCAATATTATTACTAATTCCATCTTGATCAAAATCTCCAGCTCCACTATTACCAAAAGAAGCATTTTGTAATTCACTAGTTCCTCCTACATCAATATTAGTTGATAATCCTTTTTTCTTTAATTTTCTTCTTGCTTTTCTAGGTAAACCACTAAGATCAAATCCAGTAAAAGAACTATCTTCTATTGTTCCACCTGAATTAGTATTAAAATTTGTTGCTGATGATAACCCTCCAAATGCTGAATTTATATCTGGGGAATTTCTGAAAGAAGTATCTAAAGCAGAAACAGTTCCAAGTGAAGGAGCTATAGTAGCAGCTTCAGTACTATTTGATTTTACTACACCTACCATATTAGTAAATATAGTTTCATCATCTGTTTGTTGAATATAGACTATAGTTCCAGGTTGAATAACTTCAGGAGAAGCTATACTAAAAATCATTTCTCCTTCTCTTATAGGAAAGGGAATTGATTCAGCTGTTACTGTTTTAGTTCCTCCTATTAAAGTAAAATTTCTAAAAATATCTTGTATCTGTTTTAATTTACCTTGAACAGATTGTATACCATTAGCAACAGGACTACCTGGTGGAAAAGCAGCTTGAACACCTAAAGTAAAAGGATTACATAAATTAAAAGAATTTATTCTTTGAACTTGATATACTATAGGAACTATTCCAGGGTTTTTAAGAGGATTAGAAACTGATTTTAATGATTTTTGTCTTTGATTTCCTATTTCTCGATTTGTTTCTTCATATTCATCTTTTGATATAATTTTTTTACCACTACCATCAAAAGCTTCTCTTGCTCGTGCACGAGTAGTTGCATCTTCATCACCTATAAAATTAAACCCTTGTTCTTCGTTTGCCTTTTTCTTTTCTTCTAATCTTACAAGTTCATTTTGAATTTTATCTTGACCAAACCCATACACCATTTTAAGTGTTGCCTTATCTAATTCTTTAGCAAATTTAGCTAAGGTTCTTTTTGCAGCTAAAACCATTGCCAATACTTTATTTTCAGCCATAGTAATTAATCTGTAAAATTAGTTTTTGATAAAATATCTGCTAAATCTTTTTGTGCTCTTTGAACACCAGCAGCAAGGCTTTGTCCAGCTTGTTGTACTGTTACTACAGGTGAATCTTCAATACTTGCCGCAGATAACCCAGGGGCGACATTATCTTGTAAAAAACCAAAAAAAGTAGTTAATAACTCTACTAAAGCATCTCCATATACTAAAGGATGTTCAGCATTTAATCCGAGTTTTATTTTAGGTGAATTAATAATGGTCATTCCTTCACTATCTATGTTTACTGTACCCCCTGATGAAATTGATACTGCTTTTTTTGCAATTAAAAAAGTCATATCCTCTTTAGAATTAAGAGTAACTCTATCAGAATCAATTATAATTTGTTTTCCAGTGTAAGGAAATACTGGTTTGTATGGGATATCTTTGGCCATTATTTATAAATCTATTGTTCCTCCTGTTGAAGAAAGTTCTCTATTTTTAGCTTGTCTTGTTTTTTGTGCATCACCAAATGCTCTTTCTTCTTGTTCTTTTAACTGTTTATTTTCTAATGCTTGTTGTTTTGCATCTGCTTCAGAATTAAACACACCTGTTTGTGGATTACCACTTACATTATTTAATAATGTAGTTTTGATATCATTTGATATATCAGGTTCTTCATTTACTATATCAAATTTAACATCAATATTATCTAATTCTTTATTTGATCTATTAGGATTTTCAACTGATACTTCTTGAACTAAAGTAGTAGTATTAATTTGAGGGGTAGCATCAACACCAAATGAATCAAAGTTATCAGAACCTAATAAAATAGGTATTGCTTGACCATCTGTTAAATAAATTGACGCTGCATCACCTTGAATATCTTCATATATTGGAAACCAATTATTAAAACCACTTTGATCTGTTGTTGATTGACCGTTTCTTAAAATAGTAATAGGTGATCCATCTTTACCTTCTCCACTCCAAGGACTTTCTGTATCTTTACTTTCTGATGTGTGAATTGCTGTAGAACTAAATCTAAGTGAATTACCCCATCTTCCTTCTAATATTACATCTCCTTCTACAGGATATAAATTTCTAATATAAGCTTCTTCCTTAAAAGTTTTTCCTGGGATTGGTTCTTCTACTTGTGTTTCGGGATTATTAGGAACACCTTCAGAAACACTTGTATTATCTACAGTATCTGTATCTTTAGAAGTTTCTGAAGAAGGAGGTAACATATTTAAATGATTTTTATTCCATATGGATATAGCACTTAAATAATAAAACTGAGAAGAATCAGAATTACCTGTAGTTAATTGTTTATAAGAAGGGCCTTGTAATATAAAAACTATTTCCCCTAATGTAGGGATTTTTTTAAAATTAATATCCATAGGATATGCTATACTAGCTTGAGTTGTAATTTGGTTATTAGTATTTGAATTCTTATCCAAAGATTCAAAACGAATAGCACCAATAGAACCCCAACCATTACTAATTTGAAATAAAGATAAAGGATTAGAAGAAGGTTCTAAATTAACATCAACAACACGAGCAGAAAAAATAGAATTAGCATTACCAACGTTAGGAGCTATCGTTGGAGTTGCTATAGCAGAATTCCCTAATGTAGGATAATTTTTAGCCATTAGCTACTTTTTCAATTTGAACTAATTCCGATTTTACTTCAATATCTTCAACTTTAGTATCTAATTCTTGTAGAGTTGAAAATAACATTTCCTTATCAGCATCAGTTAAAAGTTCATCACTATCAGCGGCTTTACTATTTAATGCACGCTGTACAACACTAGCCATTTTTATTAAATGATCATCGTTTTTAATCGCTAATTCCATGTATTCCTTTATTAGGGGTACAATCATAGTAGCTTCACCTGGTGATGTGATTAAGGGTTTTAAACCTTCAATTAGTGAACGTAGTTGGGCTTCTTTATCTTTTTGATTAACGTGAATTTCTTTTAAAAGATCAGAGAATTTTTTATTACCAAACAGCTTAATTTGTGAAAAATCCATAAGTTATACTTTGGATATAAATATAGATTAAAAAAAGATTTACAGTGCCATACTTACATAACCATGCTCAACATATTGAGACAATAATTTTTTGTAAGTTTTTTTCATTTTTTTAATAACTTTGGTAATTTGAGGAGTACTTTGATCAGTTATTTCTCTAATATATATGTATATTCCTTTTTTATTAAAAATATCTAAATTTTCTCTTTTTCTAAATAATTCTATAATAGCATCTGCTGTTTTAGCATCTTCCATTTTTGGAAATAATGTAAACAAATGTATGTCCATATATTGAATTAAATAATCTACAAATTCTGAAGGACCTTCTTTTGACATTGGAGCATCTTGTCCATTAATTAACCCAATGTTTATAGTTTGATCTTCATCAATATCTTCTACTGTTGCTCTTTGTTTAAGTTTTTTATAATTATTATTATTATAAAGAATTAAATAACGTTTTGCTATAGTTCCAAAATAAGAAAATGCTTTACCTTTTTCTTGTTTATACAAATGAAGCTTTTCTAAAAGAAAAGCAGTAACTTCATGTTGCAATTCGGCTATAGTGTCTACTTCGGTGTAGTAAAATTTAAAAGTATGAATTATATTTTCTGTTAACTTATGAAAACCATACCAAATACGATCATTATATATTTGATTACGTTTTTTATCATCTGTTTCATTTAAATACTCTATAATAGCTTCTTCTGTATCTGCTGTAAAATATTGATTTTTTGTTTTTGGTCTACGAAGTCTTAAAGTCCCTTTTTTAGTATATTGGGGACCTTCATCTTTTTTAGGTACAGCTAGAATCTTAGCATTAAGAGATTCGTCAATAGGAGGAATCATTTGTTTTTAGTGATGTTATAGTCGTTAATATATTCTTGGATTTCTTTAATCCCTTGAAAAAACCAACCTATCTCATCATCTGATTGAAAAATTTGTTTTGAATCTATTTCTTTTATTTTCTTGTTAGATTCGGACATTATAGTAGATATTTGCTGTATGTAGTTATCTTGAGCAATATTCATATCTTCTAATTTCTCATTTTTACGTAATAAATTCCATATTACATAAAAAAAACCAAGTAGTAAAAATATACCAACATTAATTAAAATAATAAGTGTAGTAGTTGAAATGGTCATTTTATAAGTTTTTAACTAAATCCATTAAATTGTTATCTGTAGAACCTATTTTACCTAAGTTAGCATTAACTCGGTCTTGTTTTGTTGTTTTCTCTACTTTTTTAGCTGGACCCGAAAAGGTATCTAGCCATTCACGTTCAAATTCAATTCTAGATGCCATAAGGTCAGCCTGGTGAATTATAAAAGGTAAAGAAGTACGAGGTTTAGTTTCGGGCATAAAAGACTTTAAATAAGCCTTATTAGCATCATCATATAAACCATCGTGGGTTTTAATTGTGATCCATTCATTAGTTGTAAGTTGGATCCCTGCTTGTTGTAATAAAAATAAAGAACGATCCGGGACGGTCATGTATTCAATTTTAGTATTAAAAGTATACATTTCTCCTAAATTTTTCTTTCTCCATTCGTCTGTAGATGGATGAACTGAAGTTTCATCAATACTACCTATTTTTCCTAAATCATGGTTTAAAGCGGAGACAAATAATTCTTCTTCTGTATAGGTATCTTTTGTTCCCATTTCCTGCCACAGTGAGTGAAGCTTGAATGCAGCAGTAATTACACGTACAACGTGATCAACATAACCCCCGGGAAAACAATTATGATACGCTTTCTTATGAGATGCTGGAAGAAGAGCTATTCTATCATCAAGTTTAGTATAGAAATCTGTGAATTGACCTTTTCGATCACCCGTAATGTACTTGTCTATACCTCCCAATAAAACATCATAGTTAGCTTTTACCTGCTCCGCTGTTAAAACCATATTTAAGATTGAAATTCGTTATTTAATAATGTTTGAATACTTTCTAAATCTTCTTTTGATTTATCAATTGTTTCATTTACTTGAATATGTTCACCTCTTTGAGAGAAGTGTTTTATTAAATTCAAAGTATTAATTTGATTTTCTATTTTTTTTACAATTAGATCTTTATATCTCATGATTTATAATAAATTTCACAAAGCTTTGCTGCTTCGTCTATTGTATCGAATATACGATGGTTAGGTGAGGTAGACACGTCTCCTTTAGAAGAAGGAGAAAGGTAAAGAGGACTATTAAAAAGATTGTCTGAGGGGAATTCAACAATTGGATAAGAAGTTGTTTCCAATTTTTTTTCTATCCTATCTGCGATTGCAGGATTTGCCTGGGCGTCAATATTTTCATGAGGTATTCTCATAAAATTCAATGTTCCTTTCAAATCTTGACAATGATGGCAGTGTGGTAGCGTATAAATAATAATTCTTTTCCCCATTCCCTTTAACTATTTTTTATCATTTATTTGTTTTTTAAACCCCCGTTTGATAAATATCTAAATTTCTTTTCTTTTGTGCATTTTGGGGTCTGCAAGGTAATAAAAATTTCTTAGGATTCCAAATTTTTCTTAAGAAGTTTCATAATTTTATTTCCTTTTATTATTCCTTCTTTATAATCATTTTCTTTATACATGTCTAAAACATCTTGTAATGATTCTATTAAGGTATTTGTTTGTTCTTTATCTAAATCTTTATAAATAGGATCCCCTTTAGTATTTTTTTCAAAAATTGTATCAAAAGGCACTAAGGCTATTTCTAAAAGACTTTTTTGTGTTTTAAGACCCTTATCAAGTAAAGGGGTCCATTGGTTTATAAGATCTTCTAGTTCTTTTTCGGTATTAAACATAACTTATTTTTATTTTTAAAATTTTATTATAGATTCTTCTACTTTAGGTGTAAAAGAAGCAGATAAAAAATAGGGCATACATTCGTATCCCAAATATCTATCATCTTCATATAAAGCAAAATACTCATTTGTTGACTCAGCACTCACAGACTCTTTTTTTTTAAGGGTTATTATCGATAATTGTTATATCCATTTA
>CAACVD010001512.1_pt1 | contig 11134 bp, 7 predicted proteins | sample 2381771 | NCBI WGS metagenome assembly CAACVD01 (sample SAMEA5211965, study PRJEB30684) | marine metagenome | biome: Marine; feature: Epipelagic; material: Water | collected 2015-10-15 | depth 15 m | reverse complement strand
TCCAGCAAGTTGATTGACATTCGTAATATCTCCAGCGACTAAATTTATATTTGTTTCATTATTTTTAACATCATTAATATTTGTTTCATTATTTTTAACATCAGTAACATTAGATGCTATTGCATTAACGCCAGATATATCTGTTCGTATTCCGTTAAGGTTTGTAATTTCTGTGCTTAAACCATTTAAATTTGTAATTTCAGTATTTAATCCAGCAACTGTATTTATGTTGCTAGAATTTGCATTGACTGCATTAATATTATTTTGATTTGAAACAGTAGGAGTGAGTTGTAACCAAGTTGTTGAAGCAAGGTCATAAACCTTCATTACATTGTTAGTTGTATCAAAATATAATGCTCCATCTTGCAAAGCATTTCCATCATTGTCTAAAGTTGGATTAGAAGTTTTTGATCCAAGATAACTGTCATCAAATAAATCTAATGTAGCTTCAGCAGCTGAGGCAGATCCAGCAGCGGCTGTTGCACTTGAGGCAGCAGCTGTGGCAGATGATGCCGATGAAGTTGCTGAGTTGGCACTAGCTGTAGCTGAATTTGCAGAATTTGTTTCTGAAGTCGAACTATTATTTTCTGAAGTTAAAGCAGCAGCGGCACTTGAAGCGGCAGCTGTAGCAGAGGCAGCGGCAGCATTTTGAGATGTCGTTGCAGATGCAGCATCAACCAATAAAGACCATTTAGCACTATCTGTATTCGTTGTTAATGGTTGAGATCCAGAAGATGTATGAGCTGTTAAAGCTATAAAAATATTATTTGTTGATGTGTCTTTAACTATATCTCTTTGAACATAAGAAGTAGATGCAGCCCAGTTACCTTTTACATTTCCTAGTTCTTGCGTAATAGATAGCTCTCCAGCAGCATCAAAAGCTAAAATTTTATTAGCTCTGTCAGTAGCACCTACAGTAAACTCTGTAGATGTCATAGTATTTGTTCTTGATAGTTTTATTGATCTATCAACTTGTTCTTGTAATTCCTGAGTTATCGATGTTATTTTATCGTGTGCTGTTTCAATTGTATCTGCACTCATTGGATCATTATCAATAAGATCCATTGCTTGAGTTTGTGGAGTTGATCTACGTAAAACTACTGTCTCTCCTGAAGCTGGTATATTTCCAGATGTAAAGGTTACAGTTCCTGAATTATTTCCAACTCCAGCAACAGTATAGTGTGTGCCTTTTGATTTTACAGTCTCAGTTCCAGTTGATGATCTAATTATTACTTGAATGTCGTCATCATCTGTTATCTTAAAATTATAAGTAAATGCAGATGTTGATCCATTTCCTGAATAACTATTTTTAATTATCGTTGTCGAAATAGTCATCTTTAATTAATTTTTCTCCTTGATTTTTTGTAATAATATCTTCTAAAGATTTATTTTTTATTGTGTCTTCAATTCTTGTGTATGAACTTTCGTAATCTTGATAAAATTCTTTTCTATTTAATGTTAAAATACTGTCTTGTAGATCAATATCTATTTCTGTTAAATCTGGATCAATACCTACAAGATCAGCAAAAGCTAAACTTCTAGCTCCACTTACAACATCTTTAATAGTAGCTTGATTATAAAAATTATCTTTAGGTGCTTTATATTCTTCAGTTTCAAATATTTGACCTAATAAAATTTTAGTATAATCACCTGATCTTTTTTTTAAAAAAGAATACTCATCAGAACTAAAATCATAAGTTGCGGAAATACCTGGTAAATTTTTATTTAAATTTACAGTTTTAGATTTTCTTAATGGAGTAATCTCAACACCAGTTCTTAAAATTTCATCTCTTATCGCATCTTCTTTTCTAATAGAAAATAATCCAAATTTTTCAATTGGATCTCCAAGCAAATCATAATCTTTATTTAAACTCGCATCGTATAATCCTCTTTGAATATATTCATCTAATTCAAGAGCAATTTTTTGATTATCGTCTGTAAAAAATTTTGATATTTGTTTTACACCTGATGGTACAAAAGATCCTGTTATTTGTTTAAATTGTAACTCTGCACCTTTTGCAGCACCATACATTTTATAATTTTGATAATCATTTACAGCTTTACCAACACCAGCCATAAATGTAGATGAAGCTAAATTTTCACCTAATGAATATGTAAATGCTGTAGTCATAGCAAGATAGTCTTGCCACTGGTCATTATCTTTAAAACCTAGTTGGCCCAGTCGTGCTAAGTCTGCAGCTTGTCTAAACATCATAGCAATAGGATCATTGCCTGTAGTGTTTATCTGTATAGTTTTATCGCCATAAGGAATATTAATTGTTCCAGGCTGCATGTTTGTTAGTTTCATCATTTCTGATTTAGTTCCAAATTTTTTATTTTTAAATTTGTAACCAATTTCAGGTGATGTTCCTGTAGCCATATCTCCAAAAATAGTCATGCCAGCAACAGTCGTATAAAATGCTCCACCTAGCATTTGTTTAACTTTTGCTTCTTGTTGTTTGGCTAAACCATTTGCACCAGAAATATCGTCTTTAAAACTTTGTAAAATTCTATTTAATCCTGGAGTTCTTTCAATTACAAAACCAGTTATGTTAGTTGGTGTTTGTATAAATGGTAAATAATAATTTGTTAAAAAATTAAACCATCCAGAATTTGATTTTACTTTTTGTAAATATTGTCCAATGTCTAAAACATCGCCTCTTGTTCCAAGCGGTGTTTGATAAACTGATTTTAATGTAACCTCAGAAGCTTCTTTAACCATAGCTTCAGTTGGATTAACAACCATCTCTGCCAAATATTGTGCAGCTTTATCTTGTGGTAAAACACCAGCTCTAACATTTTTTACTGTATCTCTATAAGCTAAAGCATACAGCTCTGATCTATATTCTAAATTTTTAAAATATTTATCTGCTACTGTTAGAAGTCTTGTTGGAATTCTATCTAATGTTAGAATTCGTCCCATGACATCTACAAAACTTGCAGCAGCACCTTCTTGCATTTTAAAATGATCTGCAGAAAATTTGTTAGGTCTTATTTCAATTTTTGAACCACCTATCGTTGGTCCTTTAACATTTGTATCTGGTAAGTATCTTCCAACACCAGCCCACATTTCTGTAAAGGCTTGAGTTTTACCATAAGCTTTTGCAATATCTTCAAACTCAGCAACACCACCTTTTGCAGCATCACCATATAACATGGATGCAAGTTTTCGTTCTTGCATCATAATACCTTGAGTAATCCAGTTTCCAGCAGTATTTCTAACATGCGTCATCGGATTAGATAATATTGCATTTATAAAAACTTCAGAAAGAGCTTCACTTGATTTAGTAAATACATCTGATTTCTCAGACAAAGTTGCTCTAGCAGCTGGAGTGTCAGCTTTTAAATATGTTTGAGCAATTGTTCTTGTGTGCTCTTCACCACCTAACTGAGCCATCAATAATTGTCTATTAATATCGTCAGTATTTCTAGCAGTATAAAATTTATCTCTTACTGGTATTTTAAATTGTTGTAACGCTCTACCAGTTTCTGTTTGTACACCTTTAATAATTTTTTGAAGTTCAGCAGTCAATGCCATGTGCTGTCTAAACTTTAACAAATCATCTGGTGTTCCTGTTGATGCTGTAATAGCAAGATCATCTAATCTATTCATCGCAGCAAGTAATAATTCTCTTGATGCTAAAATAGTTTCTGCGTTAAGAGTTGATCCTGGTTTTAAAGTTAATAATGTTTCTTTTAATTTTTCAGGATTGACTTGTAGCAAATCAGCCATTTCTTTCGTAGCTTGATTTGACTGTACGCCTCGTTTTTGTTTTTCTATTCCTGATTTAAATTGAGTTGATATTTCGTCAATAAATTTAACAATATCTTCTCTAGTCTCCATCTTGTCGATATTAAAATCATCTAACTTTTTTGGAGCTATTTTAGTTTTAGCAAATAATAATTTTTCAGCCTGGCTTTCTGTAACCATTTTTGGCTTTTTTAATTTCTTTTTATCTAAAGGTGCTGATGGATCTATTTTTTCAACATCTATTGGTTTTATGTCAGGACCTTTGTCAAAAAGTTTAGGAGCCTCGCCTGGTTTATAAGCTGGTCCTTTTACCTTCTCATCTATAATTTTTTGTGCATCCTCAAGAAGTTTTTTACTTTCGTCCTTAGATAATTTCTTTATTACTTTACTTATTGCTGCTGTCATGTTTTGAAATTTTTATTTTTGTAAAAACAAATATATGAGGATATTTGTTTATTACGCTTTTTTTGTCGTTTGTGAAATAATATTATTTTTTATACTATCTTATATAGTATGTTAATTTTGCTCTTCGTTTTTTGACTTATTTAAAAACTGAACATTAACTTTATTCTCTTCTGGAAGAGTTAAATCTTTTTCATACAGATCAACTAATGATTGACTAATCGGACCAGTTGGTCCTCCTTCTTTCATGATTGTATCATACATCCTTTTAAGAATGTTTTTGTTATCTGTATTTGCCATAATCTTTTTTAGTTATTACGTTAAGATCAAAAAGCTCTGCATTTACTTCAAAATCTTTGCCATATTTTTTATCAATTTCTAAAACTTTTTTAGCAAAGTCTTCAGCTTTTATATTAGAAAAATCAGGAATGTACATGCTTCTAATTCCTTGATATTCCTTAACATCTAAAGTCTGTGCATCAAAAGTTTGTTCTAATTTAGCTGCATCAAACTTTTCACCTTTTAACAATTCATATACTTTATTAACTGATCTTTCAGGCTTATTAATAAATAAATTCATTTCAGCACCCATTCCAGGATCATAAGCATCAATGATAATTTCATCATAACCAGCTTCATTCATTTTTCTTATAGTATCAATCTGAGCTTTTGTTGGTTTATGATATATCTGGCCAAACATTCTATTGCCATAAGGTGAAATTCTTATTGCATTTGTTTTTTGCATGAAATCATAAAGTTGTTCTGCAGTTCCAGGTTTTGCACCACCCATCGCTCTAACCGCAGCGTCTCTATGTTCTACAGCTCCACCTTTAATATTTGTTTGTCTATTCATATTAACAACAGTTCCATCTGGTAAAAGAAAACCAGCTTTATTAAATTCTGTTGTTACTGGATATAATTTTTTAATATTATCAACTAACTGTCTGTCAGGTGTTAAAAACTCCATAGTAAATGGAAGACCTTCTTTAGTTAATAATTTTGTCTTGGCTGTAAAACCTTCTTTAAAACTAAAATCGTTATCAAATTCACCAATCAAATCTTCTATATTTGATTTATATAAATTATTTTTAAAATTTATAGAAACTGATGGAGTTGCATTTACTTTATCTATAGATGATGATGCAACAATAACGGCTTCTTGATTTTCTTTTTCTGCTGCATTAACTGCTGTTTTAATTAAACTGTTATTGTCAAATCCTGGTTTTGTTAAAATTTCAACATCTAAGTTTCTTTCAATATTATCACCAAATTTTCCAAAACTATCATCAACTTTAAAATTTGTAATATTTGGATCATTCTTAAAATTATCTTCAAAACTTTTTGCAAATATTCTTTGTTCAAATGTTGTAGGAACTTTATCACCTTGTTGTTTAGATATACCTACTATTTTTTTTCCACCTTCTTTAATTAATTTTTGTCCAAGTACACTCATTGGAGACGCTTCTGCTTCTGGAGTAACAGCAGCAACACCAGCTGTAGCTGCAGTTGTTGTAGCAAGTTGTTGTCCTTGTCCTGCAGTAATATTTTTTAATTTTGATAATCCTTTAAAAACTTTATCACCAAGAAAACCAAGAGATCCATATTCAAGAGCTTGAATTGTTTTATCGTAAATTTCTCCAGCTGGACTATCTTCATTTATAGAAGCTACTTCTTTTAATCCATTAACTGCATTTGTATCTACAAATAAACTTTCTGTTTTATCAAACGCTAAAGCTCCACCTAAAGCAAATGATATTGGCATAGCTTTTGATCTTGGAACTCCTATGCTTATTAATTTTTTATATATTGGAGCAGTAAAAGCAGCATCTTGTAATATCATTGCTTGAAGTTGCATTAAAAGAGGATTGTCTAATTCTTCTTGTAACTGATTTAATTTTTCTTTTTGTGCATCTGCTTTTTCATTTACAAATCTAAACATACTATCTTCAGGTAATGGATTGTTGCCATAACCTACAAAAGCAACTATGTTGTTTAGAGCCTGAGCTGCATTTACCCCACTTTTTGTAATTGCAATTAAATCTTCCTTTAATACATCACCCACAAAATCTAAAGCATCAGTAGCAAAAGAATTTTTTTCTTCTTCTGATGTATCTTTAAATTTAACTTCTCCAGCTTCAGGATCAGGATTAATACCTTCTAACTCAGCGGTATCAATATTATTTGCTTTTAAAGTTTTATAAGCATTACTGTTGTAAAATCTTTTTTTATTTTGGTCCTGTATAAAATCGTCAATAATATTAAAGTCTTCCATTATTTAAATGCCTTGTCTTTATCAAATACGTTAAGTCTTAATTTATAAATATCTTCTAAACGATCTATTCGCTGTAAATCTTGCATGTACAAAGAAATATCTTTTGTATTTAAATTATATCCGTCAGCAGCTTCCTTTCTTAATTTTTCAAAAAATTTAGTTGGATCATCTTGTAAAGCTTGACCATAATTTATTGCAACACCACTTGGTTGTTCCATATCTTGAAGTCGTGGTATTTGTCTTTTTTCTAATCTTGTAATTACTTTTTCAAAAGCATCTTCTGGTGAAAAATTTCTTTCAGTAATTAAATCGTTAAATTCATTAATTATTGTAGAAGCTTTTAATTGTGATTGTTGTCTCTTTTGTGCAGTTTGATTTCCACCTAAATTAAAAAAAGCAGATGAGCTATTAACAAATCCAGTAATATTTTTTAATCTATTTAAAAAACCTTTATGATCTTGTCCAAACTGTGTGTCTTCTTTGTATTTATCTATAATTTTATTATATTTAATAATTCCTTCTGGAGATAATTTAGAAGCAAACTTTTCATTTAAATTAATATCGTTTTGTATTTGATCAAAATCTTCAACAGTTTCAGCAATACTTAATTGTGCATTAACTATATCTTCTATAAACTCATCTGATTGTGGAACAGCTGTATTATAAAATTTTACAAGTGTTGTATATTGTGCAGAACTAATAGAGCCAGCTTGTTTTGCATCGTAAAGATCACCTATTGATGGTCTTCTTGAAAACGCTTCATCACTTCTATTTGCTAAGTAATCATTATGAGCGGTTAAGAAAGAAGTAAAGGTAACTATCTTTTGAGCTATATCTTTTTTTTCTCTAAATTTTTCGTTTTCTATTCTTGATAAAGTGTCATTTAATTTTACATTTCTAGCTGTATCAATAATTTTATCAACGATACCTTCGTTCAATTCATTATTTAATGTAGCTCTTGTGCTTGCATCAAATAAATTAATCTGTCTATTTTTAGCTGCGTTAATATATTGAAGTTCTTTTATTTCTAATAATTTGTCTTCTTTTAATTTAGTTAATCCTTCTGGTCCAAAAAATTTTAAATTTTCTATTTTTGTAAAAAAATTATCAAAATCTCTTTTAGCAAAAGGTATGGCTGCATTGTCTCCACTACCTAAAGTTTGGACATACCTATTTAATTCTTTTTTCTTGTTATCTTTAGATAAATCAATTGAATTGCTGTAAACCTCGCCTAATAATTTTAATGAATATTCCTGATTTGTTTTATTTAAATATTTTTGTAATTTTTTTTTAACAGCGTTGTTAGATCCTAATTCTTTAAAATTACTGTATGCAATATCATTTGAGAAACCTTCTAATGCAGTTTTAGAATTTGTTGAACCTTTAAATTTATTAAAACTTTGTAAAATTTTAGGATTTATTTCATCTGTAATTTTAAAAAATTCGTTATTATCCTCTTCTTCTTTTTGATCTTTATATATTTTTTCTACAGCTGCACCTAAAGAACTAAATCCAGCAGATTGAATAGTTGCTAAACTTAATGGTATTTTTACTGCAGATAAATTAGGAGTTTGTCCTTGATTTACTCTAGCATTAATTTCTTCTACTTTTAATCTAGCCATAATTAAATCATGTTGTAACCAGTTGTTAATAAACTTCCAAAACCTTTAGCCATCAATGCTCTTGATTGTATTCTGCCAGCTTCTCTTTCACCGATAGATTTACTTTCTAATAATAAAGATTGATTGATTTGATCTTCGTAATCCATCTCTTTATTATAATCTGCAACAACTAAATTAAATGCTTGGTTAATATTATTCTCAAGCATAACTTCATAAGGTGTTGTGCCTTCTCTAAACTCTGCACCTGATCTTAAAATATTTACAAATAAATTTGATCTGTTTGTTTCTTGTTGTTTTTTTAATAAAGGTAAAGTTACTTGATTATAATATTTTTTATTTACCTCAGCTTTTTTTCTAGCGTATTGTGCTTGTTGATAAGTAAGTTGTGAGTTGTAATTACTTATTGATCGTGCTGCACCAGCACTAGCGAAATCACCTATAAAGCTCATATATTTTTGCCATCCTGTAATAGTTAGTTTTGTCAGGTCCATACATAAGCATAAGACCTTCTTTTTTTAATCCAAGCCATTCAGCAAATCGTACTCCAGTTTTAAAATTTTCTTTTACTGAAGTTTGTAATCGCCAAATATTATTGTTGTAACAAAGTAAATCTAATCTTTCTTTGATCGTAGATACTGATTTAATTTTGTGCTCAAATATTCTTTTTGATGCAATAACCCAGCCTTCAGCCACTCCATCCCATAAAGGAGTAACGCCACCACAAAGAACGATGTTATTGTCAGCCAATAAAGTAAATGACAGACCAGGAATTCCATAATCGATCCTACCTTCTTCAGCGCTTGCATCATTTTCTAATAATTTTTCGTTCATTCCAAATGTTATGATTTCGTCAGCATGACTTCTTTCATAAGGAATAATTCTATAATTAACCATCCGATGTAACTAGAGTTGGATATATTGCTAAGATCGAACATGGTAAAGGCTGATCTTGTTTTATAACTATAAATCCGTCTGAGTTGTAATCATCTCTAAATTCTATTTCTTTGTCTCCAGCAAGCAATGTATCTACTGGTGATGACATTGAGCTTGATGTTGTTCTAAAAGGAATTGTTTCTAATTCTGTTAAACTTGGTCCAACTTTTACACCAACAGTTTCAAACAATCTTAATACTACTTTACTAATTCTTTTTGTTTTACCTTGAGAAGTTCCTTCAGCAGCTCCACCTTCAATTCTCATAGTTTGTAAAACACTATCGTAAGATAAACCAACAACTGCTTTTGTAACTGATCGATCTAAAGTTATTGAGCCAGAGCTAACAGTTTTATCTGCATGGACCGATCCATCCGCTAGGATAGATACAGTCTGGCCTTCTAAATGAGATAGACCACTCAAGGTTGTTGTTGCAGAGCCGCTATAAGTCAAATGACTATCTAAAAATCTAAAACTTGTTGCATCTGTTTCGTCAAAATCAAATGATGAGAAACACTCTACGTATCTTTTTGTAGCACCATTAATTGTTCTTTTTACAATAACCCATAACTCATCTTCAGTCAGAGTTCCTGATATTGATGCTGCACTTTCACAAACTGCATTACCAGATCCAAAAGCACCACCGAATATATGTCTATGCCAAGCAGTTACATTTTCTGCTCTTTGATAAGTTAAACCAGCTAATACGCCATCATCTCTAACACACCAAATAATACTGTCAGGCTCTTGTTGATATGCCATTTCATTTATTCCAGTATTAGTAACTGTTTCGTTTAGTATGGTAAGATCTGGAGCTTGATAACCATCACTATCAAAGTTGTATTGTAATTCTCTAATTTTTCTTTTTGCTTTTTGTAAAAACAAGATTGCGTTACCAGCTGGAATAGCATCTACATTAGCGGATCCAAAAGAACTTTGTCTTTTAATAGTTACATTAGTTGGAGTTATACTTGCATCTGTACCATCTGCAGAAACTGTAAACTCACCTCCAGTTGTTCCTACAACTAAAGTTCTTACTGCTTTTAAATATTGAATGGCATTAACCTGATTTGAAGCAATTGTATAAATCATTGCATCCGCAGCATTAGTACCAGTTGTAAAATTTTCGTAATCTCCAGCTTTAGAGAACCATAAACTTTGAGGATTATTATTTGTATTTGCAAATACTAATCGTTGCTCAAAGAATGAAACACAGCTTGGTCTATTATTAGCTCCTGAAATTGGTAGAGAAGGAGATCCACTAAATGAAACTGTTGCAAGTGTCCAGGATGTGTGGCCTGTCCTAGATAGTTTTCTAACATCATGATTTGGATGGCATAAGTACATCACGTCAGCAGACTGAGCAAACTTGATGTCAAATAACTCTGCTTCTAAATATGGAGATGCTATTTCATAAGCAGATCCACCTGAAAGTATTTGTCCTTTATCTTTAAAAAATCTTATGTACTGATCACCAAATTCTAAAATATAAGTTTGTTTTGTTGAAAACTCAAAAGGTATTAATCTTGTTTTCTTTGTACTATCTTTAACTTCAGCAATATGTTGTGTACCAACTCTTCTTGATGCAGCTCCTTGAGGAGATACTAAAAAATTTTCTAAAGTTTTTGTTGCTGAAGAATATTTATCAAAATCTATTCTGCCGTCCATCTTGGCAGAAAATTCTCCGGAGACAAAAGAGTTTAATGCTAAAGTTATTCTAGGCACTATAACCTCGCGTCAGTGAATTCGTTACTTTCAATTGTTCCTAAACTATTTTCTGTTGCATCTATAAATCTAGCTTCTCTTAATCTTTCATCTGCTCTAGCCATATAATTATTTGCTAGTGTTGCATTATTTGTAACTGCGTAAGCTATATCTGCAGCAAGTTGATGAGAGATTGCTTCTTGTAAATACACATCGTAATTATTTGGATCTGTATCAATTGCAATATAAACTAAATAAACAGTACCTTCATTTGTTTTAACTTTTTTACCTTCTATTTTATAATCAATAGAGCTTTCTATACTATCTGTAGATCCTGTATGAATTTTTAAAACTCTTAAACAATCTGCTGGTAAAGTATATTGATTAGCATACTCAACAACAGGAGCTGTACTATCTTTTGCTAACTGAACTCTTTTAGTTAAACAGTTCCA
>CAACVD010001346.1_pt2 | contig 11141 bp, 17 predicted proteins | sample 2381771 | NCBI WGS metagenome assembly CAACVD01 (sample SAMEA5211965, study PRJEB30684) | marine metagenome | biome: Marine; feature: Epipelagic; material: Water | collected 2015-10-15 | depth 15 m | reverse complement strand
GTTTTCTCTCTGTCTTCACCTGCAGCAAGTGCATATTGTTCTTCATAAGCTGCTTTTAACATAGATATACGATCTGCGAGTTCAGGCACTTTCATAGCTATATGGTAAGCTAGCCCTGCAACTAAGCAAGGTAAGAAACGAAAGTTCATGTCTGCTGTTTCAACACCATTACCTGCGTCTTCTATCCTTCGTAATCTAAAATACACAAACGTATATGTAGTAGAATCATCAGGCACAGGCCAAAGATTTATTACAGGTGCAGCTCGTAACCGTTCAACAAACACTTGTATAGGTCTACCCCGTGTTAACTTGTTAGGGATAGATGCGTAGGTACTCACACCTATACGACTTATGGTAAGATCAGCTTGGGTGGTCGTATTACCTGCATCTGTTCTTATCACATGATCTAATAAATCAATCGTGTCAGCAGGTAGTGTATATTGACTAGTCCCTGCGGTTAAAGTTTGAGTTCCGCTGTCGATAGTCCAAAGGTTTAAACCTCTGTTCTGCCACTCAATAGTCATTAGATTCATAGACCTACGGGCAGTTCTTAAGTCATATCCAGAACGCATTTCGCGTCCTGCACGTTCCCACGCTTCTTCAGCGATCTCCGTGAAGTCCATATCAAAGGCGGTAGTTCCTGAAGTAGCCATCTATTACTCCTTAAAGAAGTTCTCTACTTCTTCTAATAACTCTTTTTTACTCTTTCGTCTATCAAGTTCTACGCCATGCTCACGCATCATTGCTTCTAACTCTAATTTAGACATAGATTTGTAACTAGAAGTCGATCCACCGTTAACTAGTGCTTCTGCTTCTGATAAGCTTAAAGTTTTCTCAACAACAAGTTCACCACCCTTGCTATTGTCACGAACATTGTACAAAGAGTTACCATCTTTGTCCGTGCCTACTTCTACCATCTTTAAATCTGCCATACTTGTCTCCTAAGTATATAAAGTTTTCTTACGTTTATTCTCCATGATAGCACCACAACCTCGTGCTATACTTCTCTTTCTTCTAGCAAGCCCCCCGTTCTTCATGGCTTTACCCTTAAAACCTTTGCTAAGAAAAAATTGTTGTAGACTCATTTGATCGGAAGCAGGTCCATCAAAGTATTCTTCACGTAGTTTTTTTTCTTCTTCCGTCATCTTCGTCTCCTAGCTAGTCCACCTTGACGCATTTTCACTGTAGCAGGTTTTGTGTTCTTTACCACAGTTTTTCCCTTTGAACCCTCTCGCTTCTTCTTTTTAGCAGTGGTTGCTCTTTGGGATTGGCTCAGACTGTTTGCCTTACTTCTTGGTAAACACCGATCAGGGTTCTTCTTATCCTTAGAAGTCCCACATTTACCTTTAATCTTTCCGTCCGTACCGATACGAACCCAGTCTTGTTTTACCCAATCCTTAAGAGCGCCCATTACTTTTTCTTCTTCTTTTTGCCCTTACTACCTTTTGCATAGTTAGGGTCTTTGCAGTATTTAGATGCAGCCATATTAGCATAGGCGCTAGGATACGTGTCAAAGGTTCGTTTTGCCCAAGCTTTACCTTTTGGACAAATCTTACCCCCAGATTTATAATATCTACGCATGACTATCTCATCTTTGCAGGGCGTACACCTTTTTTAGCTATACCTGCTCCACGCACCTTAGACTTACCACCTTTGGCTTTGCCTTTAGCTTTCCCACCTGCAGCCATGCCTTTTTTGACCATTTTACCTTTGGCATAACCCTTCTTCATCATGCCGCCGCCTTTGGCTGTTTTTGTTGGAGCATTTCTATCTACAGAGGCTTCCTTCATGGACTCAGTTTTATTGCCATCTTTATCAATATCTAAGAAATCAGGTTTAGCTGCGCCACCCGCTTGCATTTTTTTAACCATTTTACCCATAGCATAACCTTTTTTGGCTTTGCCACCTGCCATCATCTTCTTGACCATTTTGCCTTTAGCCATCATTTTCTTTTTCATCATCTTCTTCATCCTTATACAAGTTGTTAAAAACACGTTGAGTATCCCACACATATTCATGGTTTTGTTTAGAATGAAAAGTGTGTTGATTTGGTCTAAAGTCTGGTGCGCCTTCACCTGTTTCAAACCACGCAGGGTGTGTAACCCGAACTCTATTGTTGGGTAGAGCAACAATATTACCTGTATACTCTCCTGCGTCTAATAATTCAAGTACATGACTTTGTTTATGTTGTGCAGGATCGTCAGCTACTTCACTATCTGTATAATCTACCGTGAAGTAGTATTTCGCAGGATAGAACTCTCCATCAACCTTTGCTATCCAAGGTGCAGGTGAAGCTCTTTCTAACTTATAAATAGAGTGGTGATGAGACATACAATCCCAAGGTTGTGCTATATATGGAGGGAGTTCTGTAGGCCATTCCTCATACGTCACATCAGCAACGAGAGCTGTTAGAGGCATTCTTGCCCACATAGCTCCACCGTGTACATTAGGCTCATCCGTATCATCAGTTTCACACCCAGTAAATATTACTTGGAAACTAAGAGTCCTATTCGGCATTGTCGTTACTGCGATCACCATAGCGTGTAAAAATTCTCCGTGATACTCTATAAAATTCTTCGTATACTCTCTTCTTACCCATGCTTTAAAATAAGGTATATTACTTTGTAGATATGCCATCCTTCTTTTTTCTCTCCTTCTCCGCTGCCTTTTTTCTCTTCTGTGAGAGTTTAGACATTTTGTTTTTCATTGGTGGGTTCATTATCTGCTTACCCATCTGTGCGCGAGATATAGCCATTAACACTTCCACCTTCTTCTTGCTTGCCGTAAACGGCTGTTAGGGTCTTTTGCTGCTTTAGGAAACTTCTTCATTTGCCCTGCTGAACGAGCGCAATATGACTTCCTACGAGCAGCTCTCTTACCTGTAGGTTTGTCCTCTGTAACAGCGGTCTTGAGTTTTGATCCAGGGTTGTTTCTTCTATACTTAGCAACGCCTTTAGCAGTCATACCTGCACCAGACTTAGTAGGGCGCTTGTCCCCACTCTTAATGGACATACCTTTCATGCCCTTGCCTTTTACTTTGCGTCCCCTTTTGTAATATTCACGCATGGAACAGAGTTATCATATCAGCAGTATCTAAAGTATACTTGATAGATAACCCGCTTCTAAAGACAACCCCCTCTGAAGGTATTGTTCTGTCAATAACTGTGTTTGCTGTGCCTATAGTTCGTGACTTAAATAAAGTTGTGCCATCTTCAGGTGCGCCATCAATAAACTCTACGTCTCCTGCTGTGCCACCAGATGTAATAGACATTCCTTTTAATCTCACTCTGTTACTACCATTCACAGCTTGAGCGCACAATGTTCCAGAACCAACTTTTATGTTAGCTGCATATTGTTCAGAACACTCTACAGCAGTTACTGTTAAAAATAATTTTGTACCTGCAACCGCTTCTGCAGAACCTGTGGAAGTAATAGTCTCTGTCATAGCATCACCAAAAACATCAGTACCTGTTATAGTAGAAGTCTTACTATTATCTCCAGTTCCTGTGGTTGTTACTATTACGTTTCTCGCTGCCCCACCTGCAAAGGTGGTATTTGCCATAGTCGCTGAAGTATCTGGTCTAGCTGCTGTAACCAATCGATCGTCGTCGGAAGCATTTTCGTCATTTATGGTGAGCGCTTGTACGTCTGAAAGTCCCATATTAATCTCCTATTTTGGGTAGTGGGGCTTGCGCCCCACCTGATTAATTAGCCGTTTGCGTAATCAAAGGCTGCACCATGTATCTTGATAACAAGTTTACCTGCGGTATACGCTGCGTCTGTCGCATCGCCGCAAGTTAGATAGAGATACTTTTTACTTAGAGCTGCTAAAGTAGAACCTGCATCTGCTTCGTTATGAAGACCTAATGTTAAATCTCCATTGTTAAACAAAACTGTACCACTTGTTACAGCAGCGTTTTCAGCGCTAGTTCCAGTTGCGGAACAAACTAAATTAATATCTGGATCACCACCTGTTGGAACTTCTAAACAAATAAACTCTAGCTTATATGGAATACCGTTTACAGGACTTGTGAGTTCTGCAATATAAGCGTTTGCGGCTCCACCATCTGTACCAATAATGTCATCAGCTGCACCCCCAGAAGCTAACCCACCATGCAGATCAACTAAAATAGTAGTAACAATATCACCACCAATTTTATTTATAAAAGTGTTGATCGCGGCATCAGCTATACCAGAACCATGTGCGTTTGGAGTAACATTAAAGATTGTAGCTGCTGTACCGAGACTTGCATTATTAGAACCTACAGTTGTACCTGCGGCAACAATATTGTCTCTACCAGAAGTTGCTACCTTTTGAACTTCTAAAACACCACCGCTTGAAGCGACGATTTGTTCAGTAAAAGCTCCTATAGCACTTTTTGAAACTGTTTTAAATCCGTTTTCGGAGCGGACCGCACCGTTGAAAGTCGTATTAGCCATTTCAAATCTCCTTGTCTAGGCTACTGTCAGCCACACCATGCGACTGTCAAGGTATTTGTAGTATAGAGTAAAAAGGGGCGACCCGCAAGCCACCCCTTTAAGTTTTTTAGGCTCCTGGGGAACCAAAGATTCCTAGCGGATCGGATACACCGAAAGAGTATCTTTCTCTCGCCTTATAACGGCTGTTGCCTGTATCGAAATCAGCATCCATAGACGTTGCCATTGGGCTACGTGTAAAGTGCTTCAGACCGTTAGGTACATCCGTCATTAAGAACCAAGCATCAGTATCGGTTAGGTAATGGTTAATTGAATAACCTTCTGGGACAGCGCCATTGCTATTGATAGCATTGAGGTCATTGTCTGCAGTTCCTACCCGTCCTTCAGTTTGGAGCAATCGAGTTGCAACAAATTGTAAATCTGAAGGAATGATTAACTTCCGAGCGCGAGATGCAATGAGCAGCCCTCTCTCATCTGTCCAACCACCAATCTGAATAATGGCGGCTTCAAGAGAAGTCTCATTAAGATCAGCAGGTGTAGCAGGTTCGTTGGAGTTAGTTCCACCACTTACAAGAGGGTGTGCAGTAGAACAAAGCTCTACTCCGTCTCCGTAGGTAGTGCCTGAGTCAAAGGCATTATTCAAAATAGCGGCTGCCTTGACCTGTTTTGTGTACGCCATAGCCCTAGCCAGTGCTTTTGTATAACGAGCCGATAAAGAATCGTACAAGTTATCCTCAATAGCCTCTTCAGTAATTGAAAAGCCCATTGCCACTGTTTCATGGTTATAACGGGAAGTGAACGCCTCTTGAGCATTATCATATTCGATGGCAGAGCCTTCGTCTTTGACGGGTGCTGCGGAGAAGCCCGATAGTTTAGTCTCTTCTTCAAAAGAACGATCAGAAGTTTCTGCTTCGAAAATTTCTGCATGTTCCTCGCCGTACTTAGCATACTCTAAACCGAAAAGTGCGTTAAGCCCAGGAAGTAGTTCTTTAAGAAGTTGTGCGCGTGATATTGCCATTTTACATTACCCCCTAAATGCCAACTGGGTTACGATAGGCATGTCCACCAATGAACACGTTACTACCATTATCAGTATGTGTGCTAAATATAACTAACAGTTCCTGAAAAGTATCACTTCCAGTTGCTGTGCTATCAACTACATCAATAATGTGAAGTGGTAATGTTGAAGTTGTAGCCACACTATTATTAGCGGCTAACTTCGACGCACCATTAGTAGTATTGAGTGTATTACTAATGACAGCTGTTTTATTACCAATCACAGTTCTTCCCAATGTTGCCATTGTTGTACCTGAAGAGCATATAGCTACTTTCATTATTAAGTCAGGATCATCAGCAACAAACGCATGAATATCACTAGCAACAATACTACCAGGATATTGATTGTTAAATGTTAACTGATTAGTGTTCGGATCAGTATACTTACACCCCATAAAGACACCTAGTGTGCCAGTAGCGGGTAAAGCGGATGTGCTTCCGTCACGGTCAATAGTCCCGTCATTTACACGTTTTACTAAATCGCCTTTTCCAATAGCTGTGCCATAGTTACTAGCTATTTTCATTTGTCGAGTAGCACCTGTGTAAGGACGACCACCAATTAAGCCAACGGGAACAAGCCCATAAGGGGCATCGATAGTAGGATAAGCCATATCCATTGTCTCCTATTAATTAATTGCCTTTGCCAAATGTAACCTTAGACTTCCGATCATTAAATAACGGCATTCTAGGGTCGTTCTCTCGCATGAGGTTGTTATCAACTGAATGTATCTGACTATCCGACTGTTTTTTATAATGTGCCGTTCGTTCTTCTACCAGTTCATGAGGAGCCTTACAAAGCATTAACCCACCAATAACCACATTATCTTTAAAGCGTTCATTCTCTATAGTAACGAGTGTTATTTCTGGATGATCACTTGCCTTTACGGGTTCCCAACCTTCACGTAACTTTGAGGAAACATTCGTAGCATCAACTAGACTCTGATTGCTTGTTCGTATCCAACGATAAGAATATCCTGGCTCTGGAGTAGGAGAAGGTAAAACTTCTGGTCGCCTCCAAGCAGGCTTTCGTTTCGTTTTTTCACGAGTCTCAAGTTCTCGATTGATTCTGTTTTCAGCCATTTTCTTTCCTCATATCTAGTGCAACCTGTCTGGCGTATTGTTCGGGTGTTAACCCTAATCGTTTCGCGAGAGCTATTTGTGTTCGTGAGAGTTTTACCTTTTTAGGTGCTGTACTTCTCGTAGCAGGTGCTACCACATTAGCCTGTCTTTTTGGCTTTTCAGCCTCTTGTTCTGGGATCTCCTCAAAATTATCTGGGAAGACCTGCCGCATACGAGTATCTATTGCCTCGTAGTATTCATCGCTTTGCAAATCAACACCTTGTTTTGCTAGCTTATTGTGTAGACCCAGTGCCAGACTTGTCATTTCATCGTCTGAACCGAACCAAGTATTCTTTTTAGCCCACTCTACTGCCCGCGCGTCGGCAACGGGTTCTGGCGTAGGTTGACTAGCTACTCCTGGTTGTACAGGGGTTTGTTCTCCCTGTAAAGGAGGAATTTTAAAATTATTTAACTTATCTGTTTTAATCTTAACATTTGTTAAACTTTCTTGCGCTAAAACAAGTGCATCTGAGTCTCCTGATTCGTGAGCTTCTTTATATGCTTTTTTAGCTTGTGCAAGCTCTGCTGTTGCAGTTTTCTTAGCTTGTTCAAGTAACGCTGTTTGATTCTTATTAACGTTACCTTTTAACTTTTTGTTTTCTTCGACGAGGTTTTTCGTGAGGGCTTCAAGTTCTTGTTTTTCCCTGAACGCGGCTTCTTTTGCGCGCCTTTCGTCGTGGTAGCCTTTGCTGAAGTGTTGGATTCTTTTGCGGACTTTTTCGGAGTAGTCTTCAAGTTCTTCTTCCGTAACATCTTCAGGGGGTTCAGAAGGTTTGCGATTGCGATCAGCTTTCGGAGTATCATCGTATACCTCAATTTCAATGTTGTCTTTATTAGGAGTATCCTTGCTTGCAGGAGCAGTATCTGCGTCTGCGTTAAGTTCTTTACCATTATTTTTGTAATCATCTGCTACTTTTTTTCCTGATATATCAATTTCTACTGCACTAGAGTTTTCTACGTCAATATTAGTACTCTTAACTTCGCCTTTAATTTCTTCGTCAGGAAAAGTATACTCTACTTTTTGAAATGCCATTTTATTTTCCTTATGCTCTCGTGACACCACGAGGATCAGCTACTATGGCTTCTATAGAATCATCATTCATTAGACGATACTCTTTGCCACTTATTTTAAATCGCGTACCAGTATTGGCGCGGAACATCACAAAGTCACCTATTTTACACCAAGGAGTATCACCGAACCGTTCTTTATCTTTATAGGCTTGACTCCCCATATCAATAACAAGTCCCAAAATAGACATAATGTGTTCGTTATGCATTTCAGTATTTGTTTTTAATACTTTAGTGTTTTCAAAAGTTTCTTCGATCTCAGGTAACGCTACAAGCACTCTATATCCAACAGGAGTAGGTAGTTGTACTTCTAGTTCTTGGTCGGTCAGTTTTTCTACTGCTTTAATCATTATCATCTTCCATATAGTTGCGCGAGAGGTCGGTTAAGTATGATAGACTAGCATCTAGACCTCGGATCAAGCCAGTCACTTCCTTGTATTGAGCGAAGTCTTTTGCTCCACCCCCACCAAGAAATTCTTGTGCGGAAACTTTATCAGCTTCGATTTTTTCTTTCAGCACGTCAAAGACGGTTTTAGCCATTATTTATTCTTTAACTCCTTAAATATATCCATTTGCAGTTTATTGTCTTTGTCAACTTTATCAATCTCAAGTTGTACGTTCTCTTTTTCTGCTTTTATTTCTACTTCTGCTTTATCTAATTTTAACTTCTCAGTTCTTAACATAGCATCAGTTTGATCTTTTTGTGCCTTTCTCTGAACTTCTTGAGCCTTAATCTGTAGTTCTGCCTGTTGCATTTGAACCACAGGGTCTTGTGCCTTCTTCTGCGCTGCTGTCTGCGCTGCCTGTTGCATATGTGCCTGTGTAAGTTGTTTACCTGCTTTAGCAACGAGCCTTGACAAATTAACTTCTATCTCTTCGGGTAAAGGTGCTTCTGGTATAGGTAGTTCTGCTCCTAACCGTTCCTCTATATCCTTACGATACTTAAACCCAAGATGTTCAGCTAAATGCGCTTGCAGTGATGCCATGATTTGTTTTGCCTGTGGATTTTGTCCTATCATTTGCATAACCATTGGATCTTGCATAAATGCCATATGCGTTGCGATATGTGCTTCATGGTCTTGATACATGAATGCTCTCATAGGTTTGCCTTTTAGCGCTGCTATGTTTTCACTTATAGGATCAAGCGGCTTCATATCTTCTTTTGTAGGAACAAGTTTATCTGCGTTCTTTACACCAAGGACTTCTATCATCTGTCTATGAAGTTGAGGCAGGTCATATATTTGTGGTGCAGACTGAGACATCTGGAGAACTGCTTGGTACTGCACCACTCTCTGTGCCATAGTGGAGCTGTTTGGGTCTGACACAGGAATAACGTCTATCATCATATAATCAGCTTGTCGTGCGCTAACTTCACCTCGCAATGGTTGATACGCATATTCTGTGGGGGCATACTCTGCCATCAACAGTTTTAACATTTTAAACTCTTGCTTCATTGCATAATGAACACGAGCCTGCACTGCTGCCATTGGTTTTAGAGTGCGTTCTAAAAGAGCGAGAGTTGTTCCCACAGGAGCATTAGCCGACATGTCAGATATATTCATATCACTAATAGCTCCAAGCCGACGACCTTCCTGTGTTATTTTATCTAAGAGTGCAAGAAGAGTTTGACTTGGTTCTTTGTAAGGTAGAGGCATAATATTGTCACGAATACTGCCTGACGGTACATCCACGTCTTTCCACTCCCCAGGTTCTATGGGAGTATCATCTCCTTTTATCCGTAACCCACGGGCTTTGAGACCCCCAGGTAGGTTGGCAAGTGTCCCTGCGTCTACAAGCTGCCGTATAAGTGAGGTCCCTGCTCTCGCGTACCCCCCTATTATATGTATAAGACCTAGCCCGTAGAACCCAAATCCTGGGACATATACATAATGTACGAAGTGTTGACGCTTCAACATCAACATATCATCTTGGTTCCAGTTCCTACGAATAGACAGTATCTCGTTAGACCCACGCTCTATAGTTACCACGTAGGGTTTAGCAATCTCATCTTCAGAATTATCTATACCATCTATTAACAAGTCAGCGTGAACTTCATAAACACTGTACCTATAATCATCTGTTAAAGAATATCCACCCTCCTCGGCTTTTCTCTTCTCAATGTCACTGTGGTATGGTTGTGGATCTCCAAGTTCTACATCACGATAAAACCCATTAGCCTGTAGCTTCTTTAACTCATTTTTTGTTCTTCGCATAACATGCGTTACACGCTCTGCGGTTTCTACATGCGAAGCTCCATAAGGCACGATAACATCTTCTGCAGGGATATACACAGCCATCTGCCGTCCCATGTTTGGGTCGTAGTATACTTTCTTAAATGCTGATCCTGCTAATCCAAGACTATAGAGCAGTCTTTCATGTTCTGGTCTATACTCAACCATATTCTCAGTAAGCTCGTAATTCATGTCAGCTTTGACACGAGCTGCGGCTTCTTCTTTTTCTTTTGTTTCTTCACCAAGTATTTTTGTCTTAACAGGACCTGCGGATGGAAATGTCTCGCTCATAGTCTCTGCTTGGAACCGTATAGCGGCTTCGGCTAATACTGTAGAATACACCCCACACGCTCCGTCCCACGGCTCAGTACGCTCTTCATACTTAAACCCTAACACGTCAAGACCCTTTACAAACGTATCTGCCCAATCCTTGCGGCTATCTACATCAGAATCAACTGCGCCGATAATATCATTTGCAAGAGTGTTAAGCTCGCCTTCTTCTAATATCTCTGCAATGTTGCCATCAAACGGTATAGTGTCATCTGTATCTGCATCGGGGACTATTGTTATCTCCATACTTCCGTCGTCTAGAGTCACGCTTTCGGGATTTACAATTTCTATCTCTAACTCAGAGGTATTCATCTCTGCTTCTTCTAAACCTACAGGTGCTTGGTATAGTCCTTTTTCAACTGCCATTAGTAAAATCCACTTCCTCTACGTTTAAAATATCGAGTCTCTTCAGGCTCGTCGCTTGGTAGTCTTATAAACCCGCCCTGTCTAAATCTCATCAATGCCATCACGGTTGCGTCTACGAGGTCATCATGACTCATAAATGGAAATCCTGCAATCTCTTCTATTACTTCTTCTGCCCATCTTGTCTCTGGAACCCAACATAACCCAGACGCTACAATATCGGTTACAGAATTTAACCGTGCCATCTTATCGCCTGACCCTCTGTGCGGAGTAAACTCCGATACAGGTATACCCATTCTCCTCATCTCTTGATAGAGTGCCGTACCCGCACTCTTTTTCTCCACAATAAACGAATCAGGCTCCCACTCGCTATATTCGTCCATAGCTAACTGTTTCAGTTCTGGAAACTCCATACGCTTCTTTATACTGTTTAACAGAATAATGTTATAGTTGTCTACCTCTTCATTTAAAAACACACCCCAAGTTGTTAAAGCTGTGTAATCGGCACGGTTGTGTGTCTCTGCTGCCGCATCAAGA
>CAACVD010001510.1_pt1 | contig 11147 bp, 3 predicted proteins | sample 2381771 | NCBI WGS metagenome assembly CAACVD01 (sample SAMEA5211965, study PRJEB30684) | marine metagenome | biome: Marine; feature: Epipelagic; material: Water | collected 2015-10-15 | depth 15 m | reverse complement strand
AAATGCGCAAGAGAACAAAGGGGAGACTACAGGACAGTTAATTTGGTCGCGAAATATTGATAGTGATGAAGAGAACGATGAAAGGCAAGTGATGGCTCTTAGACTTGGCTTAGGGCAACTAAAAGCAGGAGTTGTTTTAACGGAGTTCCCCAGTACTGATTCGACAAGCAAATTTGACCCATACATGATTGACATCCCAGAGAGTCCTCTGTTTGTGACACGGTCCCCGGCCCTGGATATAAAGAGGAAGAGCTAACACAAGAGCAGATACAAAATAGGGACAAATTTGAAAGACTGACATCTAATATTCCTCCTGGTATTTTTACCAGAAGAGAGATATTCGCTAGAAAGTTTTGGGAAAGTGTAAATGCAAAAATAAACTTTGTTTACGACAGACCGGAAGAGGGCAACCCTGAACAAAAGCAGATTGTTGGTAACTATTTGTCACGCGATAGCGCAATAAGAAGACATATATACGACACAGAAAGTGTAAAATTCTCAGAAGGAATGATGGAGCAGATATTTTACGCTTTGGAGAATTCCAGAATATACAACCTAGAACAATACTATGAGGAACTCAACGCAAGAGTGGCCGGCCTTACATATCAGGATACTACAAATGAGTGTTTTAAAAATCGATACAACATATCTCAATTTGGCATTCTTTCTTTTGAAAAAATGGTTACAGACGAACTTGCTCAACAAATAAGTAGAGAACTAGCCAAGCCAGAAAACGATCCCTACAACAGGGACTTCGATGACCTAGACCCTACTCAAAAGGCTGTGCAAAATGTTTGCATGATAGGTTTCATCAGAGTGTGTATAATTGAGTTAATGCTCAAGGGAGCACTTGCATATTCCGTATGGGACATGGAGAGTGTTATAGATGATCCTTTTATGAAGGAGTTTTTTATAAGATTTGTCGAGGAAGAAATAAAAAGACACCCATCACTTTTAGGAAAATGGGAACCAGTTGCATCCCGGATATCAGGCGTTGACCAGCCCCAATTTGCAATTAGAGAACTGGTACAAGATCAGATGCTAAAGGTTGTCGGCGTATCTAAAAAGATTTTTCAGAATGAAGCCGGCTTAGATTACTATAATTGGTTTATAAAAACTTATATACCTCAAGTAGAAGTATCTAAAGAGGTATCTGGTGGTATAGATTTGAGACTTCCCGCCGGCATTCTTGATGTAGACGCAGAAGGTGATGTAACTGAGCTTGGCATTTTAGCAAGATCTGAGGGAATTCAAAAGTCTGGTTTTATTTGGGAGCATCCGCTAGTCAGACCTCAAAACATTATTATACCAAATGAAGAAGAGGGTCAGCTTAGTTCACGTACAAGTATATCAGATAGTCTTTTAGGCTCTCAAAACCACTTTTTTCATATAGAGCATCTTATAGAAGTGACTGGTCCTTTGGCTCAATTAGAAAATTTAGTCATCCCCAGTAGAACGACAGTGCAAAATATCATAGATAACTTAGAAACAAACGTGGAATCAGAATATAGAGACAGAAGAACCCTAACAGTTAAAAACGCTTTCCAGAGAACAAACCTGCCTCCCATCGATTTAGATGAGTATGACCTAAGAGACGTACCAGAGATAGAGGGTTCGGCCGCCGGTACAAGCGCAGAGGTCGGTGGCTTCAACCAAGATCATGAAATTTATAACATAGATGATTTTGTCAGCGGCCTCAGAAGTATAATGAACAAAGATAATTTAGAAAAGATAGTCCTTCATCATAGAGGTCTAATGCACTATGACGAAAGTGATAATCCTGCAGGTGGTGAGTTTAAGAATACTACTACTGAAGCGGCTAATGCTATGCCTGAAGCGATTCGCCGAACACCAACAAGGTTTGTGAAAAAGATTAGAAGAATTATAAAATTTTCAAAAGATTTTGTATCTCACGAAAATAGTAATTACTTTTCTCAAAATAACGAACTCAGCAGATACAAACAATCTCTATATTCTACGAATCCGAGGTACTCTGGCTATACAAGCCTTATAGCACCCACTGCGCAAAGTACCACTGATGCTATTATATTTAGAGAGCTGGTTTCTAAAGGTATGGAAGACCAGACCGAATATTATGTACTGACTTCAAATGGAGAAGAGTTAGCAGAACTGAGAGCAGAGGGAGTAGATTTTGATACCGCCAGTGAAAATGAAGCATTTCTCGAACATCTAATGGGCATAAACTTAACAGGAGTTTCAGAAAATCGTACCGAAGGGGCTTATGTGGACTATGTCTTTGAAGAGCCGCGCGCCCTACGGAATGGCCAGCTAAACGGTGACGGTGACGGCCTCACTATAGGCGTAAAGCCATCTCTTCTGCCTCCCGCGGTTGGTATTCTTTTGCCTTATAACCCTAGCACGCTTGGAGGACATTATAGCGATATGGGTAAAGGTAGGAGCATCAATAAAAATATAAACCTCAATACGCTTCCATCACCTGGCACTGGAGACTTTTTAACCGCCAGAAAGATTGGTCGAAGAAATTCACAATCTAGAGCAATATTTGAAAATCTATACGGAAAGATAGACAACCTTGAAGAGTTTGAGAGGCTAAAATCTGTAGCAGTCTCACCTCATCAAGAAACCTGGGTTGAAACAGTTTTTGATTTTTCTGACCAAGCTTCAATTATAGCCGGCTTTCATGGCACTTTTTCCATTGGAGACACAATGGACCCAGCCGTACAAAACTTTACACCAGATGAAAATCTTGTTAGGATTTTTAACAATTCCTTAAAAGACGTTATAACAGAAATTTATGGCGACGATGCATATCAGAATGCATCGGATGACACGCTATCTTTCAATAAAGTGGTCATGCTGCAGCAAGACGGTGAAACTGTACGTCCTTTTATAGCTCGCCATATGGGCCCAGCTGTCGATTCTAATATGGAGTTGACAAGATATGAAATTGCAGAAAGTCGCAACCAGAACACAGTTGGCACATATCCTAGTTTTGTGTTAGATGAGAATGCAAGCGATGAAATTCAGGCTCAAGTTTCAGCCCAGGAACACAGAATAAACATAGTTAAGAGCGCACCAACTGCTTATCCAGATTATGAATCAGATATGCTCAGTAACCAGGAAAACGATCTTTTGCCTCCAAATTTTTACAAAATTCCAATGAGGATTTTGATAACACAGGTATACGACCTTTATGTCGAGAACGCGCCAACAACCGCTAGAGAGGTTTACTGCAGAGTTGTTTTACCAGAATACATTAGGAATATGTATGATGAGAGTAACGAAGAGAGCAATATTAGTAAACTAAACACAGCTTTAACTTCGCTAGCAAATGAATATATTAACTATTATAGTGTCGCTGCAACTGAAAATGAACCAGGTACGCCTCCACAAAATGCAGATTTTACAACAGATTTCACACGGGACCATAATGAAGATAGATCAAATGTTGATTTTGATACATCAAGAAAACAGTACTGCTCTATAGAGAGTATCTACTACAGGGTTTTTGAACAAGAAGTTAAAAGTAGGTACTACAATTCAAAAGAAGAATTAGATGCTTTATTTTCTAATCGAGGCGCACTCGTTATCAATCGTCCTCGACCAAGACATGATAATGATTACTTCCCTGGCGTAGAAAGAGACTCAAGAGTCTTTGTAGACACCCGTCAGTATCTTGAATCTTGCAGTCAACTATATAGAGTAGACACTGATATTACTAAAGAACCCGGTACCCAAGGTAGAGTATCGAACTTTCATAACACTATATTTTCATTAAGCAACATATTTCAATGGTATCTTAGAAACCGACGAAGAGATACATTGTGGGGTTATCTTACACCACCGTTAACATATTTCTCTACACCAAGAGTGACAACTGATTTAGGATTATCAAATAGTGAATTCTCTCATTTTCCAAGAAATCAGTCTAAAAAGTTTGCTACTGGTAACTACATCAAACATCTGTCGATAGCAAACCTCCGCCCAGGCGAGGGTGATAGTGAACTAGACAGAAGAAACAATGATTCAGATATCTACGAAGAAGCACTACATTCTGTCATCGACGACGGCGCCGTCCGTGGTATGAAGCTAACAGGAGCCGACCTTTACAACAGATTTATAAACAAAAAAGATTTTACTAATTGGACATTCTACTCAGGCCCCACTTCTGGACTGATATCTGATGGCAAGGGTGTAGAGTGTGTAAACTATAACTACATAGAAAGTTGCCCATTTAAGAATACTGGCACATCTCTGTTTTACGGGAATGGTATTATTAGTCATAATGATGTATCAAATTTTATAAGTTCTTGTGTTAGGAAAGTTATTAGTGACTCTTATTTTGGAGAAATAAGCTTAGGTACAGGCCCAGTGTCAGACTTTATAAATCTAGATACTTTTCTTGAAACAGACAGTGGAATAAACAATCAAATCCTTGGTAATGTTATCAGAGGAGATGTTATTGATCTTGAAGTTGATATGGACCAAAACTTTATTTTTACCGGAGAGGAGGGACAGTTCAATTTTGAATCATTTTCTTCAAGTAGATTTGTGCCTAACAGTGAGTATGTAAACTCTTTGCTCGTGGCGCTCAAGGAGATAACTCTCAGGTTGTATAGATTGTCTGCTAGTCAAGCAGCTTTTAGTGTAAAGTCTGAAGCTTCTAGGTACAACCGACAAATTTTAGAATCACCATACAAGTTTGCAATTCTGGCCAGATTCATTACAAAAATTCTTGACAGTGACCGAGATGGAAATCCAATCTATAATCCGAAACAACAAATCTTTTTGTTGTCAATGGCATCGGCATATAATTTTTCTAATTCGCTACAAAGATTATATAGCAATATCGAAGAAGATGAATTAGACGACTTAGATAGAGCCCCAGATTCTGAGCTTATAGACTGGGCAGCTACTTGTATTCATTTTTGCGCAGCAATGTACCAAAGATACAAAGGCCAGATAGATAGTTTTTATGGAAGCGCTAGTGGCTTATTAAGAGTCTTTTCATACGGAAGAGTCGACATGCGAGGCGGAAGATATTACGTTTATCGCAAAAGAGGACAGCGTCAAAGCGCTGTAGCCCATGGTCGCACTGCTGACCAAAACCTTATGTATATTGCAGGTCCCCGCGAAGGAAATTGGGCTGACTTGACTGTACAAGAATCTTGGAACCAAACTCGTGATCTAATTGAATCACAAAGTACTAATAATAAAAATAAAACTAACTATACAATAAAACAAATTATAAAATTATCTAATAGGCTTCTCTATGACATGTCTGAAATAGTTGGTGTTGAGAACGCAGTAGAGGGAGAGTCCTATGAAAACAATAACCTGATACTAGAGCTGCTCTTAGATCCAAATTTTAATATCCAACCAATGATAGACCGCTACGCTCAAAGATACCGCTCCGCGCTAGCCAGAGCAAATACAGCACGGTCTAGCTTAGCGACAACGGACACAGCTGTTCAGGAAATATCAAATAATTCAATTAGCAGAATCACAAAATTATTTTTAAGTACCACAGCGAATCCGGACTCTTTGATGAGGGATACTACGCAAATTGAAGAGTTTATCACAAGACTAGATAACAGACTATTCTATAACATATTCGGTAATGACAATAATCCACGACAATTCCACCAATCAGTGTCGTTTTTTAAGAACTACTTTCAAGAAAGATATAAGCCAAAGGCAGAAAATGAAACTTTATCAGAATACTATAAAGGCATGCTGTCAAACTTTATTTACAGAGTTCCTAGTTTTAAAACTAGTTTTAATTCAATAACCAGAAGAGTTAGAGAGATCCACCTTCTTGCACCTCAAAGAATGACTGATCGGTGGAACGAATACTTCTCCAGGCACACTGGTATCACTGAAGCTGTTATGACACCATCAATCTTTAATGATGCGTTTATATCGGGGGAATTAGTTTCTGGGCTTTTTGAAAATTCAGAAATAAAGCAGGTTTCCAGGCTAGTTTCCAATGTTCCTACAAATCCCGGAGATGTGGAAGGCGATGAATTAGAATACACAAATCTCGTATCATCTAATAGTGGGCCAATACAAACAATATCACAAGAGTTCAGAACTTTTAGAATGGCCGGCCCGGCCGGCGGTGAAATTTTCTCTGTTCCATTAGCTGAATATAACAAAATTGTCAGTGCTTTTGGTCAAGGGTTAGATGATTGTTACGATATTTCAACCTTCAAGGAGGATTACAAACGCCTTCAGCCATGGATGCTTGAGCAATTAGTAGAAACCGACGAGGCAAAACAGATTTTTCAATATGTGTTCCCAGTTAAGAGATACCAGTCTGTAGCAACCGCTTTTACAACATCGGCCCTCGCCGGATATGGAAATATGGTAAATGTTATGCAGACACCTAAAGCTAGCCTTGCGGCACTTCTAGGTTTAGCAGGATTGAGCAGAACTGAAAGCTCTCAAATATTTGATAATTTTAGTCAAGCAGAGTTCATGAAACAGATTATGGATTCGAATGCATCCGAGAACGCCATAAACTGTTTTGGGTTTCCGTTCCCGGACGATTTCTTAAAGCAATTTGAGGACTTGCTAGCAGAATTGTTTTCGCAGTTTCCTTCCATATTCTTTAGAGGGATTGCACAAGCCATCGACCCGGCATATAAAGAGATGAGGCAGCACTATATGAATTGCGACATTCAACAATTAACAACGCGAGGCGTTCGTTGGGGGTCTACGGTTAACAAGAAGAATATGACTGCTGGTGTTGCACATCAAGAGGGCTCAATTGGCTCAATGGAAAAGCCCGGAAAGTATGGTTCAGTATTGATTTCTTCAGGTCCAGACCTTTACCGCGGGATTGAATCAGCATTTTATGGAAACTGGAGCAAACTGGGAAGAGCACTAGAAAGACTCACAGGATACATAATCAAAGGCCCTGTGAGTTTGCTCGACGGTGCATTTAACTTTACCGTGCCTTGCGTTGACATCGATACGAATTGGAGTAAAAGTCCGTGGAATGCGGACCGCTATGGCCACCCACTCACTCCATTTACCTTATTGGCACTGCTGACAGACGAACTACCAGGTGACCGTAGGCTGCGATCTTGCACAGTTGAGCCCCCGGATACTGATAGTGACATATGTTTAGATGAAGAGGATCCTCCATTTGGTGGCATGCCAGATCTAGATGACTAGTATGTAAAGAAATAATAAAATACACCACTATTTACTATTGAGGTTTTGAGATGGCGATATCAAATAATAAAAAGCAAATTCAGCCAAAGTGGCCATTAGAGATAGATTCATCTGTTGGCCCATACAAATCAGTAGATAACGTAGCTGCGTCCTTAAAGCAAAATTTTATCTTTTTGCTATTAACAAACCCAGGCGAATGGCCCATGAATCCAGATCTGGGCGTAGGCCTTTCAAGATATTTGTTTGAGGATATACAATCCTTGCAGTTGTCTGATATAAAGTCTAACATAAGTAGCCAACTAGCAAAGTACCTAGAAGATATTGTTTTAATTGATGCGCAATTCGTTGCAACAAGTGAAAGTCAAGATAGAAATGTGGCCTACTTAACTGTGTCTTTTGCAATAAGAGGCCTAGGAATAGAAGAGCAAATTATAATTCAGGTGAATATTTATGAACAAGTCTTGCAAGCAGTTCAAAAATTTATGGGCGGAGCTGAAAACGCAGTTAAGGTTAAACCAGGTGTCTTTGCGGCCCTATCTCGCGCCTTATCTAGGCAGAACTCTACTGGGTTGACATCATACGTAAATGGTTTATTAGATTAATGTTATTAGGAATAAAAAAATATGAAAAACACCAAAATAGCTAAGAAGGTACAAGAAGTAGATTACACAAAAACTGGCTTTAATGAAATTAAAGAAAGTTTAGTTTCCTATATAAAGACTCACTATCCGGATACTTATAAGGATTTTAATCAATCTTCTTTTGGGTCAATGATGTTGGACTTAGTATCTTATGTTGGTGACCAACTTCACTATTACCTAGATCACAACGCAAACGAAGCAATACTCCCATTTACAAAAGATGCAGAAACCACAGTTCAGCTATTGCAATCTCTTGGCGCAAACCCAGAGTTAAATTTTTCAGGAACTGGGATGGTTGATGTACAAGTGTTGGTGCCTTCATTAGCAACAGGTGTTGGCATTGATGGAGACTACAGTATCACTGTTCGTTCGGGAACTAAATTCCGTTCAGCCGGCGGAGCAGTCTTCACACAAATAAAAGATGCAGTCTTGACACAGGAGAATTCACAAATACTAGTGCACAGCACAAATGCATTCGGAAATACCCCAGAATATTATATATTCAAAACAAAAGTACCAGTTGTTTCAGGTGAAGAAAAAACGTTTACTGTTGATATTGGTGACCCAAAAAGGTTCTTGCAGTTAGAAATACCGGACCCAACTATTACGGAAATATTAAAAGTTGTTGATGCGAATGGTAATGACTATTTTCAAGTTAATAATTTGAGTGAAGACACGATTTACCGACCGATTGTAGATCCTGAAGGTAGAGACCCAAATATAAAGGCGATAATGAAGCCAACCCCCATACCTAGGAGATTTATAGTTGAAAAATCATTAGAAAGAACCTTTATAACTTTTGGAAATGGCTCAGAACAGAATATAAAAACAAACAACTTCCTAGAGCCAAAAAGAAAAGTAATGAAATTTACTGGCCTAGACCACACCTCAACCCCGTCTAATGATCCTGTTAGGCTACAGTCTAATCACAAACTAGGCGTTGCCCCGGCAAACACCACACTGACAATTACATATAGGAGTAATACAGTAGATAACTCAAATGCCGCGGTCGGCACGGTTAACCAGGTGGTTGAGCCAATTTTGTTTTTTGAAAATGAAAACACGCTTGACCAAGGAAAGGTAACCTTCATAAAAGATAACGTGCAAGTTTACAACGAAGAGCCAATAAACGGAAACATTTCAATACCCTCGACAGAAGAGTTGAAAAGAAGATACTTGGGTTTCTTTGGTGCCCAAGGAAGGGCAGTCACCAAACAGGACTATATCTCTATGGTGTATGCTATGCCTGGAATTTACGGAGCGTTCAAACGTGCATCCATACTCAAAGACACTAATGATTTGAGAAGAAACTTAAACTTGTTTTTGATTGCCGAAGGTGCTGATGGAAAACTGCAAAAGCCAAGTAATCTTATGAAGCAGAACTTAAAAACATGGCTTGAATCATCAAAGATGATATCAGATACATTAGATCTTTTTGATGCAAATGTAATTAATTTAAAAATAAACTTTAAAGTAATATTGAACAACAACACTAATCCAAACACAGCAATATCTGATATTAAGAGAAGACTTTTTGAAGAAATGACCCTGATTCCACCTGATATCGGGGAGCCAATATATTTATCAGAAATTATGAGAATAATCCAAAGTGTTCCGGAAGTCGCAACAGTCCCAACAAGAGACGGTATAAAAGTGTCGTGCTTATCAGGTGGCAGTCATAGTGACTATAATTACGAAATAGACTTAAATACTTCTCCAGACAATAATTATATTTATATACCGGACAATAGTATATGGGAAGTAAAATTTATAGATGACATAGTTGGGACTGTGGTTGGGTAAAAAATGAGTATAAAAAGATATAATTCAAAAAAAGACAATACAATTGTAAACGCATTGAGAGAAAATTTAACCTCTCGTGGAACATTGGCTAATCTTGGTGCATCGGATATACTAGAAGTATATTCAATATACGGACAAGCTAACACAAGTTCCCTAGAAAGCACAAGAATCCTATTAGAATTCCCGATAGATAGTATAGCAGCTGATCGTACAGCCGGCATAGTCCCGGCTTCCGGCTCTACAGAATTTAAATTGAAATTGTGCAACACGCCACACGGACAAACTGTTCCAGAAAACTATACACTATCTGTTCATCCGATAGTGCGCCCATGGAATGAGGGTGGTGGCTTGGATATGGAAAGCTTTTTGAACATAGAGGCCAGTAATTGGAACTCAGCAAGCTCTGGAGTTGCATGGCACAACGCTGGTGCAGACTTCGTAAGCTCAAGTTATGTCCGCTCATTAAACATTCCATTGGAATACACACAAACTTTAGAATCGGGAATAGAGGACGTTGAAATAGATATAACCCCCTGGACAGAAGAGTGGCTAAAAACTCAAGCAGGCAATGCCGTCGCAGCAGCCGGCTCAGTGACTATCTCGCAAGTACCATCAGAAAACGATACTTTAACAATTCGTTCTCATGAAGGCAAAGAAGTTATTTATACTTTTATAACAAGCTCAACGTTTTCAGTTGGAAACAGTGTATCTTTGAAACTGAGTGGCTCAGCAGCCGGCGTTGCTACAGATATACAACGTCGCATTGCTGGCGACTTTGATAGTAAGATAACAGCAGTTATGGGCACTGCAACGCGTATAGACCTTACACAGACAGTAGGAGGGTTTCACGGAAACACACAAATAAGTACAACTATGTCAGGCGATGAGGCTACAATAGTGCAGTTTGCAGGCGGCGTTGGTTTGCCAAATTATGGTTTGATTTTAAAATTACAAAATCAATTTGAGGATGGCAGCAAAAAAAGATCTTATTATACGAAAAAGTTTTATTCTAGAAGTTCTCACGAATTTTTTCTAAAGCCAAAAATAGAAGCACAATGGGACGATTCAATAAAAGATGATAGATACAATATCATAAAGTCAAGCTCTTTAGCACCCCAAGCTGATAACTTGAATAATATTTTTCTATACAACAGAGTAAGAGGCAATCTGGTTAACATACCAAGCACGGGCTCTTATTTGGTGGTTCAACTATTTACATCTTCTGTCGATGCCTCAAACTCTGGAACGGGAGAACATTATGGCACAGCACAAACTTTACCAGTTGACCATGTAAATGTTGTTACAAATGCTGCTACTTTTATAACAGCCAGTAAACATAGCACAGGAGTTTACAAAGCACAGTTCTCTTATGCTGGGAGCGAAACGCAACTTTATGATGTATGGTCTAAGTCCGCAGATGATGCCGATGGCGGCCGCACAACGCTTTTTAAAGGCCCTGGGTTTGCAGTTAACGCGGATTCGCCGAGTACGTTTTATGAATCTCCAAACTATAAAGCCTCTATAACAAACCTAAAAGAC
>CAACVD010001509.1_pt1 | contig 11154 bp, 7 predicted proteins | sample 2381771 | NCBI WGS metagenome assembly CAACVD01 (sample SAMEA5211965, study PRJEB30684) | marine metagenome | biome: Marine; feature: Epipelagic; material: Water | collected 2015-10-15 | depth 15 m | reverse complement strand
TAACTATGAAGCAGAAATAGTTTACACAGGTGCTGACTTATCATAGATAATTAATCGGAGAGGCGAAAGCCTCTCCTACTTTTAGGAGATAAAATGGAAGAAAATAATAAAATGGAAGTAAGTTTATCGACATTACTTACTCCGAGCAAAACAGTAACTATAGATTATCCTGAGTTTGAAGGATTTTCAGTAGATATATGTTACTTATCAAGAGAGGAACTTTTAAAACTAAGAAATAAAAGTGTTTCTCAAAAATTAAATAAACGAACAAGAGCATTTGAAGAAGTATTAGACCAAGAAAAATTTTTACAAGTATATGTACAACAAGTTATTAAAGGTTGGAAAGGATTAAAATATAAATATCTAGAAAAATTACTTTTAGTAGATGTTTCAAAATTAAACTCAGAAGATGAGTTGTCTTATACTCAAGAAAATGCTGAATTACTAATGAAAAATTCAGAAAATTTTGACTCTTGGATAGCAGAGACTATTGGAGATTTAGAAAATTTTACACAAGTCAAGTAGAGAAAATAATTTCTTTACTTGATAGACAATTTAGTGAAGGTCAAATTGAAGTTGATACATATTTAAAAATATGTGAGCAAACTGGAGAAGTTCCAGATGAAAAAAAGTTACCACCTGAGATAGGTCAGTATCCAACAGAAGTACAAGAAGCTTTTTTAATACACGGATTACTACCCGATAGATGGGAAGGAATGAGTGGATATTATATGGGAAAAGATATGTCTGCGTTAAAAGCCTTACTTGATATTTATGAAATAAAAGATAAAAAAGTCGTTGTTTACTTTTTAAAACATATAGAGTCAAAACATTCAGATTATGTTAATAAAAAACAAGATAAAAAACGAAAAGCAGCTGAATCGGCAGCAAAAGCAAAAGGAAAGTTAAATACTCCAACTAGGAAAAGATAATGACAAAAAAGATAAAAGGTGCTAGAATAACATTTGAAGTAACTGATGATGGAAGTTTAAAACTAGTAGAAAAAGGAGCTAAAAAGACAAAAAGAAGTTTTGATAGCTTGGGAGACTCAGCACATACAGCTGATCGTAGATTAAAAGGTGCTTCTCAACAATCTTCAAATACAACTAAAAACTTTTCAAAAATGGCACAAGGTATCACTGGAGGCCTTGTTCCTGCTTATGCAACTTTAGCTGCAAATATTTTTGCTATTAGTGCAGTATTTAGATTTCTGAGTGATGCAGCAGACTTTCGTGTCATGTTACAAGGACAACAGGAATTTGCTGCACAAACAGGTACTTCATTAGCTCTACTAACAAGAGAAGTTCAAGCAGCTACAGATGCTCAGCTAGCTTTTAAAGAGGCTTCACAAGCTGTAGCGATTGGTAGAGCTGCAGGACTAACTAAAGACCAAATTATAGACTTAGCAGAAGTTGCTAAAAATGCCTCACTTGCATTAGGTAGAGACTTAACAGATTCATTTCAAAGACTTACTCGAGGTGCTATCAAAGCTGAGCCAGAACTATTAGATGAATTAGGTATTATTGTTCGATTAAACGATGCTACTAAAGAATATGCTCGACTACTAAAACTTGATGCAAATGCACTAAATACATTTCAAAAATCTCAAGCAGTTGTTAATGCAACTATTGCACAAGGTCAAGAAAAATTTGGGAATTTAAATATAGAAGTAAACTCCTTTACTAAACTCGCAAAAACATTTGATGATGTGTTAAATGATTTAAAAAAGGCTATTTCTGGATTTGCAGAGTTTTTAGCAACATCACTCGCAGTAAATCCCGCTGCTCTTGCAGGAGCATCAACACTTTTAGGCACAGGATTAGTAAAATCTCTGATTCCACCTACCCCTAGAATTGACCCACGAGCAACAATGAAAGCAAGTCTAGGAGATTTGGAAAAATTTTATGGTGGTAAAAATCTAAATAGATTTTTGAAAGGTGATTTTGGAGAACTTCAACTTAAAAATTTAGAAAGGTCAATAAATGCAACAACAAGTCAAGTTATAGACTCTACAAAGATGACAAGAAAAGCTATGATGAACACAGTAGCAAGATTAAGAGCAGCAAATGCAGTTATGGTGGCTGAGCAAGCTACTGGATTTACAAGAATGCGTTTAAAATTTGTTGCAGAACTTAGAATTATGCAAGCAGAGTATGGTAAAATGATGGGAAGCTTGAAGTTTATTGGCGTAGCAGGTATGAGAGCTTTAAGTGGTGTTCTTACTGGAGTTGGTATTGCAGGTGCTTTTTTAAGTCTTGGAGGAATATTTCAAGGAATAATTAATCACTTTAAAGATCCAGCAGTTTTAGAATTTGAACAAACTCAGGAGAGAATTACAAAAGGTGCTGAACGTCAAGCAGTAGAAATAGAAAAACTTGTAGGCAGATTAAAAAGACAAAAAAATATTGTAGATCAACTTATTGTTCAGTCAAGAGTTCTTTCTAATATTTCATTCACAGGATTTGCAGAAGGTTTTGGAGCTTTTGCTACACAAGGCTTTGAAAGAATTACAAGAGAGCAAATGAACAAAGCAGGTCTGAGTGTAAGAGATTTACCAGATCCAGAACTCAGAGATGCAGGTACTATTCAATTTAGTAATAATCAACAAAAAATATTAAGAGATACAATTGCAACACTAGAAAGTGCAAAATCACAATTAGGAGGTCAAGCACTTATAGACGTAGCAAAAAATATTGTAATTCTTAATAAAGGTTTAGCTACATTTGACACTAAAGGAGAGGCAGCAGCAGCATATAAAGAGGTATTTGAAGAACTTCAAAAATTATCTAAAGAAGGATTAGGAGAAAATGCTCAAAAAGCAATGGACGTTGGAACTGCAGTTACATTTATAGATAATGCTTATAAAACTTTCGGTCAAACACTACAAAAAATTCAATTACCTACAACTCCTTTTGCAAATTTAAGAACAAGTATAAGAGATATTGCAGCTGGTTTTGAGACAATTGCAAAGGGTGCACCTATGCTATCAGATAAAGAATTTGCAGATGGTTCAATAGTAGATATTATTGGCGATGAAAGAGAAAATATTTTAAAAAACTTACTAGGAGAGGAAGCAGCAACAAAAGCAATCGGGGACGCTCAAGCAAGAATAAATGAGAGTGACGATAAAAGAGTAGCAGCTGCAGCAGAAATTTTAGCAATATCTGAGCTACTATCAGGAAGAGAACAAGAAATTTTAGAAATTGAAATGAGTAGAATTACTGCAAAGAAAAATCTTGCAACTGCTTCAGCTTTAGAACTCAGATTTGCTACTAATTTACAGAAAAAAGAAATACAAGCACAACAAAAAATTGGACAATTAAATATTCAAAGACAAGAAATTTTAGATAAAATAAGAATTATAACAAAAGATGGAACAGAATTAACAAAAGAACAAAATGCTGATTTTGCAGCACAAATACAAAATTTAGAAGCACAAAAACAAGTTTTAGAAGATACACTTAGTGTAATGATGAGACTAAGAGATACAGCAAGAAATGCATTTGAAACAGGAGCTACTTCAACTTTTGCTAGTTTAATAAAAGGTGAAAGACCAGAAGGCGGAAGATCAGCTGCATTTGCAAAAGGAATTGCAGATGCTCTTACAAATGAACTTGCAACTTCAATGTCAAAAGGCTTAAGTGACATTCTTTTTGGAAAAAAAGAAGACCCTGCTGAAAAAATACAGAGTGCAATGGTAAATGCCGCTGCATATCATGGACAGGTTATAGAGGCTGCACTTAATGGAAAACCTATACCAGGATTTGCAGGTGGAGGGTCTGCAGGAGCTGGAGGCGGTTTATTTGGTGGTATTAAAAATTTCTTATTTGGTAAAGATGAGACAGTAGGCCAGATGGGACCAACTGATGGCTCAGCTATTGTAGGACTCGCAGACATGATTCCTGGTACAGGAAATCTATTACAAAGACTATTTGGGTCAAAAGAATTTGGGTCTGGAGTTTTTTCACAACTATTTGGTGGAAACTTTGGAGGAGCATTTAGTACATTCTTTGGACTTGCAAAAGGTGGTATCATGTCATATGGAAGGGGAGGAATTGCTAAACAACCAACATATATGGTTGGTGAAGGTAAACAGCATGAAGCAGTTGTACCATTACCAGACAATAAGAGTATACCTGTAAATTTAAAAGGAGCAAATGCAAATAATAATGTAAATGTTAGTGTAAATATGGAAACAGGTGCAACTACTATGGATTCATCAGATGATGGATTTGTACTAGGGCAAGCAATATCTGCGGCTGTAATAAAAGAAATTGAAAGACAGCAAAGACCAGGAGGGCAATTAAGCACATTCTAATATGGCAATCGGAATAACACAAAATGATGGGTCAAATATAACTGGATTTAGCGCAGCAGTTCCAGCGGACAAAGGCTTATCTTTAAAAAATGAAGTTAGAGTAATAAGAGCAAATTTTGGTGATGGATATGAACAACGACTTGCAGATGGTATAAATGTGCTACAACAAGAGTTTTCAGTATCTTTTGCCACACGACCAAAAGCAGAAATAGATGACTTGGTAGCATTTTTTGAGAGTACAAATGGAGTTACAAAATTTAATTATACAGTTTCCGATTCAAATGAAAGTGGAAATGAACAAACATACAAAGTAGTATGTTCTGATTGGACTCAAGTATGGGAATATGATGATTTTTACACTTTAACAGCAGTTTTTAGACGAGTTTACGAAGCATGACAGAAAAAATACTAATAAAAGATTTACAAAAACAAGACCCAAGTTCTCAATTAATAGAACTATTTGAATTAGAATATGCGTCTGGTGTTTTTGCATATTTTTCGCCACATGGTAATAATACTACTAGTTTACAATTTAGAGATTATACTACTCCATCAACAATAAGAACATATACTAAAATACCTATTAACGCTACAAATTTTGAAAGAAAAATAGCAGGTTCTGCTTCTAGACCTACATTTACAATTGCAAACATAACTAATACATTTAGTTCTGCAGTAGGAGATATAGACTATACTAAACTTTTAGGATTAAAATTAATAAGAAGAACAACACTAAAAAAATATTTATTTGGAGAGAGTGCAGATTCAAATCCACCTATAGAATATCCTAGAGAAGTTTATTATATAGAAAGAATGACTCAAAGAACAAAAGAAAAAGTAATATTTGAAATGGCAGCACCTTTTGATTTAAAAGGAATAACACTACCAAATAGAAATATTATAGCAAATAGATGTCCTTGGCTTTATCAAGGTGCAGGTAATCATTTAGATTCAGAAGGTTTTAAAAAAGCACAAAGTGGGTGTATTTGGAATTTAGAGGGAAAATATCGAACAGGAAATGGTGAAGTAGGCAGTGATGGAACAGTAACTGAATATACTCTTTATGTAAATCAAGATGATGAATATATAATTCCAAGCACTACAACTTTTACTACTTATTCAAGTAGTTTAACTGGTTTAAATCCAGATGGTTATTTAAAAACTACTGCATCAGCAAAAACTAGAATAAACCCAGATGGAACTACAACATCAACAACTCCTACACTCTATTGGCAAATAAATGCTAGTGCAGGAACAAATCAAGCAGGATCAGCTATAGGTACGCCATCTGATACAAATACAAAAGTAAATTCAATAAGAGTATTTAGCACGTGGGCAGCAGATACAGACTATCATACTTTTGTTGAAGATGATAGATTAAATAGTTATGTAAAACATACTGATGATGTAGCCACTTCACCAACAAATGGAAAAACATTAATATGGAAAGCAAAAAAACCTAGTAGAAATGTTAAACCTACACATGGTGAATTTTGGGAAAGAGGTGATTTATGTAGTAAAAGTATAAATGGTTGTAAAAGAAGATTTGGATTTGTACCAATAACAGCATCAAGTGCGACTAGCACAGCGAAAGCAGATCCACTTACAAATGTAGTATTACCATTCGGAGGATTTCCAGGTGCTAAAGGATTTAGTTAAAAATATTTATAAACATGCGGAGAATGAAAGTCCCAACGAATGTTGTGGCTTAATTATAGAAAAAAATAAAAAAATGAAATATATAAAAATGAAAAATTTATCAAATAATAAAAAAGACCATTTTAAAATGGACGATAAACTTTTCACACTTTTTCAATTCACAGAAAAAATTTTATATGTAGTCCATAGTCACTATAACTCAAATTGTAACCCAAGTGAGCATGATATAAATACTTGTAATGCGTTACAAATACCATATTTAATAGTTTCATATCCAAACAAAGATTATAAAGTAGTACAACCATGTTAAGAAATATTTATCTAAAAGGAGAAATTGCAGATGTAGTTGGTAAATCTCATTGGCAATTAGTATGCACAACACCAGCAGAAGCAATTACTGGTATAGACTGCCAAAGAAATGGTAAACTTTTAAGATACTTTAGAGAGTCACTAAGTAAAGGTGTAAATTTTACAGTACAAAGAGGAGAAAATTTAATTGCAGAATATGAAGCAAATTTGTCTCTAGGAAATGATGATTTAATTATTACTCCAGTGCCTTCTGGCTCTAGAGACGGAAGAAAGTCAGCTTTTTGGGGAACTATTCTTTCAATTATTGGATTTATGATGGGAGATGGTGGTGCTACAGGTGCGGTTACTGAAGAAGGAGGTAAAGAAGTTACTAAAGAGATGGCTAGAAGAGAGGCAATTAAACAAGGGGCTTCCAGATTATTTATTGCTCTAGGTACAGGAATGGTTCAAAGAGGCTTAGCAGAAATGGCTTTAAAAGACCCACAAGGTGGAAATGAAGAAGGATTTTTTAATGGACCTGCATCAACAGTAAAACAAGGAACACCAGTACCTATACTTTACGGACGACTAGAAATAAGTGGTGCTGTAGGTAATTTTGGTTTTACTTATGGCGACCAAGTATATACTGGTGGTGGAACAGGACGTGGAGGAGGAACTGCTCCAGGTAATAGCACAAAGGTATTAAAATAATGGCAAGAGAAATAGACGGAAAAAATACAGGTAGAGGCGCAGGACAAATAGATGATAGTCAAAACTATTTGGGTGGACTTACTAGTGCTGGTATTAAAAGAAAACAAAGTGCAGTAATTTATGATATTTTATCCGAAGGGCCAATAGAAGGTTTAGCTACTGAAGATGCTAGAAGTATATTTTTAAATGGAGTTCCAGTAATAACAAATGATACAACACAGGAAGAAACTACAAAAAATATAGAGTTTAAAAGTAGTGATGTTACTTATGTAGCAAGCACGAATGTTGTAACAGATAATGAAAGTTCAAATAATTTATTTACAAATATGTCGTCTACTGAGACCAGATATATAAGAATACATAAAGCAGGAAAAGAATTTTCTAGCTCAATTATTACAAAACAAGGCTCAAATGTAGTAACAATAAATAGTGGTAGTTCTGATACTTTTACAAGTTCTGATTTGTATGACCATGATTTTCACTCAACTGATAGTAAAGTACCTTTAGATAGATTTTTAAGAATACCAGGAGCAGGTTTAGATGGAGCAGAACTAGTTGCTAGAATAAAAGAAATAGTTAATACTAAAAAAGTAATTATTGATGATGTTGCTTTTGTAGCTGTTACTGATGTAACTGCTCATTTAGATTTAGTTCAACAAGTTACAAAAACTAATGATACTTCTGGTGCAGTTGTAAATGGTGGCTCTAATAACTTAAATGCAAACCATAGAAATGTAACTAATGAAAGAGCAAGATTAAGCGTTGATGATACTTTTACAGAAGAAAGTAGAACAAATTTTAAAAAGTTTTCTTGGAGGCTACAAACAGGCGAATTAACTCAAGAGTTTTTACCAACACCTGTAGGAATAGGTAGTTCAGCAATTACCTTTAATGGAAGTAAAACAGCTTTAAATCAAGTAACACCAGGGTCAAGTGGCTCAGGATATCCTGAAAATGGAGCAGATGGATTTAAATTTAGCACTAGTAATGCTAGTGATGCCAATGCTATGCCGAATGGTGATGCAAGTGCTTTTGCAAAATCTGCATCACAACTAGGTGTTAGTAATCCTGGAGAGGTAGACCATATAAAAATTATAATAGGATTTGATAGATTAATAGGTGCAGATACAGAAACTGGACAATCTAAACCTTCAAGAGCAGAGTTTAGAATAACATTTCAACATTCAAATGATGGAGGCTCTAGTTTTATTGATGAAGTAGTTTTTGGAGAAGCTGGAGATTTAAGTGCTAATATTGAGAATATAGGTGTAAAACCTGCTAGCACATCTAATCCAGCTGGAAGAAAATATGATAGAAGTGGATTTTTAGAAGAAGGAACTAGCTCAGGTTTTATTAGACAAACAACAAATACACCATTTAATTTAGTATATTCTTTTGATACTGAACAATTTCAACCTTTTGATGATTTTAATGTAAAAATAGAAAGATTAGATGCTGTAAACTTTTTTAAAGACGGTAATCAACATAATAATGCTTGTTTTCTTTCAGCGATAGAATGTATTATTGAAGATAAACTAAGTTATCCTTATACAGCATATTCTTCTGTTATCATTGGAGCAGAAGATTTTCAAACTATTCCAAATAGGTCTTATGATTTAAGAGGTGTAAAAGTAAAAGTTCCAACAAACTATTTTCCAAGAGATGAACTTGATTCTAATGGAGTTAGAAGAACAACGGCTTCTTATACAAGAAATAATACTACAGGTGCAGATACAGGATCAGAGCAAGATTGGAATGGTAATTTTAGAGGAGATAAAAAAACTTTTACTTCAGCTACAGATGTTAACTATGACCTAGTTTATACTGATAATCCTGTTTGGATATTTTTAGATTTATTAACACATAATAGGTACGGAATAGGTAAATTTATAGACCCTGATTTTGATTTATCACTTATTGATAAATATAAATTATTTCAAATTGCAAAATTTTGTGACGAGCTTGTACCAGATGGAAAAGGCGGAACAGAACCAAGATTTACTTGTAATGTATATTTAAATAAACAAGAGGAGTCACTAAAATTACTTAATGACTTTTTAAGTGTATTTAGAGGTATACTAATATGGCAAAATGGATTAATAGGTCTTAACTCCAATAGACAATCCGGTGCTGTTTATACTTTTGGAAAATCAAATGTTTTAGAAGGAAGTTTTCAGTATCAAAGTAGTTCATATAGATTAAGAACAAATCAAGTTAGAGTAACTTGGAACGACCCAGAAAACTCTTATAAACAAGCAGTAGAAATTGTAGAAGATTATGATGCAATAGCAAATACAGGAAGAATAATTATAAAAGATGTTGTAGCTTATGGCTGTACATCACAAGGACAAGCACATAGATACGGAAAATGGCATTTATTTACTGAACAAATAGATAATGAAGTTGTAGCTTTTAAGACATCTATTAATGCAGGATTTTTAAATCCTGGTGATATTATAAATGTTCAAGACGCAGATAGAGAAGATGTAAAATTTAGTGGTAGAGTAAATACAGCAAGTTCTACAACAAATATAACTTTAGATAGAGATGTTTCTTTAACAGGAAGTGGAAATTCATTCCTAAATCTTATCTTCCCTAGTGGCGGAGCATATTTAAGTCAGCCAAAAGCAACAATTAATAGTACAACCTATGAAGCAGGTGATTTAGTACTACTAGATGAAAGTGGAAATGCTATTGATACACTAGAAAAATCTGTTAAAGTTTTAGATGATAGCGGTAATCAAGTTTTATTACAATGGTCAGAATATTCAAGAGTTGAAACAAAACAAATATCGTCTATATCAAATAATAATCAAGTTGTTGTAGCTTCTGCTTTTTCATCTGTTCCTAACTCAGAAGTAATATGGAGTATTTTTGAAGAATTAGCAGATGGAAGTAACACAGCTGGTAGTACCAAACAATATATGGTTATTGCTTTAGAAGAGGGTGAGGATAAAATATTTGATATTTCTGCAACTCCATATAATCCAGAAAAATATGATTTAGTTGATAGAGGATATGTAATACCTAATGTTCCAAAAGTTTTAACACCACCTCAAAAAGTTGATGCGGTTCCTAAACCTAGTTCTTTAACATTAACACCACAATTAGCGACAAATAGTGGTTTTTCAGGTACGAGCGATGCTGTAGCTTTTAATGGATATGATTTATTAGTATCTTGGACACACCCATTGGACTCTGATGGAAATATTTATAGTTTTATTAATCAGTATGAAATAGAGATTAATATGCAAAGTAGTAGAAGTAGAGATAATGTAGTAGATACTATTTTTGTTGATGGAAATACTTCATCTATTACTCTACCAAATCTTGCACCTGGAGTTAGTAAAGTAGCAGTAAGACTATTAAACTCAGCTGGTCATGTTTCATATTTTGCAAGGGCAAAAATAAACTTTAATCCAGAAAAATTCTTAATTTCAATGAACTCTATAGGAGCAAAAAATTCAACTCCTATACCTGTTGGTGGAACTATTAGTAAACCTCAAGTTTTAACAACAACATCAGGTCTTGTAACTATTGGTGAAAGTACAGGATATAGTTATTCACACCCATTTAAAAATAGTGTAACTACTTACGGTAGTGGCACTTCTATAAATCAACAAAGTTTTAGTAGCTTAGCAGATGGCGAAAGCGGATTTTTGTTGATTGATGATAGTGCAAGTGATTTAAAAGCAATAAAAATTATAGAGGACAATACGGCAGAAAATGCGCAAGGAGTTAAACAAAAATATAGTTATTTTGGAGAAGTTGGAGCGTCAAATGATGATATAGTTTCAGCAAGTGGAACAGTAACAGTTGCACTTGATAGTTCTGAAGTAGTGGGTTCATCTACTGCATTTACAACTGACTATGCTCCAGGAGAAAATATAATAATAGGTGCAGCAGGAACATCAAGATTTATTGCTTCAATTAGTTTTATAGAAAGTGATACTAAATTATTTATGACACAGGTTTCACCTCGTGCATACTCAGGAACAAGTATATTTAAACATAACTTAAGATTAAGCAGTTTTAATGATGCAATTATTTCAAAAATTACACGAACAAATAGTAGTTCATATTCAATAGAAAGATTTACAAGTGAAACTCAGTTTCAAAAAACAGTACAATTATTTAAACTAAATGATTCTACATTTGGTACTACAACAGCAGGTACA
>CAACVD010001508.1_pt1 | contig 11164 bp, 12 predicted proteins | sample 2381771 | NCBI WGS metagenome assembly CAACVD01 (sample SAMEA5211965, study PRJEB30684) | marine metagenome | biome: Marine; feature: Epipelagic; material: Water | collected 2015-10-15 | depth 15 m | reverse complement strand
TCCTATTACGCCACCACCAATCGCATTCATCATGTTAGTCCTTAGTTGTTCAGGACTTGGAGTTGCACCTTGAATACTAAAATCCAAAGATTTGTCCATTTCGTCTTTAGCGTCTTTGACGCCCAAAATTGAATCTTTTAAATCGTTGAATCCTTTTGTCACATTTTTCCAATTCGTTACTAAATAAGAAGCAGCAACGATTAACCCTGATATAATTCTACCCGCTGGAGTCAAATTCATTAATACTTGAGCAACTAACCTCAAAACTGGTAGTAATTTACCTAAAAAGAAAAGTCTTACCTTTGAAAACGCTTTTATTAATCGACCAGCAACGGAAGCAAATAAACTAAAACCAGCGACATAGGAAGTTAATTCAATCGCTCCTTGTTTTTGTTCTGACGTAAATTGCGAGGTAAAGTTAACAAGTTGTCTTAATAAACTAACTAAAGACTTGGCAACAGGCAAAAGCTCAACTCCTAACTCAATAGCAACGTCTTCAAGGTCTCCCTTTAATTCCCGCATTTGATTAGCTAATGATTCGGAAGTTCGCGAAAAGTCTCCAACGGCATTTTTACTTTGTCTTAAAGCTAATTGATAGGTTAATGTCGCTTTTTGTACCCTGTTTAACTCCTTAAATACCAGCCCTTGTTCTTCGGCAAAAGATTTTAAGTCGGCTTCGGTTATTGCAATTCCTAATTGCTTAATTGATTCTCTTTCTCCGAGTAGTGCCTTTGTAAGTGCTAAACTTGCTCCCTCAGCACCACCACTGAAATTTGTGAACGAAGCTAAGTCAACCGCCAACTCGTTAACTTGTTTTGACAATGATAGTGCTTCTTGTTGAGTAAATCCAAAACCAGTCAAAAGGTCTCCAGTGTCGGACAATAATTGAAGAGAAGCCCTTGAACTCAATCCAAAGTTGTCGGCTAAGTTTTTAGCAGTAATATTTGCCTCATCTCTTATGTCCTTGAATACCGTATTAAATTTCGATTGTGTTTCTTCAAAGTCGGAAGCCAACTTAACAACCGTGACTCCTAAAGCTCCCATCGGAACAACAAAATTTCTGACCATTGTGTCGCCAGTTTGTTGCATTTTCTTTCCGAATCTTTGCAAAGACCTTGTTGACTTTTTTAGATTGGATTGAAATTGCTTATCGTTGAGAGATAGCTTTATACTTAATGTCTTATTCGCCATTTATTTTGTTATATTTTTTTAAGGCATATTCCGCCTTTTTCTTTTGTTCTTCTAAGTCTATTTCCTTTTTGCTCTTTTCCCATTCGAATTTTACAAGCTTTTCAGGTGTCAAGCGTTGTCCTTTTTTTGTGTGAGGTTGCAAATTACAACAAGCCAACCATCTTACTCGTTCCCATTCAAATTTTTGCTCCATTTCAAAGCGGTCATTTCTACCCTTTTGAATACAAAAAAATTCATGAAACGTCAAAGTCCAAAAGTCGTTAGGAAGTAACCCCAAGCCATAAGCTACGGCTTCTAAGTCATCCCAACCTATTTCTTTTGTTTCGCTCCTTTCGGAGCTTTCTCGTTTCCCTCCGTTCCGAATTTAGCTGAAAATTGAGTTGTAAAGACTTCCAATACTTTATTTAAAGAGTCAAAGTCCTCATCCAATAGGTCAGCCACATCCTCAACGCTCAAAGAACAATCTTGTCCGCTTACTCTCGCTCCGTCTTTTAATCCAGCTAAGACTAATTGACAAGCGTCATCTAAACTCATTCCCTCTCCTAACTTGTCCAAATCTTGTAAACTTCTATTTGTCGCCTTTGTGAAGTTTCTAAGACTATTCATTCCGAATCTTACTGGATAATCCTTTCCGTTAATTATTACAATTTCATACATATTTGTTGGTTTTTAAATTTGTTGGGAGGAGAGGAGACAAGCTCCAACTCCAACCAACAAAAAGTTATTACGCTACATCCGTTTGAGTCAAAGCTCCTGTTCCCTCGATTGATACCGAGTAAGTTGGAGCGTCCTCAGTTCCTCCACTAACTTCGATTGAAGTAATGAAACCACTACCAGTATAAAAGTAGTCGCCTGACGCTGTTGTTGCCAAAGTAAATGTAAAGGTTACGGCGGTTCTTCCATCCCATTGGTCAAATAATTCGTCCACCTCGGTATCCGTACCAGTTGAATTGAAGTCCATAAGACCATCAGCCGAAAGACTGAAAGACTTTTGACCTCCTAATAATTCTCTATAACCTGCCGAGTCCTTTGTGCTTACGTCTATTGTGTCAGCGTTCATTGAGATACTGACGTTTTGTGAGTGCATTAACTTATTTTCAGCACCTCCGCTGGAGGCACTTACTTTTAAAATTAAATCTGTTCCGTTAAAAATTGCCATTTTTTAAAATTTATATAAATTAATTAATTATTTGTAAATCTTTTGGAGTTTCCTCTTTTTTCGATTTCTTTTTAGTCTTTTGGATTGCTTTGTTTCTTTTTAAAAACTCCTTAACCTTTCGACTAACTTGGTAAGTCTCGCCCTCTTTATATTCAAAAGAACGAAACTCTATATCTTTATTCAATGTTATTTTATACATATATGTTGAGTTTTTCATTCAAATAATCTCTTACGTCCGAAGCGTCTTGAGTATTTAGTACGTTGTCATATATAATAACTTGATATATAACTCCGTCCATTGCGTATTGTTGATTGATTGTGTTTCTAACTCCTAAAGCGTCAATCTCAAATTGGTCAGAACTTGTATCGCTATTCGCCTTTGTACCGTGTTCTGTTCCATTGATTGTCAATGTAACGTTTTGCGTTGTTCCTGACGCTCTCGAAAACTCGAATAGTTGCAAAGTGCCATCGCTTGCAATGCTTGGAGAAAAGCCGTTAAAATTAATTTGACTTGCTTGTGTTTGGAATCTTATTGAATTATCTAATCCACCTTGACCGAATCTCAAAAAGTCCTCAGCTCCAACCTCTCCAAATAGTGTCTCCGTGTCTGTGCTATGCAAAGCGATAACTAAGAAAATATGAAATTCATTTAAAGATATTTCATTGTCCAATACAAGGAAGTCATTAAGTCCGTCAAATGTTATTCCATTGTTAGCGAAAAACGGCTGATTGCCGTCATTAATTTCGTTTTGTGTGGCGTTGTTATTATTATCCGATTGGTCTGTCCATTGAATTACTCCAACCTCGTCAGAGTCCTCAATAACTCCCTCGGTATTATTAAGCCATAATTGAAGTCCTGTTGGTGTCGTAGGAAGAAAGACAACGTCCCTATTGATGTTAAATCGGTAATCGCTTGAAATACCATACAATCCAGTAGAACCAGCGTTGTCGTAATATACGTCCGTTGAGGATTCAAAAAATATTTTATCTACTTTGACTCCAACATATACCCCACTTTTATAGTCTAATACTAACCGTATTCGCTCCGATATTTCTACCGTTGTATCATATTCTAAATTATAGACGTTAATTTGATAAACAAAATAGTCATATTCAGAAGCGTTGTTTTTTGTGTTGTTTGGGTCTTGACTTACTTTCTGATATGTTATATATGGCAATCTATGACGAGCCGTGTCATTAATGTAACGGCTTGGGAATATCCTATCGGCAACAAAGGACGTAATTGTAGCGTCAGAGCTTAAAAGATGATATATTGCTTTTCCTACGTCCATTATTTCATTCTTTTGTCAATCAATTTTTTGATTTGATTAATAACATCGTTTTGAGCTTGACCTCCTTTGCTTTGAGCAGCTTTGTCTAATAATCTTAGCCCTGTCTTACCTCTAAAACCATACTCTAAAAAGAAAAAATAAAAGCCACTTTTGCTTTTATCGGCATAAGCTCCCTTAACTCTTGGTCCAGTGTAGACGCTTGGAGGATTGCCTCTTCTATTTTTGCCGTTTATGATAGCCAATGACTTTCTTAATTGTCCGCTTTTTTTAGGTACTAAGTCTTTCAATTCTTGGAGTATCGGCTTTGAGGCTTTTCTCATTCCTTGCCTTAATATAGTTTTATTTCTACTTTCGGACATATTTAAGCTCTCCAAATCTTTAATAAGTGAATTTAGTTCTCTTTCGTCTATTTGTGCCGAAACTATCATAAAACGGTATTAAAGTCTTGTTGTTTTAATGTCAACATCATATAATCTTTACGACCAATTTCCCTTACGCTTTCAATGGTGTAATTTTGTGAACCTATCGCAATAACATAATGACGGCTTGTCCCTATGTCTGTCCTGTATCTTATCATGCAATCAATGACCTCCGTATTTGTTAAGTTGTCCGCCTCAAATTTAGTATTACCATTTTTATACGTGAAGTCCGCCCAAATCGTTTGAACGATGGTCGTGTCAACTTCTCTCTCGCCATAAGCATTAGTAACAAACGTTTGACGTTTTAAAGTTATTGGAGTGTCAAGTTTGCCTATTATCATAATTCTATTAAGCGATAAGGTGTCAATAAATGTTCTACCATTAAAGGAAGTTGAGTCGCAATAGTACCCAAAACAACATCTTGACGATTTTCGTAATATCTACCTACAATAATTAGAATAGCTTGTTTGAAAGCCGATGGAACTTCGACAGCGTTGCCGACATCAAAAGTAACTTTAACGGCATTGGCTTTTTCATAAGTTTGTGGAAAGCTCTTACCACTTGCTTGGTATATACGTCCAGGCTTTGCGATTAAGTCAACATCATAGTCCGTAGTTGGTAAAATTGTAAATACATCGTCTTGGTTAAAATAACCAACTTGTTGTACTTGTCTCACAATACCAAGTTGTAGGTCGATGTAAGGAGGGAACTCGTCAAAGTATATATTCCATGTTTGTGTAACAAGTTTACGCCTTGTAAACTCTTCAACAATATCCGTAGCAACATCAATCAACGTAGTGATATAAGTATCATCGTTGGAATGTTCAATCCTCAAATGAGTCTTTGCCTCAGCTAATGAAACAAGAGTTGTCGCTGGTCCAGTAACAAGCTCCAACTTCCCATATGGGACATAATTATTATATTTTAAGATATTGTAATTGTATTCAGGCATAACAAAAAAAAAATGGAGGGGAGGAACTAACCTCCCCACCAATGAAATTAATTAAGCTGTTGTTTCGATTTGAACGAAAGCGTCAGCAGTTTGAACGGCATTACCATCCAATAAAGCAGCCGCAACCATTCTACCGATACCTTGAGCTGAAAGTGTATATGGGTCAAAAAGAATATCTAATCCACCGAATTGAGCTAATTTAACTTTTGAGAAGTCTCCGAATAATACAGAGTCAAAGTTTGTAGCTTTGTTACCAACCAAAGAACTTACGAAAGTTGGATAGCTATTTGTTAGCTTGTCCATGTTGTCATAAATTGGTGAAACGCCAGTAACTTGAGCTAAAGATTTTATGATACCTAAAGCGTCACCGTTAACTAAATAAGCTAACTTCCCTAAAGCTGGATTTACGTTGTTGTTTAAAACGGTTGTTTCAGCAGCTAAAAGAGCAGCAGCGTCAAGAGTTGCACCTCCGTCAGTAGCGTCGGCAAAGATTGACGTTGGACCAGCGGTAGCGTCAGCACTTGCCAACAAGTTGCTCTCCAATTCAGCCATTAAAGACATTGCGATATTTTTTCGGATAGCTGCCTCAAGTCCATCATTTTGAGTCAAAGACTCAACAGACATATTGACAACTGACATACATTTGTTAGGTGTCAAAGTCATTCCGTTAACAACACCAGCAGCAGCAGTATCAGAGCCAGGAAATTCAGAAACGAAAGTTGAAGCAATCTCGTCAACGATTGGGAACTTTGCATTGTTAATACCTGTGTACATTTCAGCACCAGCTTGAACCAATACAGAGGAAGCAATTAATTGGTCTGTGAAAGACATTACTTCCGTTGCGTTTACGTTACCAGTTGCAACATTACGAGTTTCTAATACAGAAGCAGGAATTGCTATACCTCTAAAAGACTGATTTGGAGATTGGATTCTCGCCTCTTTATCCATTTCGGCAACCAATCCCTCTAATTTTCCGCTATACGCTTGTCTCATAGCCTCTTGGAAAGAGTAGTTTTTAATCTCTTTTGGAGTGTTTTCTCTTTCCTCTTTTACTACTTTTGTAGCTTGTAGGTTTTCAAAAGACTTAGCTCTTGAGATAGTTTTATTAAGCTCCTCAACTTTTTCATTTAAGGAGTCGAAAGTAGTTGACTCATCTTTTGTAAGCTCTCGACCCTCAGTCGAGTTAACAATCGCTTCCATTTTTTCGATGATTTCCGCTCTTTCTTCTTTGTAAGAATTTGAGTTTTTCATTTTAAAAATTAATTTGATTTATGTTTTAAGACTTTCAATCGCAATTTTGCAAGAGAACGATTGAATAGGTCTTGTTCTTCTTTTTTAGTCTCTTGCTTTTCTTTTTCTAAGTTTTCTTTTTGTTTATTCCAGTTGTCTAATGAACGTAAAGCAACGCTTGAAGTCGCCTCTTCATAGGCTGGATAGGTAACGGCTGACACATCAAATAGTCGAGATATTTTTTCTATTGTTCTAATGTTTTGACCGTCATTCATTTCCCAACTATCCTCCTCAACTATAAAAGCGAAAGAGGATTGATTGACCGTGCCATTTTTTAAAAGCTCCATAAGGTCTCTCGAATCGGTAGTGTCAGGCATTTCCGCCTCATATTTTAGTCCTTTCTCATCGACAGATAGTTTTAAAGTGCCGTTTGTAGTTCTCGCCAATGGTAACCCATCGTGATTGATGAGGAATCTAACATCGTCCTCCAATCGACCATCAAAAGCGTCTTTACCTATGTACTCTCTAAATCCTCCCAAGTCGTTTGAAAGCGAACCAAATACGGAAGCGTAGCCAATTACTTTCGGCTTGTCTCCGTCCATTCTGACCTCTAAATCTTGAACTTGAATCGTTCTTATTTCTTTATTTTTCATATTTGTATATTTTTCCTCCATTTCTTTTTTTACTGGATGTCCACTTGGCAATAAATCCGTATCATGTTTGCCACCTTGAAAACGTCCCTTTTTTAAAGCGAACAAAAAAGAGTTGACTCTTGCGTACGCCCATTGTTCAGAGCTTTGAACTTGTGGACGGACAGAGCTTGGGTTTGTATTGTAAGCTCCTACTCCTCTCTCAAATACCTCCTCTAAAGTGCTTAAATTTACAGAGCCATCCCAAGTCAAGTCTAAATCTTTAACCTCTTGGTTATGTTCTTTTACTTTGTTTTCAAGTCCTTTCTTTACATCGTCAGAGACTTGATTCTCTTCTTTTTTGCCCTCTAATTTTTTTGTGAGTTCCAAGATTACGTCTTTCATTCCTCGCTCCCCAAGAGTTCCAATCGTTCCCCATTTAATTTGTGCAACTACTCCACCAACATTTGATAAATTCGGCTCGGTGTCTCCCTCAAATTGTTTACCGTCCTCAAAGTGTCTTTTAATCCAAGATTCTCGTTCTTTTATCCATTCTTTAATAGCTTCGGTATCTTGTCCCTCTCTTGCTCTTCCCCATAACATAAACGCCTCGTTGCCTCTAATGTTTCCACCACTTGACCATATTTCGGGTGTTTGCTCTTTAATGTTCAAAGCAAAGTCGTAATCGAATTGTGGCTCTTTGCTATTTTTTAGACTTATTTTTTTGTCATCTCCCTTGTTTGGAAAGTTTGTTTGTCTTTCCTCCTCCTCTTCTATTTGAGCGTAACATATTGCCAACCTTTGTCCAATGTCCTCATACTCTTTCATAAAGTCATCTTGAACACATCTCACAATAAAGTCCTTATCCGTTTCGTTATTTTCTTTTTGTGGTATCGGCATTATTTGTCCTCCTCTTCTACGTCTCCTATTGGAGCAAAGTTTAACGGCATATATAATTGGTCTCCCTCTGGACCAACTCGGTTCAAATCCTCCATTCGTCTAATCTCATTAATAGACAAAGCACCAATGGAAGCCATTTCCCTATAATAAGCTGAACGACTTGACGAATCTCCCCTCAACAAAGCTCGTGTATCTAATTTAATTGTGAAGATTCCATATTCTTTTTCTCTAAAGAGTTTTTTATTTAACTCCTGCTCAATCATTGTAATATAAGGCAAAAGCGTAAATCTAACAAAGTCAATGGACAAAGCCTCAATACTGTTGTAGTTTGCCGACTTCTCAAGGTGTCCAATCAAAGACAAAGGAACTTTAAAAATTCGTGCGATTTCTTCAATCTGAAAACGTCTTGTTTCAATTAATTGATATTTATTAGCGTCTATTTTTGACTCCTCAAATGTCATTCCCTCCTCTAAAATAGCCGTTTTACCAGCCATAAAGGAGCCACTATAAGAGTTATTCCAGCTTGTTTTTAATCTCTCAACGGCTTCTTTTGATAGTTTTCCTGGATGTTTGATTATTCCTCCGACATTTGCCGAGTTTCCGAGATAACTGTTTGCAGTGTCGTTAGAGGAGATTGACGTTGATATTGTAGTGTCCTGGTATTTGAGTACACTTATTCCCTCGCAACCGTCAAAAGACAAGTTAAAAAAATGTAACATATCCTCCTTTAATACGGCAATGTCGTGTTCCTTTACATCGTAATATATTTGCCCATCGTGCTTAATTACTTTAACGTCTTTTGGATTGATAGGTATTAATGAAATTGGACGAGCTGAGTTGTCTCGTTCAATGTAAAAATAACTATTGCCAAATAAAAGTAAGTTTGACATTAATGTTTCAAGGAAAGTGTAAGGAGTCATATATGAGTTCGGATTCCTTGCTAAAAGTCTGTAAATTGGATGGCTTACGTCTGTTATTTTGTCGTCATCGGCTTCGACTTTATATACTTTGATTGGGAGACTTGCGATTGATTCGCTAATTACTCGAACACAAGCAAAGACGGCACTAAAAGACATTGAGGTCTCCCTATTTACCGCCGTTCTATTATTGGAATAGCCACCAAAAACGGCTTCCAAAAAGTTGTTTCTTCTTTTTTCAGAACGTAAAAAGTCAAAAAGTGCCATAGATTGTAATTACTTTACAAAGATAACATAAATAGCAAAAGTCTAAATCCATACAATTCCCCTATCGTCATAAGCTGAGTCATCCGAGTCGTCATTCATATAACTTCCCAAAGCCATAACAAGAGCCACCATTCCGTCAATTTTCTCTGTTGACTTACTTTTGTCCATTTTTATATTGCCAGCTGGGTCTGTTTTCATTGCTAAATTAGAACACATCCACCTCAATACTTTATTACCTCCGTGATTTATTTGTTTGCCTAATACAAGTTTCTCAAGTTCTTTCGTTGGTGCTGACATACTCGCAAATCCTTGTCCATAACTTTCCAATGGGAGTCCGTCCTCTGTCAAATCAATAACCAATTGACTTGAGTTCCAACGGTCAAAAGCTATCGACTTTATATTTACTATTTCGGCAACCTCTTTGATTCGTCTTTTTATATAATTGTAGTCCGTTACATCGCCCTCCGTTAATTCGATGAGATTCTCTTTTGACCAACCTATATAATCAACTTGGTCTCTTCTTGAGCGTATAAAAGCATTGTCTTTTGGAGCAAAGAAGTAAGGAATAACCGTAAATCTATCATCTTCAGGAATCAACAATACAAAAGCCGAAATATCTCTAACACTTGCCAAGTCAAGTCCAGCGAAAGCGGTTTGACCTCTATAATCGTTTAAATTGATTGGAGCTTTGTCACATTTCATCCATTGCTGGTCGGAAAGCCACTTGGAAGCCGAACTCATCCATTGATTAAGGTGTAACATTCTAAAAGTGTTTTCATAACTTGGTAATTTTATTGCTTTTTCCTGTTCTCTTTTTAGATAGTCTAATTTAACAACTCCACTTTCAAGACCAGGATTGGCTATTTTCAACGCTTCCTCGCTTGTCCAGTCGGTTTCTAAATCGCAAGCGTATTTAACAAAATAAAAAGAATCGTCTTTGATAATACCCTCCAAAACTTTTCGTCCATACTCTTCCGTTTTATAGCATATTGACTCTCTATTATACCCAGCCGTTGTTATTGCTATTGTCAAAGGTTGTCTCCTACTACCTACCGAAGTAGTCAAAGCGTCCCAAAGACTTGAATCTTTTTGGACAAAAAACTCGTCCATACATATAAAAGAGGCATTGTAACCAAATTTAGAACTCGCCTCCGAGCTTATCGCCTTAAAAGCTGAATTGCTCTTCTCATGGATTATGGAGTTCTTAAATACTTTCAAATGTTTGTGAAGTTGCTTGTCGGATTTTACCATTCCACTGGCAACGTCAAAAATAATACCAGCTTGTTGTCTATCCCCTGCGGCGATGTAACATTCAGCGGAAGGCTCTCCGTCAGCTATTAACATATACAAAGCGATAGCACTAATAAGTGTTGACTTTCCGTTCTTTCTTGGGAGACATATATAAGCTGTTCTAAATCGTCTCAATCCGTTCTCTTTATACCTCCAACCGAATAAGTCGCTTACTATCTTTTTTTGGAATGGCAACAACTCAAACGGTTTCCCTCCAAGTTCTCCCTTAATATGTTTTATATGATTTTCAATAAAATGAATAACTCTTGTCGCTTGGAGTTCGTCAAAGTAAAATATGTCATCCTCTTTAATGTTCATATAATCCTTAATTGTGCTTGATGGTTTTTGATTCTCTTGATTGCATTGTCATAGTATTCTTTGTCTAACTCATAACCCTCTAAGTCAAAGCCAAGATTATGACAAGCTATTGCTATTGAACCAGAGCCAAGATGAGTGTCTAAAATCTTATCGCCCTCTTTTGCGTAATTCATTAAAAGCCACTCATATAATTTTACTGGTTTTTGTGTTGGATGTATCTTGCCACCAGTTTTATCGTCTTCGGCTTTGTGTGCGCCTCTCGGCATAGTAAATACTCTTAAAGCCCTTTGATACGATGTATATGCTAATTCACCGTCAGCGAGGCTAAAATTACGCTGACCTTTATCCCAAAAAATCCAGCCCATTGATGAGGGTAAGTGTTCAGTCATATAGTTTGCACCCCATATAATTTGATTTAAAGATACCCTGCGCAATTCCTCAAAGTATTCTGCGCTTGGTATTTCTTTATCCCAATCTTTACTTTTTCTTACTATCCAACCATTACCAGTATGTGTCTTTGCAAAATTTATCCCATAAGGAGGGTCAACAATAGCAAGGTCAAATTGATTGTCTTTCATCAGCTTCATAGCTTCTAAGCAG
>CAACVD010001507.1_pt1 | contig 11169 bp, 7 predicted proteins | sample 2381771 | NCBI WGS metagenome assembly CAACVD01 (sample SAMEA5211965, study PRJEB30684) | marine metagenome | biome: Marine; feature: Epipelagic; material: Water | collected 2015-10-15 | depth 15 m | reverse complement strand
CTATTGATCTTTTCGTAATAATGTTAAACACAAGATAGTCATCCCAGTCTTGTGTGCAATCTAAAAAACAATTTGGTTCATCAGAGTGGTTGATAAAGCCACCAAGAGGTGTTCTTATATAGGTAAGAATCATTGGCACTTTGATGTGTGTAGAACCTAAATCTACACCCTTTTTTATGTCTTGGGCAGCAAAGATGCCATGACCATCAATAGGACTTTCTTTTATACAAACTTCATCAGGTAAAGGATTGTAATAAAATCTATTATAATGTATTTTCACTTGTCTTTAAACTTTTTGATAGCACCACCAAGATTGTAACCCATACCAAATCTCTTTTGATCAGTCATCATACCCATAGCATCTGTTTGTTTAGGTGTCATGGTTTTTTGTGATTTGTTTTGTTCAGCAAGTCCACCCATCATCATAGGTTTACGTGGTGATGCCATGCCACCACCATACATGTTTGATTTACGTTGACCGTTATTATAAGCCTTACCTGTTGCACCTACTATTCTGTCGGCTTGTGTTGCCTTATCAAAGGGTGGTGCTAGGGCCGCAAACTTTTTTTGTTTATCAGTCATCTTCTTCATTAATCTTCTCCTTATTCAAGTGGGTCGATGGTTTGATCTGCTCTATCGTACTCTCTGTACTTAGCTTTGTAGTTGTCATTTATAACAACATTCTGTTCAGGATTTGTTTGAGTTTCCCAAGTTTTATATTTATTTAGTGAGGACACTAAAGCATTAAAGAACTGTATTTCTTTTTGACGAGATAGAGGTTGTCCTGTTTTTATGACTTCCATAAATAACTTTCCTACTTCTTTATCTTCTATTATAGCTTGAAATAATTTGTGACCACTTAATCTAAATTGTTGTAGCACAGCTTCAGTTCCAACATATCGTGCAGATATGACACCTCTGTTTATAGAATAAAATCTACTAATGTAACTTTCAACAGAAAAGTTTCGTGGTATGCCTGTGACGTTCGCTCTTACCTTTTCAATATCGTATTGTTCTGCCATCCATTTAACCATAGAGTTTAAGGTATCCATCCTGTCTTCACCTATGATTTCTTTGACCATGTTGTTACGTTGCTTGTCGTTGAATCCTATAATCTGTTTAAGTTGATCCATATCCATATCTACTTCTGCAACTAAAGATTCTCCTGATCCCATTACGGACATCTTACCAGTTCTTTTAAAAACTTTTTTAGTAAGATCTTCCATAAAAGCACCTGTTATAAGTGTGTCTAAAGATTTTTGATCATATTTCTTACCAAAAGTTTGTAGTAAACCTTGTTTTATTTGTTTGAATTTTTGAGGATTAACGGTAGCTACCTCTAAGAGAGTTTTATCTCCTAACTCTTCAGGTAAAACGCTTCTTAAATTTCTTTCTATTTGTCTGTAATCTTTTAAGGTATCATTTAAAGTGGTAAAATTTTTACTGGATACTTTTTCTAAAGTAGTTCTTAATCGGTTTTCACCTTCGTTAAATAAATTTTCACCAATAGAAGCAGGAGAATAGCTAAACAAATCTTTTTCTACTTTTCTTGCGTTTATTAATGATACTTTTTCTCCTTTAGAGTTCACAACTGTATAAGCTTCTTCAAACTTTAAAAGTTTTCTTGCGTACTCCTGAGTGTTTAATTTACCTTCTCGTGCAGCGTCAGCTATGTATTCTGATAATTTTAATTCTAAAATAGCTGTCAAGGTTTTTCCGTTTGAAGAATTTTTATTTATAAAAAATCTACCTTGTCTTTCTACATTTTGTGGTAATCCGGGGGGAGTGAGATCTTCAAAACTACCAAATCTTTTTAAGAGATCCTCTCTAAAATCCTCTAGCTCATTTGCACCCATCTTAGATATTTTCTCTACGTTTTCAGTGAAACTAGGTTTTTGAGCGAGTGTTATACCTGTTGGATTTAAATTAGTTTTTACTGTTTTATCTCTACCTTTAAAAAAGTAATTAAAGTTTGTTTTGTTATCAAAATATCTATTCATGTAGACTTGATGAGCCGCATCTCCGTCTGCTAATATTCGTGACACAGGTATGTTGTTACCTTTTGCATCAAGCACAAATAGATTACCAACTGATCTACTATTTTCTTCACCAAAGTTAACTTCAAACTCTTGAAACTTGCGTGTAGCTATTTGTTTAAGTTGTCTGTACTTATCAGATACCACTGTATCGTTTGGCTTGTAAGTCATGTTCTGTAATCTACTAAAACTAGTTTTTAACTCTTTGAGTTGATCAAAACCCAATGGCAACGAATCTATTTTAACATTATTCATCCCTCCATTTTTATATATAGCATAGACTGCTTGTAAATTTTTAGGTAAAAAATCAAATTCTTGTATATTGGGTGCTGCCTGTAGTATAGAAGCTACAAATTCATCAACATCAGCAAACCCTGAACCTTGTGGTAATTTTTCAAACATCCTTTGTAAGGTTGAGTCTGCAGCTTGATTGAATCCTCTGAATATTTGAGATTGTTTTGAAGTGCCGATAGTGCCACCACTTATTTGTTTGAATATTTCTGTTTCATTTTTTGGTACGGCTTGTATAAATCCCTCAAGAATATCCATACCCTCAACTTTGGCACTACCTTCTACAGCCACTCCATCGGCAGTTACAAATGTTGCTTTATCTAATCTTTGATAAAAGCCACTAACTTTTGCATTTTCAAAGTTTCTTACATTTTCTCCAAAACCTAAAAACAAATCATCTGAATTTTTATAATCTGGAACATCGTCAGATTCGGACACAAGCTTTTGTCCTTTCTTTAAAAGTTGCTCCGTTCTTAGTGATTTAGATTTATCTTCAAAAGCTTTGCTAACTACGTTAAATGTGCTTTCATTATGATTTTTTATTTCATCTAATGTTGGAAACTTTGTCGGAGAAAAGCCAAGCTTATATACTCTAGTCAAAGCTGAACTTATATCTTCTTTATCCATAGGGTGATCTTCAAGTTTACCCACCGTACCTTTTATTAAACTTTCAATTTTAGCTAAGTCAGCACGTTGTAATAAATCTATATCTTCTCCTAATAACTGTGTACGCTTTTGTGCGTAGTCATAAGCTACCTGAACAGTCTTTTCAAATTTATCTAACTCGGTTATGCTTTCACCATCTAATCCTGTTTTCTTGAAGTCTGCTATTCTTAATGTAACAAGTCTTAGTTGATTTAAAAGTTTTTGTTTTTCAGCATGTATCTTTTGAAAATCTTCAATTACTTGCCCAAATTTACCTACGTCTTTTTGACTTATGGTTACTCTGGCAGTTTCCTCTAAGGTTTGAAGAATGGCTAAATTAGACATCGTTGCAAAACTTGTTCCTAAAAGTTCATCATCAACCCCAACATTTTTTAATTTTTCAGATAGATCATCAATATATCTTATTCTCTGTCCTAATACTTCTGCAAACTCTGGACTAAAAGTGTTCACTTTTTTTGCTAACTCTTCTGTGTACGCTTTTGTTCCTTTTTTCGTTCCTATGATACCCCCTAGAGTTGCTATCTTCCCTTGCATGTTCCGTAGATTACTTGCCATAGTAAAACTAAGACCAGTAAATAGACCTACCATTTCCATGAGTGGAACGTCAACACCTGACTCTTGAGCAAGTTGTCCAAAGGTAGCAGACCCTATGATCATAGCTTTGTTACCTTTAGCTACGTCTTTTATAAACTGGGGAACGTTGGCTGTAGATATTTCGTACCTTAAATCATTATTAGCCATATCTATTTGTTTGTTAAGAAGTTCTAAACGTTTATTAAATTTAATATCGTAATTTCCTTTTTTATTATCTATGAGATCAGTTCTTTGTTTTTGTAAATTTTCTACGATTGAAAGTTTGCTTTTTATAGCAGCGTTTTCACTTAACTCTTTGCCTGCTTCTTCTATTTGTAAACCATGAACAATAGCAGGGCCAGTGCGTAATGAATTTATTTTAGTGTACACTTTTCCTAATAACGGAGTGTCACCCACTTGAACTCTGTTAAACAAAGGCATACTTTTAGCTCTAAATTCAGTGTATTCCTCAATAAGTTTTCTGTCAAAGTCTGGGTCTTTACTTGGTAAATCACTAGGCCCCATCCTAAATAATTTTTTTGCACGATATGCTCTGTACTTAGCTAACTCTCTTTTTCCAAATAAAGAGGTGATTTTAGCTGCAGCAGAACTTGGCACTCCTAACTCTCCTGCTAGGGCTGCTAATCTAAACGGAGTAGATGTAAACATTGATGCAAGCATCTCTGAAGTTCCGAGATCTATTTCTATGTTTTGTGCTGCAAACCCATCTTGTATTATGTTAGCCTGCAGAGGTATAATCATGTCATAAAAATTAGTACGACTAACACTGTCTTTAAAGTTTTCAGTGCCTGTAAGTTTAGCTATATCAAAATTAGTGCTACTCTTTAAGCCTTCAGTTAAAAGATCGTAAGTTTCTCCTAATATGTACACAGGTGCTTCTATACCGTACCTTACTCCCCTTCTAGTGTAACCAATTATGTTGAACAGATCTTTGAATTTATTGTTTAAACGCTCTTTGAGTATTCCATATCTTTGTCTTTCATTCAGACCTGCTTCAATCAATATCTTGTTGTAAGCTTTTGCTAAAGCAACTTGTCCACCCACTTCATCAAAGTTAGTTCCAAAAGCATTGTCAAGTGTTACGCCTATCTTTTTTCCACCTATTAAAGGTAACATGGATGGAAATCTACCTTGTTCTTTTCTCTTTGGAAGTATATCAAATGCTTTTGCATCAAATGTAGGATCTAATGCCCTTTCTATAGAAGTTCCTTTGAGAAGTATTGCTTGTGCTGATGGAGGTAAATAACCTTCAGGTTCTTTTATTTTTTTTGCTATGCCTGCATCATAAGGTATTTTTATAGGTTCTAATGAAGGTGTTTCATCAGTGTGGTCAGGTCTTTTCACCATGAAGTGTGTAGCACCTCCTAAGTTCATTATCCTAAGTCGTTCTTTAGCTGTTAACTTTTTACTCATAGGAATAACTTGACCTGTCTTATCTTTGAAGCCGTAATAATTTTCTATCTCTGATTGAAACTCTGAATTATCTGTAGCCATAACATCTTCTATGTTAGGTAAGTTTTTAACTTTGGACAGATCAGTTACGATTTCTCGTGCAACCACACTTGAAGATCCGGGGATAAAGTCACGCTCAAAAGTTTTTGTAACTTTTTTTATAGCACCTTTTGGCGGCCCAAACATACTGTAGTCACCTGCAGTGTCTGTCGTTACAAATTCACCTTCACCAATTTTTTGAGTTTGAATATTTTGTTTTAATTCTTGATCAGATAAAACGTTTTCTTCCATTAATCATCCCTTTTAATGAACTTTTCTAATTCTTGTTGTTTTTGTTTTCCGTAATCTGAAACAACACTATCTTTTTGAGTTTGTTCATCCCCTTTAAATTTTTGGATGCCTTGAAGTTTTTCTGTAATAAACTTTCTTCTTGCAGATACTTTACTCAATAAAGCACCCCTCTCTTGACCTTCTAAAAATTTTCTTGCTTTCAATGCAGAGAATACAATAGAAGTATCTGGATTTAATATAGCTTCATTGTAGTTATATATTTTCTCCATCATTGTGCGTGCTTCATTTAGAGTTGCAACCTCTAACGCTGCAGGGGTAAAGAATCCGTAGTTAAGTGATCTCATTATGTTTTCTACGTCTTGGTCAGATATAGTTCTTCCACCTGTTCCACCCTGTATGGCTGCAGCCAGTTGATATGCAAGCATGTACTTATGATATTGCCTGATTGCTAGTTTACGCACTACTTCTGCAGATTTTTCACCTTGCAAGGATGCTCGTGTTTTGCTATCTAACTTCTTTATAAAATCTGTAACACCAATTGTTCCATCTATAACACCTTTAATTTGCTCAAATCTTTCAGTGTTTCTTTTTCGTGCGGCAATCTCTTTTTCGTTTGTTGGATCAACACTATCATATTCTAAATTTTGATCAATAAGACTATTTGATAATTCACTTGCAGGAGTCGATACAACATCAAGAACATTTCCACCTTTAAATAACACGCCTGCTGCTTTTAAATATTTTTTAGCTGTTTGCACGCCACCCACAGCAAAAACAATAGCATCACCTTGTTTTGCGTTTATGTCAATAAATGTGCCATCTTCTCTGTAATAAGTTTCTACCATCATGTCGATCGTAGTCATAGCGTTGTATGCTGATTCAGACTTTCCTTGTGCATCTTCTCTAACTTGTCTAACGCTAAAGTCTTTTCCGTAAAACTGTTCCATTAAATTATTTGTTGCGGCAGTGTTACGTGAAGTCATTGCCTGAATAAGATTCATTGCTTTTTTATCATCGTAAGCTGCTAATCTAGCAAATCTACTAACTATATCATCTGTTATGTTCTTATTTACTTTTCCCAGTGGATGTCGTTTAGGAAATGGAGAAACTAACGACATAAAAGCATCAAGAAAAGTAGCGTCTCTGCCACCTACTTTTTTACCTAATAGAGTTTGATCCAATTGCATAATGAAATCAAGAACAGGTTGATCTTTTGTTGTGACTGGTCTTTTTTGACCGTTTTCTAAAGTTTCTGTTTTTATTAACTTAGTTATTGGATCTATTTCGTAATTTATAAGAAGTTCAACATTCAATCCTATATTTTCTGGAGCTTCTTTTCTTCCAATAACTTCAGATACCTTTTTTATGATGCCATCGTATCTCTTATCTACACCTACAGTTGTAATTATAGTTCCTTTAAAATCACCGTTTTTACCTGTTAAATTATTTCTTATTGCAGGTATATTTGTCTCACCTACTTTTGGTTCAATTAATTGGTTTATGGACTGTTGATCTGCCAAGTTTGATGCGTTTGTAGATATACTTAAAATGTTTTTTAACTTCATAAAAGATTTAAAATTTTTATCAACAACATTTAAAGCACTTGTTGGATCTTTAGGATTTGTTCTAGAGAATATTGCGTTACCTCTGTCAGACACACCTACAGGAGATCCTGTAAAATACTTTGATAAAGTGTTAGTTAAAAAAGTTGTTACCTGATTTTGCAAAGCTCCTCCTGCGTTAATTTGATCAACGTAATTTGGGTTTGTTTCTAAAAAATTAGCAAAAGATTGTAGTCGATCTGTAGGATCTTGTTTTTCAAAAACTGGGAAACTTTCTTTAACAAGCTTACCAAATTTTCTTTCACCTGTAGAAAATCCTTGTATGGAAAAAACTACATCTTTACTTCTTTCTGCTCCATCAATAGATTCTTTAATTTTACTTGGAGACATCGCTTTAAATTCAGCAGTCACTGGATTACCATCTTCTAGTAGACGTGTACCAACGATGATATGTGTGCCTGCATTTTGTGCTGCAAGTCCATCAGCTTCGGACATGTTAGTTATTTTACCGTCTTTAACAGCTTTTACTTGTACCTGAACTGTTTTCTTTTTATCTGCTTGTGGTTTTAATGTGTAATCTTCTTCCTTTCCTTGTTCAAGCAACAAACCTTCAGAGTCAAACTTATCATATCTTACTTTTACAGCGTTTTCTCTAGTTGTTTGTTTTCCATTTTTATCAAAGAAAACTTGAACTACTTGAGGTTGTCCTTTTTTACGTTCAAAAGGTTTAAATTCACTCACCTCTGTTTCGACACCATCAACTGTCGTAATGTTTTGAAATCGCACGGCTCTAGAAAGATCTGTGCCTACATCTTTTCCTTTTTCATCATAGTACCTAGCAAACTTTCTTGTTACTTGTCCTGCTTTTATATCTTTTATATCACCAGTTGATATTATTTTTCCACTGGCATCTTTAGTTACAACTCTTTCAGCAGTGGCTGTCTCTCCTTTTTTTACAGGGGTAAACACACCTTTTACTCTTCTACCAGATTGTATTTCTGTTGTTGTTTTTAAACTAGGATGTTTGTATCCGGGAATAGTAACTATTGTACCATCAGCAGGTGATTGTTGTGCAACGAATTGTCCTAAAGGTTTGGTTTTAGTAACTGGTACAGAGCCTGCTGTATCAATACTAGGCACAGATATTTTTCTACCGTTGTAAGTTTCTTGTGTAATTAGAGGACCAGTTGGATTGTTTGGATCTTCATAAAGATTTATTTTCTTTTTTTCTTCTTCTGGAAAATAATTCATTGTTCCAGAATTTCCGATTGTAAAACCTACAAGTTTGTCATCCTCTTGTGCTTTATAATTAGGCCCCACTGCACGCAAACCTGTAGTGCCTTGCACGTAATTCGTAATCTTTGTTTTTGCAGCAATTTCTGCTTTTTGTGCGGCCACTGCCCTAGCTTGATCTTTTTCTGATTTTATTTTTTTAGAATACGCAAAGGCTGCTAATAATAACGGATTTACCATTTATATTGTTTCCTCTTCTTCAATAGGTCGCAAAAATCCACCCTCATCTTCAATATTTTCAGCAGGCATCTCAGCCGCCATTCGACTTTCATTTATAGCTGCTTGTTCTTCTAGCCTAACCTGTCTGTTTACATCTTCACGCATCACACTGAACAGAGCAGGATTACGCTCTTTCATTATAGAAAAGAATGTTTGATCGGATACTTTAGGCTTTTCTCCTTCATCGTCAATAAATAGTTGTGGTGTGATACCATTCTCCACGCCAAGCTTCAAAAGGTACATAGCCATTGCAGGTTTTATTAACTCAGCAACGTCAGGATTAAATGTTCCTTTCATAAATCCTTTGAAAGACATTTGATTAACAAGCTCTTGTATCGTTATGCCTGCAGTCATAAGCTTGAGCATATCTTCTTGACCTGTATTGGTTTCTAATTTGTTTATTATGAAATCTATTGCCTGATTCGGATTAGTAAATCTCGGTGGTTGTTCCCACGCCCATTTCCCCGGAGGTCCTGTTAAAGAATGTCCGGGAGGTGCAGATAATGCTTTTATTCTATCTAACATATTTTTCTTTACCTATATTTTTGTACTACTAATTTTACCTTTACCTAAAGCTCCTAACCTACCCATGCCTCCAGTTCTTATGGTGGGTTGTGCTACGATAGAGCTAGGTATTCTTGCTTGAGTGTATTCCATAGCCATATTGCTTATTTCAGGTAGCTTAAATGCTGCATCTATAACGTTCATAGAACCTTGAGGAAATCCACCATATCGTCTAGCTCCTGACGGTAATGCTGTAGATTGAAATGTATCTCCTGAAGGTATGCGAGGACCTCCGGGGAAACCTCTGCCTGATGTAGGGTCTGCTCCTATTCCTTGTCCAAGCATCCTGTCAGTCACTGTTTGAGCAACGCCTTTTCCTGTTTTTCCTAATAAATCTCCTACAGGATCAGTCGAACCAAAAAATTTATCCAATCCTGTCGTTCTTCCAAAACTCTTTAAACCTGATTCTAAAAAACTACCAGAGTATATATTTTCTTTAATATATTTTGCACCCTCTGTTATTGCATAACCTGTAAATACTTTACCCATAGTGCTAGTAAATAAACTACTCATTGTTTCACCTTAACTAAATATGTTGTCTATAGTTTCAACTATCAAGAAGTCCTCAAACTTATCATCGTAAATATCAGCATTTGCATCTATAGCTGCAGATTGCATTGCTGCGTTGTGTGTTCTATCAATGTTGTTTTCACTTGTTTGCATTGCCCAAGCAGCCATATCTCGATATTGTTGCCAAAGATCGTTTTGTGCTTGTTCAGATATTTCTAAAAGTGTTTGTAAATTTTGTCTTACCTCTTCGTTTTCTGCGGCAGTGTTTGCAGTGTTAATTGTTCGTCTCCAAACAGCCGTAGCAGCTTCAATTTGTCTACGCATATTTGAATTGAATTGCTCTCGTGACGCTTCCATTTGAGCGTTGAATTGATCTATTGATACTTCTTGAGATACATTATACATTTCCAAAGAAGATTTTCTGTTCAAGGCTGTTGTTTCAACTTGTGCTTCAAGCTCTGCAAAAAATTGATCTAAATCTGCTTCCGTCTTTGCGTTGAATTGTTTGGCTGCGTTGTCAGATGCTGCGTCAGTAAATAAACCTTGCACAGTTGTTTGAAAGTCTAGTACTGCTACTTGTTGTTCATTATTTAAATTAGCTAAATCAACTGCAAGAAAATTCTTTGCTGTATTTACTTCAGCAGTTTGAGCCGCATTTAAATTAGCTACATCCATGTTAGCACTGTTCATAGCATTTTGTAAAGTTGCAGCCTGTTTGTTTGATAAATTTTGTAATTGTAATTTTGCAGCGGAATTAGCATCTGCAACTGCAATAGGAACACCTGCTTCATATATAGCTTGTGTGATTGCAGCCGCAGCCATACTGGAAGATCCCAGTCCTCTTTGTGCCATTATAGCTGAAGCTTTTCTTACGGCAGGCGATGCCCACGCAGGTAATTCTGTGCCACTTTCTATGCTTTCAAATAATTTACCAATTTGATATCTTACTGTTGCTTCTTGATCTAATTCTGCTGTTTCTACTTCTGCTGTAGAAGTTGTAGATATTGTACCTTGTTCTTTAGTAACTTTAGCATTGTCATCCATAGTGCCTGTTGCAGCAGTAAGTGTTACAGGCTTCTCTCCAACAGTAAAATCTCCTACTTGAGTTGCTGTGTAACTCGGATCAGTTACAGGAGATGTTGGTGCATCTTGGTCATATTCTTTTAAATCAACCTTTTTAGTGTCATCAAACTTGTCAACTTCACCAGAAGTTTCATCAAGCTCGTAATCTTTGTAGTCTAAAGTTTCATTATCTTTAACTGTTTGTTGTTTTAAATCAAGTTTCTTTTCATCTGGCAAATCAGTCATGTCTGCTCGTTCTGTTCTTTTTTCCAGAATAGATGTTTTTAGCTCTTCGCCTGTTTTACCTTTTAGTTTTACATCATCGCCTGTTTCTGCCATCACTTAGTTCCCATCAATATCTTGTCTAACTTATCTTCTAATCTTCTCATCGCATCCATCAACTCGTGCATATCATCCTTAACGTCATCCTTACGTGCATACTCTTCTCGTGTCTTGTTAAGGAGTATCTGTATACGCTTGACCTCTTGGAACATCTTGTTAAATGCCCAACCGAATGGTACAACGACCATAGTCAGGATTATGTTCCAGAATAACATTGCATCAATTTCCATGATTAGTCTGCTTCTTGTATTGTGTTGCCTTCAGCTACCCATTCTTGGATTGCTTGG
>CAACVD010001506.1_pt1 | contig 11170 bp, 22 predicted proteins | sample 2381771 | NCBI WGS metagenome assembly CAACVD01 (sample SAMEA5211965, study PRJEB30684) | marine metagenome | biome: Marine; feature: Epipelagic; material: Water | collected 2015-10-15 | depth 15 m | reverse complement strand
GAGCAAACACAAAAGTATTATTATCTATGGCACAAGGTAGAGAGCCATTAGCACACACAATTACAGGTTTATTTGCATTAGTAGGTTTTGGTGCATTATCTGATATGTTTAAAAATGTAGATTACTATGAGAATAAACCTTTAGCTGAAAAAGTAGTACGAGCAGTAGAATTATCTGGTGCCCTTGCATTGTTAGGTGATGTTAATTATTCAATAGAAACAATATCTGAAGGTGTATTTGATACACCATTAGGTATTAGACCAACAATAGGTGCTGAACCTAGATTTGCAAATCCTGATGAACACGACGCTATAGGTGAAGTAATAGGTGCAGGCCCACAAGCGTTGTATGATGTTATACGAATTTTTGCTGACCCTGACTTGTCAGAAGAAGAAAAACACAATACAATAAAGCGACTTTTACCATTAAGTAATTTACATTATATTGGTGATGGCATTAGAAATTTATATGATATAGCGTTTGGAATACAGGAATGACAATAGCATCTAGTCAAAATAACCCAAGACACGAGTTTACAGCTACGGCTAGTCAAACAACTTATACTATTACTTTTGAGTTTTTTGCTATAACTGATCTTAAAGTATATGTAGATGGTACTTTAGCTACATATAATGTAAACCCTACAACAAATACACAATACAAAGTTACAGCTACTAACTCGTCAAGCGATAGTGCATATGAGTTTGGCACAGGTGCTACAATTACTTTCGGTGTAGGTCATACTGCAGGTCAAAAAATAATTATACTAAGAGATATAGTAATAGAAAGAACAACAGATTTTCCTGTTAATGGTGCTTTTGATGTAACTGCACTTAATACAGAGTTAGATAAAGCTGTAGCTATATTTGCCGATCAAGACAAAATACATAGTCGTTCTATTAAATTGTTAGATTATGATGATGATGCAACACTAACATTACCTGCAAAAACAAGCAGAGCAAGTAAAACTCTAGCGTTTGATTCAAGTGGTAATGTTATTGCGCAATCTGCACAAGGTGTACAAACAATAAATGTGGCTACAGGTGATGCAGGTACAAGTGCAACTGCAACATATGATGCTAATACAGGAGTTCTAAATTTAACTATACCTAGAGGTTCTGATGGCACACAAGGCCCTGCAGGTGCAGACGGATCAGATGGTATTTTCTTATCTATTGCTAGTCAATCCGAAGCAGAAACAGGTACAGAAAACACGAAAGGTATGACACCTCTTCGTACAAAAGAAGCAATTAATGCACAGGTTGGTGCAATTTCTACCATAGCTAGTAAATTTTTTGGTCTTAAAAAAACAGTAGATGGCACAGGTAGAAGTATAGCAACACAAGAGCATACATTAGTGGGAGGAGCAGAGAACTTAAAGGTTTCTGACTATGATACATTTTTCTTTGCAACCGGCTCAATTTTTATGAGTATTAACACGAGTGGACATTTGCTAATAAATATGCCATAAAGGAGGTAGAAAAATGGCAACAGTTGATTTAGGAAAAATAAAATTTACTTGGAGAGGCACATTCTCTACAAGTAACACATATGAAGCAGATGATGTTGTAGAGTATAATGGTTCATCTTGGGTATATGTAAATACTACTTCTAAGACAGGATCAAATGCAGGTGCTCCATCATCAAGCAATAGTACACATTGGGATTTAATGGCTCAAGGTTCAGGTACATTAACTACTGCAGGTGATTTACTTACACACGACGGATCAAGTGAACAACGCCTTTCTATAGGCACAACAGGACAAATTTTAAAAGCTAGTGGATCATCAGTAAATTGGTCAAACTCTGATGCATTTTATCAAGTAGATGTTTTAGGTAGTAATGTTCCATTGTATGCTAATACATTTAAAGCTACAAATGATTATGGTACAGATGGAAAGTATCCGTGGTTAGCAGAATACAATGGTAAATCAGGTGCATCTGCAGATTGGATACCTTATGATGGTATGCCAAACCCTGCTTGTGGCCCTGTAAAAAGAGATAGAAATGATATGCATAATAATACTGCTACTTTATGTTATTTGAATGGTAACTATGAACCATTAATGAGAGGGTATAACTATTATAGTGCCGGCCCTGTAGGTAATGGTGCAGTAGATAATGTTGTACTAAAAAGTAAAATGTCTATGGAATTTGGTGGATTAAAAAGTGGAGAATATTTTGTACGTATTTGGAATAAAGGTGGTACGTCTTGGGCATTAACAAATAAAGGTAATGTATTTGTAACAGGAGAAAATGGTAGTGGAGAACTTGGATTAGGTGATACTACAGATAGATATCAATGGGTTAAAAATCCATACTTTGGGCCAGATGCAACAAATAATAGTATTACTTGTGAAGTGTCTTGTTTAGTACCTAATATATATGGTGGATATCAATTCTCAGGTACTGTTAGATGTTTTGCTATATTGCACGACGGAAGAGTTATGGGTTGGGGTAACAATAATGGTGGTGCAATAGGTGATGGTACAACTAACAATAGATCAGTACCTACAATAATAACAGGTATTACTAATGTAAAACAAATATCTGCAGGTATTAGAGATACATATGTTGTTGACTCTAGTGGTAATTTATTTCACTCAGGAAATAATGATAATGGTGTAGGTGGTGGTGCCTCTCGCACGTCGTTTGCACAAGTAACAGGTGTATCTAATGTAGGACAAGCGTGTCTTCACGGTACAGGATATTATTCCTCAGGTTATGCCGCACAAGCATATGTAATACAAACAAATGGCGATACTTTTGGTATTGGTTACAATGGTAATGGTAATTTAGGTATAGGTAACACAACTAACCAATCTGCTTTTGTTCAGATTGGAGGATCAGAAAACTTTAGTGCAGTGCAAGTTACAGGTAATGCAACTACATCTTCAGCCGTCTTATGGTTAGGTGATTCAGATTCAAGTAATTCAAATACAACAGATGGGCCGGGTGATATGTATCAATTAACTATAGCTAATAATACAGGTAATGGTTTTAGAATGGTTGGATATAATGCTAATGGTGCTCAATTACAAGGTAATACAACAGCGACTACAGGTGTTAATATTCCTTCTACTTCATCATTTGATACCTATCAAAACTATACAGTTACTGCAAGTGCTGATGGAACAATAACTAAAACTGCTTTGGCTTTCCCATCAACAACAATGAAGGCTTGTTTTCCACAAAGAACAGGTGGATATAATGCACCGGGTTGGTATGGTTTAGATACTCAAGGTCGTTTGTGGTTATGGGGATATCATTCTGTGGCACATTTTCATCAAGCTACTACAACTGCTACAAATTTTTATGGTGCATTTTTATATCCATCTCCGTGGAATCATACTTTATCTTCAGGTAGTAGTTACATAGGTAATACAGATATTGAAATACAAGATTTTATATCAATGGGACATTATTATAGTGCATATTGGGCACATTATGTTCGTGCATCTGATGGCACAATCTTTGGCTATGGTAATAACTATTATTATAATTTAGGATCAACTGTTAATACAACTTATAATGGTTGGTCAAGACTTAGACCATAGGAGAAATTATGAAACTATATGACACTACAGTAAATATGATTGACATTGTTCACCCAGAATCAATAACGTCTAGTGAAGATTGGTCAGATGATCAAGCAGAAAATGATTGGGCAAGAAAACAAATTTGGTGGTGGGGTGAGATAGATGGTAAAACTTACGTATCTATGTCTGATGGATATAAAGCTAGTTACAACAGTGCTAATGATACTAATTTTACTAAATCAAATACTACAGGAGTTAATGCTGTAAAAGGTAAATGGACTAATTTATCTGAAGATCAACAAGCATATTTTTTGGACATTTCATAAATGGATACTAGAACGATTCATGATGTAGCCGCTGAGATGGAAGCACATGAACGAGAATGTTCTATCTACAGAGAACATCATAAAATATCAATGGATAAATTAGAGGCACGAATAAAAAGACTTGAGGTATTGATAATGGGATCAACACTATCTATTATGGGTGTATTGATAACATTAATACTTAAAGTGCTATGACAGATGATGAAATAAGATTAACTTACGTAGTAAAGTACGATAAAAAAACCAAAAAATTTATTGTTTCTATAACAGCATTACCTTTTGAATCAGAAGAAGAAGCATTTGAATTTGTTGATATGATGAATACTGAGTATGATACATCATACGGAAGAGTACACTAATGTTTATAGATCCGTTAACAGCATTCGCTACAATTAAATCTGCTCATAGCGTAATTATGCAAGGCGTTAAGATTGGTAAAGATTTACATAAGCTAGCAGGTTTTATAAATAAATTTGCTAATGCTGAAGCACAGCTTGAACATCACTCCAGTAAAAAAGGTAAAAGTATACTTGGTAAATTTTCAAGCATAGAACAAACAGCGATCGAAGCACATCTACGTAAAGAGGAAGTACGCCGTATGAAAGATGAACTCAAAGATGTTATACTTATTCATGGATCGCCGGGTCAATGGGAACGATTACAAGCAGAAATTGCACACGTAAAAAAAGAACATAAGTTACGTATAAAAAAATTAGAAGCAATGAAAAAGAAATCTAGAGATAGAATAATTTATGCTGTAGCTATTGTAGTTGTTATTGCTTTTCTATATTATGAGTATCAAATTATAAAGGATTTGTTATGACAATGATGATTAAAACATTAGATATTATGGCTAAGACTTTATATGGTGAAGCTCGAGGGGAAGGTACTGCAGGTCAAATTGCTGTAGCACATGTAATTAACAATCGATATTTAAAAAATAGTTGGTATGGTTCTTCAATACAAGAAGTATGTTTAAAGGATTGGCAGTTTAGTTGTTGGAATGAAGATGATCCTAATAGACAAAAATTAGTTGAACTAAATAAATTAGATCCAACTTATTTAAAACTTGTTGGTATTTCATATTATGTAATACATAAAGTAATACCTGATCCAACTAATGGTAGTACACATTATCATACTAAAGCTATTAACCCTAAATGGGCACGACACAGTAAACCAATTATTGAAATTGGTGAACATAAATTTTATAACGATATTTCATAATGTTACCTTTACTTGCACCTATAGCTAAATCAATTTTTTCTACTGTAGATAAAGTAATTACATCTAAAGCAGAAAAGGAAAAGATTAAAGCCGAGTTACAACATAAAATTATTACAGGCGATCTTACAGAAATAGAAAATGCAGCCAAGGTAGTTCAACTAGAAGCACAAGGCAGTTGGTTGCAAAGAAGTTGGCGACCTATAATGATGTTAGTATTTGCCGGGCTTATGGTTGCACATTGGTTTGGTTTAACAGCGCCAAATATTCCTGAGTCAGTACAAAATTCTTTGTTAGATATTGTAATGATTGGTGTTGGAGGTTATACTCTTGGTAGATCAGGAGAGAAAATAGCAGACAAATGGAACAAAAAGACTACGAAAGATTTATAGAGTTTCTTAAAGCGAGAAGTAAAGGCACAGATTGGGTCGTGATGAAGATTCGTGGCTTCTGGGAATCAATCATACTAAATATTACTAAATATCCTGTATGGGCTTTATTTGCCTTTCTAGGCCTAATTCTACTTTTATTCTGGTAATTCTTTGATCCAACGACCTTTATCATTCAAAATCATAGGTAATAGTTTAGGTATACCATTTATTATAATACCACACCCAACAATAAATCGTGTTTTAAAATTCTTTGCATAGTTAAACGCCATACTTTTTTGGTTTATTAAACAACCAACATTCATAGCAAAGAAAATGTTATTAGGATTTGCCCACCATTGTATTAAAAACTTGGTATGATAATGACCTTGCACAGCAGACATACCCATTGTTTGTGATACCTTTAATACATCTGCCGCTCTGCCGTGTGTAAAGAATACCTTCTCTTTATTAGACATAGTTAGTGTTAAGTCATCTACCCATTTCCATTTTTTGGTATCAAGAAAGTCAGCATATGATTTCATAAACTCTCTGCTCATTCCAAATTTTATACCTCGTCTGTATACTAAACTTGAATGATTAGAATCTACTTCAATTACTTTAGGAAATATAGCTTCTAGTTCTTTAACATATTTGCGTGCTACTTTTAGTTCATGTCCTGCCGAGTAAAGGTCTGGGTCGTGTGAATGAAATGATATAGCGTGAAAGTCTAGCATATCACCAATGTTTACAATAAAGTCTGGTTTGTATTCTTTTTTTACAGCTTTTAAAAATTCAAAAGAATCCTGATGATGGTAAGGTATATGTAAGTCTGATATTACAAGAACTTTTTTATACATACAATACATATGTATCAAGTTTCAAGTATTGTCAAGCTATACACATTTTATTCACATTCGGTATTGTAGATACTATACATCCAACGATACTCTTCAGGCACTTGTATTTCTAAACCTTTATGATCGAGCTTTCGTTTTCCTGTATCTTTATCTACTATATAACCTTCTTCATCTACTATCTGGTAGATCATAGAATCATATCCTGCATAGTTAAAGTTCATCTTGTTTTAATATATCAATAAAAAGTGGTAAGTCCAAGCAAACCATTGTTGTGCCGTGGTCTTTGTGTAGGCACAGCAAGTCAGCACCAGACTTCCATTTTTCTAATGTTTTAAAACCTTCACCATTTTTTCTTGCTTTTACTTCTACACTTAGTTTATGAAAGCGTTCATCTTTTATTTCTATGTCATAAGGAAAATCTGCTATAGCTCCAGACATTGGTTGTCGCCGTGCTTTGATTCCTGCTTTGTTAAATTCTTTTACTAGTTTGTGCTCTACTCTATATCCCTTACTCTTACTAAACTTACCCATTTGCTATCTCCAAATTTCTAGCACCCTCTCCTTTTGTTAATTTACCTTTCTTTACTAACTGCATACATATTTTGTGTGCTTGTGAGGGTGAAGCAAAATCAAGGTGTTCAGCTATTTCTTTGTATGATGGACTAAATTTATACATATTAATAAAGTCATCTACAAATTTATAAACACGTGATTCATTTTTTGTCATAACTATATATCCTTTTATCCAATTTAAAATCTTTTACTCGTGTGCATTTCATTGCTACAATGTTTATAGGTGAGTGTTTGTATTGATTTTGGACTCCCCACCAAGTCATAACATTACATTTACTTTGGAGTGGCAAGGCATACTTTACCCAAAGTTTGCCTTGATACTCTAACCATAATGTTAATATGAATATTTTAAACATTAGTATGGCACATCATCTTCAATAATAGATCCTGCTTCTACATCACTAGGTAATGATTGATCAGCACTTGGTGACGTAATCGAAGACACATTCCCATCAGACTTGGAGTCCATTAGTTTCATTTCAGAGTTAAACCTATCAAGATGTATCTCTGCTTTTACTCTTTCTTCTCCTGTGTCTGTTTGCCATTTTCTATATGTTAGTCTTCCCTCCAATAAAACTCTGCTTCCTTTCTTAGTATACTTGGCTAAGATGTCTGCAATTTTATCGTCCCAAACGACACACTTGTGCCATTCAGTTTCTTTCTCGCCTTTGACTACTCTGTTTGTAGCTACAGACAAGATGGCGTAGTTAGTGCCTGCCCCCGTTTGTTTTACTTCGGGGTCAGCACCAAGATTACCAATAATTTGAATCTTGTTATACATTTAATTCCTTTCGTTTAGATTCATATTTAGCTATTGCCATTTGATATAATCCGGGATTGGACTTCTTGGCTTTAGCTATGTTTACCTTGTTCATCTCATAGTAACCAGTAACCTGCTTAACAGTTTTACTTCCTTCAATGTTACTAATAAATGATTTGATTGCATCGTCATCTGCTGAACCTAACTTTTCATTAGTTGTGTCAAGTTCATCTTCTGAATATACAAAGCCATGCAATCCTACAAGTTTTAGTATTGCTCTATCTACTGCACGTTTTTCTGCCATAGCATATGGATAGGCAACTTTACTATTCTTTGGACTAGCCTCTCCGTAGGTAATGACTTTCATTTTGTCATTGTGTGCATAGCATTTAACTACTGCAATACCTTGTGCAGAGTTTGTTTCTACTTCTACAATGTCATCAATTACAACACCTGCTTTAGCTCCTACAAGTTCGCAGTATTTGTGTAGCATTACAAGTGTTGCTTTACCTCCACGCTTGAGTTCCCACAATGCGTGTTCGGGTTTTAAATCATACTGTTGTAGTATTTTCTTTACCCTTGGTTCAATGTGTCCCATCATATTAACCTCCTTTGTTTTCTTTGATGGTTAGATGTCCTGCTTTTGTTCGTGATATTTTGATACCACCACCTTCAGCAAGACGACAGTTGGCAGGTATTAATTCTTTTAATACCTTACCAACTGCTCGGTGTTGATCGTATGATATTTTTGTTTCACGCCAAGTATGTGCATTAGCTACAAACTCATTGTTAGTATCCATATCCATACGAATCATATCATTTACTTTTATTGTATTTGTAACATCTTGTATTAATCGTTCTGCTTGTAACTTTTGTGGTTCTTTGTCTTTGATTACGTGTTCATTCCAGAATGTAGATTCCATTTCATATAACATTTTTACATAGTCATTATCTAATTGTATTTCACACCACTCGTATCTCATATTACCAAAAATTACTGAGAGGTACGCTCTATCCATCATAGCAACCTGCATATAATGTTGTAGCTGTGGCATATATTTACGTATAACATTTTCTAAAGTGTTGTTGGCATTGGTATGCTTGCACTCTAGGACACAATGTTTGTCACTGACATTTGCTATACCATCAAGACTAGCGTGACGAAATCCATCTGTGAATTCGTGTTTAACTCTATGTGATAATAGTTTATGTCCTGTTTCCTGCCAAAACCAATGCTTGTTTAGTTTTTCTGTAACAATGCCGATTTGTACAGGTAACACCCGATCTAAGTTGGCAGGCTCTTGACGCCCTGTCTTCTCTAGCCAGAGTGTGTGCCAATCACCTTCCATAATGCGTGTAGCATCTGAACCACCAATAGTTTTAGGTCGTTCTACTTTTCTCTTTGGTTGCATATTATACTCCTTTCGTATTGATTTTATAGCACTCTTGTACTACATTTGCAAACCTTTTTGTTTTTAAATAAGTATTTTCTATGAACAACATTCCGTGTTCGTAAGGTGGTTCATAGATAGCAAGAAAGTCTGCAGGTACAGGCAATCTTCTATACTTATATGTTTTGATTAACTCCAATGTATATTCTTCAATGATACATTGAGGGTACTTGGCTAAGATTTGTCCGTACATCTTTAACCCAAGTTCATTAGGTACATCACACCCGAAGGTAGAAGCACACATTTCTATTGCCGTGCCTATATATTTAGGATCTGCAGGTAACATCATATGTTGACAAATATTTAATGTTCTGCGCAGACGATCTAAATATTGCACTGCTTTGTTTTCTGTAGCTACATACTCATCTACTTTGTTTTCCTTTATTGCTAATAGCAAAGACATTGTTGATTCGCTCACGGCGTTCTTCAGTACCTTGGGAGGTTTGAGCTGTATTGGTTGTGAATTTTTTGGAACGCAATAACCAAGATCGGAAAGCGTATTGCCAATCTGATTTAGTTGTTCCATTTGCCCGATAATGGTTGACAAAGATTTTAAGTTCGTTGACATAATCGTACCTTTCTCCAAACTCTGTTTTGATCCACTGCTTAGTGTCGTAGCTTGGAACAAATGATTTTGGTATTTGTTGTTGATGAACATTAAGAATGAGATTGAAACCAAGTACACTGCACCAATTAATAAAGTTTATCATACTTGGTTGTTTCTTTCCACATTCCCACAAAGAGACAAGGCTATCTGATACACCAATCTTTTCAGACACCTCCTGAGATGACATACTAAGATGTTGCCGCCTTGTCTGTAGGTCTTGCAATATATTTTTATACATATTTACTGAGCAGTATTTCACACTCGGAGTATGATAAGTCATCAGCACAACTTTGTCTAACTTCAAGAAACTTTGTGTTCTTAAATCTTTTTGTTGACAAAAGAAGCCTTGCATAAAAAGGTTTGTGGTTATTATTTATTTTAAATTGTTTATCTGTTGTGTTGATCATTGTTTCCCAACGAACACGATTTATTATCATTTCACTTGATAATTTTTTATGTCCTCTGTGTACCATATCAGAAGCAAATTTTTGATATAGTTCCCAGACTTTTGGGTTGTCAAGATGAAAGTCAATAAACTCACATGTGTTGTTTGACTTGCCATACTTTAATGTTTTACGGTCAAAATGAATATCCATAATATACTCCTTTGTTTTAATGGATTAATAATGTGGGCGTTTTCTCATAAATAGGCACGCCCTAACCTATATCATTGCAAGGAACAACAACGAACCCTTGCATATGATTCTATAAATATTTATCCCAATACTCATTCCACATTTCTAGTGTAATAGCATTGTATGTTTCATCGTGCATATCACTTGCTTTTGCATTTGGAAATAGTGGTGATGATAATATAGTTGGTTTGAATGGCCGCACAGCAAATCTAAATTCTTGTAGACTTTCAGATTCGCCAAGCCTAGCTACTACTTCATCAAAGATTTCATCTTCTCTTAGTTTTAGTTGAGTCATTTTACCTCCTTTGGTTTGTGATGACATCATACATATATTCATAACAGCTATTACAAAGTTGAGTCATTTCACTTTTGTAATAGCTGAATGAATACATTTTTTTGTAGTTAAAATAATTATTACACTTATGACAACGTAATGAACTTTGTTTGTTTGTAATTTTCACCTAATCAGAATATTACAATGCCAATATTTAGGCAACAAGTTCTTCCCATTGTTTTGAACCAAGTGCTTTAGATACTTCATCTTCTCTACGTTTACGAATTGCATGACCTCGCTCTCCGTCAGTATGAGTAGACCAATATGTAAGAGCATTGTATAACGCCCACTTTGTATTACCTAATGAACGACTCTCACGATCAAAACCTTCAAGTAATGTTTCTGTTCGAGTAACATTGTAAGGTATTGAATTTGTTGATCTTTTGAATGTTTTGCATATTGTTGATTCAAGAAATCTTTGAACACTATTGTTTTCCAATCAAAAGCATTACAGATCGTGTTAAAACAGGTTTACATTTCTTTACAGACTCAA
>CAACVD010001335.1_pt1 | contig 11175 bp, 6 predicted proteins | sample 2381771 | NCBI WGS metagenome assembly CAACVD01 (sample SAMEA5211965, study PRJEB30684) | marine metagenome | biome: Marine; feature: Epipelagic; material: Water | collected 2015-10-15 | depth 15 m | reverse complement strand
ATGGTGGAACGGCTGCTACTGCGGCTGAATTAAATCTGCAGTCCCTTGGTGTGTCCGCTGGCGGCTCAGCGTTTGGTGGTCTTGCTGGTTTGTTTGGAACAGGTCCAGCAGCTCAACAAGAGTTTATTGATGCCGCTGGTGTAGCCAGAGACGACATACAGGCTTTCTACGACAAGGCAGGCAGTGGTGGCTACGACCTTGACCTGACCCTTGATCCCGCTTACAATCAGCTGTATGAGATGTCCAGAACAAGGACGTCTTCAGACCCGCTGTTGAGACAGGGGGCCACAGCAGTTGATGCTCTGCAGCAGGGAGGAGAGAGAAGTTTGTTGGCTGGGATAAACCCTACAACCAGAGCTATGGCGCAGGGAGAGCTCAACCTTGGGTTAACAGATCAGCAGAGGGAGATAGCTGGACTTCAAGCCCTGGGTGGCGCAAGACAAAATCTTACCACTCAAGAAGCATTGAGCAACAATGCTTTTACAAGGCAGCTTGGATTGAATCAATTGCAGCAAGCTCAAGCGTCTGAAGCCACTGCTTTGCAGAATGTGCAAGACATGAAGATGGCTCGTCAAAATGCTCTTGGCCAGTTTGCTGGGGGTCTTGGCTCCCTTGCAACATTGGGGCTGATGGCTGAACACGGAACAAAAATACCTAAATACATGATGGGCGGTAAATACGAAGATGGGGGCGAGATGAACCCTGGGCTCAAGAAGTTGAAAGAAAATCACCCAGATGTTTTTGAAAAGATCACTGGCAAAGAGGCGGAGCATGGTATGAAGTACATGATGGGCGGCGAAGTGCTTGCTCAGATCATGGGCGCCCAAGGAGGACAGCCTCCAGTTCAAGGACCACTGCCTGGTGAGCCATCCCACTCAACAAATCCTATCGACATGATCGACAAGGAGGGTAATAAGGTTGGTGAGGCTATGGGTGGTGAGTTTATCATCAGCGACATCCAAGCAGAAGAGATGATGCAACCATACATGGCTGTCAAAAAAGCCATAGAGGACGAGGAGAGAGAGCCAACAATGGAAGAACTCATGGACATGTACAAGTCAGTTGATCAAGTGTTAGGACAGCCTCAGTTCCAAGATGAGGGGGCTGCAATGCAAATGACATGATCAACAACAACTCCAGGTTTGTACCTAAATACACTCCTAACAGTGTTAAGGAGCTTGTAGCTGCACCATTCAAAGAGATGGCTGCTGGCATGCAGCAAATAGCTGCAGCGCAAGCTAAGCGAGACCAGGCGCTCATCACAGAGCGTCAAGGTCAGCTCAACAAGCTGCACAAAGTAGCTGACGGAAAGAGGGAGGGGTGGTCTATGCAGCACAACAAGGAGTTTGATTCACAGTATAATCAAGCTGTAGAAAAACTTATGGACACCCCAACACAGGAGATGTCTAATAGATTAACTCGTCAGGAAGCGTTGAGGCTGGGTAGGATGTATGACGCCTTTGACTATCATGCAAGAGTTAGGACGGGCAGAAGTAGCGGAAGGGATGAGTATACAGAGTACATGGAAGGGGAAAGAAAGTGGAACGGTACAGGTTCACCTGTTCTGAGTTTAGAGGATTTGAGGTCTAGAGATCAAAACTGGGAGAACTCAACTGTAAACATCAGAACAGAGAACGTCAATGGATATCAAACTGCTGTTGGTGATTACGTAGACCCCAAGGGAAGAAGCGTTAGAGAGTTTACTGCAAACAGATTTATGCAGGAAGAGGTGCCTTACACAGAGCAGACAGACAAGGATGGGGTGACATACCTAGTCCCTCAAAACAATCCAGACGCCAAGGTTGCTGTCTCTGGCCCTGAATATTTTCACCCATTTCTTGGTGACAACACCTACTATTTGCCAGATTCTGTTCCTAACCTCGTAACGCCTTTGGATTTTGCAGATCTGAGTGCGTTTAGAAATCTCGAATCATCTTTAAACAGACAGGTCAACAGCGACGCTGCAAATAAAATCACTCCAGATCAGGCATCTCAGTCGATGCTTACGAGTATGACAACGGCATACAACTCTAAGGCAGAGTTTGAGCAGTCTGCTATAGCCTTGTATGAGCAAGAGTACGGTGACGAATATGATCCCAAAGACTTTGAGCCAGACCAACAGACTGGTCAAAGCTTAGCAGAGGTAGAGGGTCGCCAAAGCCCCAAAGACTTGTTTCTTGAAAAAGCTTTGGAGGCAAGAAGTGGTTTCAACCTTACCATTCCAAAGGCATCTTCAGGCACGAACAACACTCTGTTGTTTGCCAATGTCGAAAAGCGCGGAGCCACAGGGTTGCCAGACAATGTCAACTTCTCTGCTGAAGAGTCAGCTAGGTATAACGTATATGGAGAGAAGGCAGAAACACTTAGGGGTCTGGCGGGTGAAGAAAGAATAGATATGGTATTCCCTGAAGAGATCAATCTTCAGTTCAACGGTGAGAAAGTAAACACAGTCAGGATGTTTGCGGACGCTGGTATCATACTTGTTGAAAGAGTCAATGCTGACGATGTGGGGCAACCATTCCCTGGCCTTACTCTCGAAAACAACCTTGACGAGTTGTACGGAGATCTCTTGCCCACGGGCGGCTGGGAAAAGAAACCAGAAGCAAAGTACTTTATCGTCCCCATCTTTGGCAGTGATAGCCAGTACAGCGACGGATTGAGAGCGCTTGAAGAAAACATCGTAAGCGAGTACAAGAGAGCTGGCGACATTGAGCTTGGAGACAAGCCCTTGAGAAACATTTACAAGACAGGAATTTAAGATGGAAGAAGAACTGCTTAAACTGTACGAACAGTACTCTCAATCTGGATTCTCTCAGAACAAAGCATTTAGGCTGATGACTGGCGCTGGATACGACACTCCAGAAGCTAGAACCTATATGGCCTCTCTGTACACTGACGGTCCTAAAAAAAAAAGTCAAGACGCATCTCAAGCGGTATCCAGTACGGAGGAGGTTTCTACGGAATCTACCTCAGCTACGCCTCAGGTTCAGCAGCCAGAGAGTGGAGATTTGGATTCTCCTGTAACTAGTTTTGACCTTGCAATAGAAGATCTTTTTCCTGGTGGCCTGAACGTAGCCCCTGCACAAGCTGACGGACCTCCCAACAGATACAGGGCTACAGCTGGCGGGGCATACAGGATCAATCCTACACCACTTGCCAACGCTGAGCAAGACTACGAGCTTGACAGGATACTTCGATCCATGGGGGCTGATACATTCCATCAGTTTGCCATGGCTTCAGCTAGTCCTGTACAGGCACTAGGTCAGCAAGGAGCTGACGAGTTGTACAAGGGCTTCTTACCTGAAGGGTTGTTGGGGGACATCATACGCCCAGGTGAAGCCACGGTCAATAGATACGGTGAGGTGTTGGACAGGTTGGCCATAGCCTACGTCCTTGATGAAAGAACGCAAAAGGCAGTCGAGGGGGGCATGGATATGGAGCGGGCCCTGCTTGAGAACAAGGACTGGATGAAGAAGTTTGTAAAGTTTTCTGAGGACGACTTTACAGACAGGGGGCCAAACCCTTACAACATAGGCATGAAAAGGGATCTCTTTAACAGAGAGATGAAGAAGGTTGAGAAAGAGGTGGATGCCAAGAGGAGAGAGCTGGAGGTTGACTATGTGAACAACTACTATGGCAAGGCGTTTGTGGATGCTCTGCCTACAGAGTACAATGAAAGAATCGAAGATCCTGAGGGCAAACAGGTGCTCAGCAATGCATCAAGAAGCAAGCTGGCTTCTTTGGAAAAGCAGTTTAAGAGGCGCACAGGATATGCGATTGACTTCTCTGGGGACAACAAGGTTGGCAATAGACCACTGTTTCAGGTGAAGCCTGGATTTAGAGGGACGATTAAGTTTGAGGGGGAGGCAGTAGATAAGCTCACAAATAGCTCCGTCACTGTGCTCGATGGCATGACGTATTTGCTGTCACGCCTAGGGGGTGGCATGCTAGGGGCTACTGAGACATACACAGATGAAAACGGAAACGTTGTCAATGTGGGCGAACTGATGATGTCAGAGGTAGACCTGTATCTTAAGAGAAGTGAAGAAGAGATGCAAGAGCTGAATGAGAAGATGAATGAGTACCAGCTCAATGTCTCAAGCTCTCTTGCAAACGGAGACTTTGCCAGCGCTGTGGAGCAAAGCTTCTTGATGACGGCAGAAAGCGCACCATACTTGGCCCCCATGCTTCTCACTAAAAAGCTGGGGATTACAGGCTCTGCAGCCATGTCTACGTTTCTGGGATTGGGGGTCGAAGCAAACCTGATCAAAGACGACAAGACATTTGACACCTTCATCAAAGACGGCAAGAAATACAACTACTACGAAGCAGCAAAAGAAGCTGGAACCTATGACATGACGGAGCTGGAGAAGCAGTTCGAAATAGAGACTGATTACTTCAAGAGGTATGGGTTCTTGGGGTCTGTTGCCGCAGCTGACTTTGGTGTAAACCTTACACTGAACAGAGCCTTGATGGGTTCCTACAAGAAGGGGATGAAGCTCGAAGCAGAGAACTGGTTCAAGGGGTGGGCGCAAGGGCAGAGAACTGCCCTTGGGGAGAGCGCCATGGCCACTGCAACGTCTATGTTTATCAGGAACTGTGATGAAGCACTAAAGGGAGGGAGCATTGACTTTGAGCAGGCAGCCAGTGATGCAATAGAGATGACCATCAGCACGGCTCCGCTGACCATGTTGTTGCACACAACAGGCAGTGCGGCAAGAGCTATCAGAGGCACGGCTGCTACTCCACAAACTGTGCCGCTGAATGCAGAAGAGATGGGTGCCTTGAACAGGCAGGTGCTGGAGTATCAGAGAAAGGTGTCCAAGTCAAGAGACCCCAGGTTTATTGCGGAAGCCAATCAGTTTATCCTGAACAACAGAAGAAAGGTAGCAGATCTGCGTCAGGGCAACGTTGACTATCTAACATACTTGCACGAGAAAGACCCCTCTGCTTTTTTGGAAGTGAGCAACGCCTCTCTAACACTGGAGCGTTTGAAGCTGAACTACAAGAATACGAACGACCCCAACCTCAAGCTGCAGTACAAAGAGAATGCAAGCGCATTGCTCTCAAGGCTCGATGAAATATACGGGAGCAACAAGGCTGAGTTTGAGAAGTTCCAAGGCACAATTCGTGGTGTAAGGGAGCGGGAGGAAGAGAGAGCTGAAGCGGGTAGAACCAGAGAGCAGGATCAAAGAGTCCTTGACGAGCTCACTACGCCACAACAAAGAACAGACACTGACCTTGTCCCAACAAAGCCAGAGCCAGATCCTACGCTGTCGCCATACGCAAAAATGAACGACAGGATGGCTGCTCTAAGACGCATTGGTCAAAAAGCAAGAGAGGGATTCAATCATGTCTTTAGAAGCAGTGGCGGTATAGGCAACAAAAACATTGAAGAAGTTGTAAGGTCAAAGCAGAGGCTGGACTCAGGATGGATAGACGAGGTTCAGTTTGACGCTAGACTTTGGAGACAACTGCTGAAGCAAGTAAGAAGACCAGAGGGTCTTGCTGGCAGGAAGAGAAGCAAGGCAGAAATGCAGGTCACTCAAGAAGCTATGTATGATGTCTTGACTGGCAAAGCCAAGATGGAAGACGCTAGACTCATGGACCTGACACCTCAGCAAAAAGATCAGCTGCAATACTTCAGGAGTCATGTGGACAGCCTGTCTGATCAGCTCATCAAAACATTGCAGGACGCACCAGCTGGCTCTCCTGAAAGCATGAAGGCACGCCAAGAGTTGATTGAAAAGATTCAAAGAAACAAAGGGGCGTACTTGACACAGTCTTACGAACTGTTCATGGATGGCGGCAAGAGACTTGACCTGCTCTTGGGTTCCAAAAAGAACATGCCAGCCAACATCAGGAAGGCATACAACGATGCTGTTGAGTTTATTGCAGATCAGTTTGACAACGACATCACCTCAGATACCCCCCTCACAAGGCAAAAAAGAATAGAGCTTGCTGAACAACAGCTTGGGCAATACTTACTGGAATTGAAGGGCGGAAAAGAAGGAACATCGTTTGGCATCCTTGGGGCCATTGACGCACCATTCCTGCGAGCTAAGAACAACGATCTGGCAGAGCCAATTCAGCGGTTGTTGGGTAAGATTGAAGACCCAATGAATGCTTACTTGACCACCACATCGAAGCTCAACTCTTATCTGGCGAACACAAGATGGCAAACAGAGTTAGCCATGGTTCTGAAAGAGTCTGGGATCAGTCGCGTTGGTGAAAAAGAAAAAATAGTTGGTGCACCTTCAGACATGGGGCGTATGGTGCCCTTAGTCCCTGACGGCGACCGTTGGCTACCACTTACTCAAACCTTTGTGCCTGAAGGGTTTAAGACAGCATTTGATAACCTGATGCCTCTGAAGAGCATTGACAAGGACTACATGAAGTTTTTCGTTTCAGTGACCTCAGCTGTCAAGGTTGGTAAGACTGTCTTCTCTCCCACCACCACATCAAGAAACCTGGTGAGTGGTACGTTCCTGGCGATGGCGAACGGGCACCTCCCTGTCAACCCAGCCAGCCTTGGAAAGACCCTGGATGCTGTCACGCAAGCGTGGGGCGCCAGTGCAAAGCGAGGAATCAAAGGCAAGGGTAAGTATGCTGACTCTGTATGGAGAGCAGAAAGAAAGAAGCTCATCGAGATGGGTATTCTTAATGACGGTGCCAACTCTGGTGAACTCATGGCCTTTATCAACGACAGCATGGGTGGTGATATCCAAAGGATTCTAAAAGGCAAAGGAAGAACGGGTATCAAAGACTTCTCTCAGAAGCTGTACGCATTTGGTGACGACTTCTATAAGGTCAATGGATACTATCAAGAGCGAAAAGCTTTTGTTGACTCTGGTATGTCAGTGGCTGAAGCAGAAGCCAAAGCAGCAGCTCGTGTAAGAGGGGGCTACCCCACATACAGCTACATCTCAAAGGGTACAAAGAGGTTGAGAAGGTTCCCTGCCGCTGGTTCGTTTGTCTCGTTCCCTTACGAGATGTACAGAACGACAGCCAATCAATTCAGATTTATGGCTGAAGACTACCAAGCAGGTAGAACAGGCATGGCTATGAGAAGGGCTATGGGATTGTTGACGTCTGGTGTAACAGGCTATGCTCTGTCTGAGTACAGCATGGACAAGCTTGGCATGACGGACCAGGAAGATCAAGCAATCAGAGCCCTTGGTCCTGGATGGCAGAAGCTGTCTCAGCTGGTGTACTTAGGAACTGAAGACGGGTCACCCATGTTCATGGATGCCTCTTACGCTTTGCCTCACGAGGTGGTGCTGAAACCAATAAGAGCTTTGTTTGGGTCTAATCCAGACGATAAAAATCTGATGGACAATATGGTGAGCGCTGTTGAGGAGTTCATGTCGCCGTTTGTTTCTCAAGACGTCACAGCACGTTTTCTTATTGATCTTGCAGGAAACAAAGATGAAAACAGTAGACAGATCATTAGTATGAATCCATCTGAAGAGAAGGACGGAATTGCAGGAATGTTTGCAGCATGCATGGATGACAGCCAGAGAGGCACTAGAAACTGTTACAATGTGCTTACTCACTTCATCAAAGGTGCAGCACCTGGTATCGCCATCAACGCTGCTGAATTTTTGAGAGCTGGAGCGATAGAAGAAACGTATGAACTTTTGAAAGGTGAAGAGTTGCCCAACGGTCACCCACTTGAAGAAGCCCAGGATGCGTTCCAGGATTACTTCCCTAAGAAAACCAACTACAAAGAGTACACCATTAGGGATGCGGTGTATGCTTTCTTTGGAGCTCGTGTCAGCTACATGCCTCTCGATGTAGCAGGGGCAAACTCCATTAGAGAGTGGGACTCATATGCACAAGATGAAATGAGGGACGTGTGGCATGATACCATGCCGCAGCCTGAGCTGACAATGCCTGGGGAGATTGATGAGAGGGCAGCAGAGTACATCTACCACAACAACGACCTGCAGAACAATATCCAAAGAACAGTGGATCTAGTTACAACACTGGACATGGAGTTAAAGGATATCGTCAAGATGTTGGATCGAGGTGGTGTACCAGAAAAGGAGATGGGCTTCTACCTAACAGACAGATATGTATTCCCTCCCTTGATCTCTCAAGAACAAGTACAAAACCACATAGAGTCGCAGACCTGGACAAGAGGAATAACCACAGAGGAGAGAATAGAAATAATCAAGGCTGGGTGGAGAAACGCAGGGCAGTTCAACAGAGCTGTGGCAAACGGATATAAAGCAACACTGAGGGACGCAGGTCTTTCTGAATCAGAGATTGAAAACAAACTAAAACAAATGAGAGATGGCCTTGGAGAAACAGACTACGAAGATTAAAGACACAGGCTTGGGCAAGTGGCTCAAGTCAAAAGCACCTAATGTGCTCAATGTTGTTGGGGACTTGCTGCCAGACAGCGGCGGTCTTGGTATTGTAAAAAATCTTATTGATAAAGATCCTGATGTCAACACTGACGAAGGTGTGGCTGCTGTCGATGCAGAGATTCAGTTCCAGAACAACGTGACTGAAAGATGGAAGGCTGATATGGGCAGCGATGTCAAGCTGGCTAAGCTTATCAGACCAGTCACTTTGATTGCATTGATGAGCATGTTTATGGTGACTATGTTTATAGACAGCATGGACAACGTCGCATTTAACGTCAAGGATTCTTATGTAGATTTGTTGCAAGTTTTAATGCTAACAGCATTTGGTGCATACTTTGCTGGTCGCACCATAGAAAAGGCAAAAAAATAAGTCATGAAAGTCAGGTACGAACATGGTGGTGAGCACGATCCAATCAAGCAGATCTTAGCAAATCAGTTGGCGGCTGACAGGGCAGACCTTGGCTTTTCCGCAAGCCCCTCAATGCAGTTGTATGGGTTTGAAGATGGGCCCGTCAACATGAGACCAGACTTGCTCTTAGATGTTTTGGGTGGTCCCGCAACGGTTAAGGCAGGTGTCCAGGGCATCAGACAACTCATGAAAAAAAGCCCAGAGCTTTACAAAAAGTTGATGGGATCTGGAACTAAAGTAGTAGATGATGCTGCAAAGCAGGGTGGATTTGATCCCACAGATATTGCTGCTTTGAGGAAAGATGGGGTTTCTGAAGAAGAGATCATGAAGCTTGTGAAGGGCCCCCAAACAAAGATGACAAAGAAAACTGCTGACAACACTCAGGCTTACATAGAGCGCATGAAGAAGCAGAAGGTTCAGAATCAAGCCAACAGAGCTCTAAGAGAAGCGGCACGGGACGAATCTCAGCAATTCATAAATATGCAAAGAAGACTTAGCGAACTTGGGATGGAGGCTGCGGAAGCAGAAAAGATTGCACAAAAAATCTTCAAAGAAAACGTGGATGACATCTTTACTCAGGCAAGAATAGATGACATGGTGCTTGGTAAGGGTGATCAACTGGCGAAACAGCTTGGACCCACTATGCAGGAGCTGTACAAAACAAACAGGGGTGTGTTCGATGCCATTTATAATGAGCTCATCCAGCCTGTTACATCTAAAAAAATAAGCGGTGCGGTGAACCCACGCATGAATCAGTTTGGTGGCAAGATAAATGTGAGAAAGGCATGAGGTGTTTGTTGTTTATGCTTCTCCCTTTGTTTGCCACTGCTCAAACAGGGTGGGTCTCTATCTCTATACAGGGTGATGCATACGGCAACGAAACCACATGGCTACTTCGTGATTCCAGCGACGCAATTGTTGCAGGATCTGCACCCCTGCAGGGGGAGTATCCCTATGTTGAGGCTTTTCTTCCTCTGCCTGTAGGTGATTACACCTTTACTATCTACGACTCTTTTGGTGATGGCATTTGCTGTGACTTTGGTGAGGGTTGGTTCTCAATCAACACTTGCGTCTTAGACACCACGGTGTACGACTTCAACGCCTCAGAGCAAACCATTCCGTTTGAGGTGCTGGCATGCCCCCCACCAATCTTTGGATGCATGCAGCAGGGAGCTCTGAACTACCATCCCTGGGCAACCGCCCCTGCACCCTGCGACTTCCCTCCTGTACAATGCGAAGAAGGATACAACAACATCCTTGTCACAGTTACGCCTGATACTTATGCAGCTGAGATCAGCTGGGATCTAATCACAATCCCAGATGGTGAGGTCATTGCAGAGGGGTCAGGCTATTCTATTGTAGGGGCTCCCATTGTAGAGGCTGTATGTCTGCCCATTAGTTCAGGGTTCAAGGTAAACGTGTACGACACATTTGGTGACGGCATGTGTGGTAGCTGCTATGGCGGAGTGGATGGCAACCTACTTGTTTCCAACCTATGTGGAGAGACACTGTACTACGTAGGCGACACCACACAGTACGAAGTAGTGTCAAGTGATACTATCGTGATCGACCCATGCTTCCCGCCCATACCTCAGGGATGCACAGACTCGTGGTTTACAGAGTATGACCCCAGCGCCGTGATCGACGACGGTAGCTGCCAGACAGAAGTGATATTGGGATGCACTGATCCTCAAGCAATTAACTTCAACGAGGATGCCAACACACTAGAGACAGAGAACAACTGTGACTTTACTCTGACACTTACAGACGGCGCAGGCGATGGATGGTTTGGCAGCTGGATTGGCGTGCAGCAAGGTGACGAGATCTGGGGGCCTCTTACGATGCATCCTAACGATGAGTTTGAGAAAGAGATTCAGATTCCCCTTTACTCTGGAGAGGCAGTCAGGGTCATGTTCTTTACGCAGGGCAACGCTGAGACAACAGCTTCACAGTGTGGTTTCTACTTCGATGGACCCAACGGTGTATTCATGGAAGGCGGAACCAACCCATGGTCAGACGCCATCAAAAAGTTTCCGTTCAAGTACGATGGTGTGCCTGTGTGCGGAGACTTCTGCGAGCCTGCTATCATGGGCTGCACGCTTAGCTTCGCCTGCGACTACAACCCTGAAGCAAACGTTGACGGTGACTTTTGTCCACCTTCTTTGTGGCACACTGGATGGAACACAATTTCTTGTGGTTGACCCAAACTGACCCTGAAGCTTAACGGAAGGAGTCTCGCCCAATATTGAGGGGCAGTCTGCATACACTTCAAACGTGCACGTTGGTACAGCACTGTTGGAAACACTGAAGTCTTCTTTTCTAATTCCAATTTGATCTCTTGCGCTACCCAGCAAAGGATCAGTGTCATTGACCTGGACTTTGATAACAGCT
>CAACVD010001503.1_pt1 | contig 11176 bp, 3 predicted proteins | sample 2381771 | NCBI WGS metagenome assembly CAACVD01 (sample SAMEA5211965, study PRJEB30684) | marine metagenome | biome: Marine; feature: Epipelagic; material: Water | collected 2015-10-15 | depth 15 m | reverse complement strand
CTCTAGTTCTTTTAGACTGTTCTGTTGGTTTAAAATCAGCTTCAAACTCATCTATTTTTTGCAACTCTGTGTAAAAATTAGTTATAGACTTTTTATCTTCTGAAACTACATTTTCAAAAGGTTTTCTTGCCTTGTCTGATTCTTTTGAAAGAGCTTTTGCTTTTTTACTTACCTTTCCTTTTTTAAATTTTCTTTTATAATCTACCAAAAAGTCATATACATCTTTACCGTTAGAATCTACAAAGTCAGCATTAGTAAAACCTATTTGTTTTAAAGATAAAAATTTAAGTATATCTTTTCCAAAGTTTACTAAAGACTCTCCAAGGCTAGGTGTATACGCTACATCATTGAAAGCGTTAAAATACTCTTCTGCATATTCCGAAAAGTCTTTTTCAACTTTAATTTTATTACCTTTTTTATCTCTTTTAAACTCACCTTTATCATCTGTTTCAAACTTAAAATTACCTTTATCGTCTCTTTCAAATCTATAGTTGTTATCAATCCTTTTTTGAACTTTTGCATAAGCCTCAGGATTTTTTTCTTTTAAAACATCTATAAACCTATTTACAAGAGCTGTTCCTTTAGTCTCATCAGAAAATGTGTTTTCCATTATTCTATGAAGAAGCTCGTGTGAACCTACTGTTATAGCGTTCACTTCTGCAGCCTTTGCCCGATTTATATATATTTTTTTATCTTTTTTGCTAAAAAAGCCGTCAACATTTTCAGATGCTCCAGTTTCTTCAGCAAATTTTTCTTTAGTTTTAAAAACAATAACATTTTCTTTGCCAATAAAATCCTTAACAACTTTAACTTCAGATTCTATTTTTCTAATATTTAAGGCTATTCTTTTTCCTTTAGCAACGTCAGATTGATATTGATCTAGTATTTTATACTGCTGAACTTTTATTTTTCCATATTCTTTATTAAGAGAGTTCAATAAATTTTCTTTACCTTCTAGAATGCCAGGATCATCTTTAATTTTCTGATATTGTTTTCTTAATTGAAACTCTTTTCTTTCTAGCTCACCCAACTCTTCTATAATTTCTTTTGGCACTTCACCATAAAGATTTAAAGACTTGTTTATTGCGTCAGTAGACTCATCTAACAACCTTTTATGTTCTTTTTCAAGCTCAAGTCTAGACTCTTTAGACATAGATAAATTTTCTTCAGAGAAAAGAGTTTTTTCTATTTCTCTTATCTGCTGTCTGGCCTTACCTATTTTTTGCGTAGCGTCAGGACCTTGTACTAAAGTTGATATTGAATTAAATAACAAAGGAGCTTTATAAACTCCATTAGCCATCACAAAACCACTAAATGTAGCATCTTTTACACCGTTAAATAAGTTAACGTCTTTACCTAAAACGTGCCTGTCAAACATGTTTGATCCTAGTTGAACAAATCCCTCTTGACCTGCCTCTGAAGCTCCATCATATGCTGCAATTAAAGCGTTTTTAGCTAATCCTTTTGGTGTTGTTTTTTTAACTATATTTCCAATGCTTTTTGCAAAACCATCTTTAATTCCGGGTAGGTTTTTATATGCAGCTTTAGATCTATTTATTATACCAAGACTTATTCTTTCAGTGTAATATTCTAAAGCACCGTTACCCATAGCTGTTATATATCTTTGAGCTGGTGTGTATTGTATTAATTCTGGCTCTTCTCCTCTAGTTCTTTCGTCAGAATTTTTCCATGTTTCATATTCTATAAGGCTTTGTCTTTCTGTTTCAGCCATGTCTTCAAAACTACCTGCTGTAGCTTGAGCTGCTAAAATAGGTAGAGCAGCGCCACCTGTGCTAAACAATATAGCTGTATTAATTGATTGACTACCAAGTAGTTCAGCAAAATACCTACCCCAATCATCGCCATCTTGCAAATCGTCAAATTCTTTAGACTCGGCTATACCAGACCTTAGTTGATCTACAACTTTTCTTTTTTGGTCTCTAAAGCTTTCTATAAAACCTTTTTCTTCTTGCTGCATAGACAGCTCTCCTATCATGTTATTTACAGGAGTTTTAACATTATCTTTGCCGGAAAGCTTTTGTGAAAGAGCTGTTATAGGTCTATATACAAGATAATCATATAACTCTACAGGGGCACTTGCTAACTGTATTCCCGCTATTTGAACATTTGTAGCTAAGTTAGGTAGTAAGTTATAGTCTCTTTCTATAGCTTGTAAGTCTGAAGATACTTTTTGTGATTTTTCTACAATTTTATTTAAAGATTCAAACTTTTTTGATTGAGTTTCGTATATTTCTTTATCTGTTTGAAATAAATCTTTTAACAACTGATTAGCCGCGTCAAAATCTTCTTGATTTGTATATTGTCTAGATCTAAGTTTTTCTGATTCAGTCCTTATATTAGATCTAATCTGATTAGCGTTGTTTAAATATCTTAATTCATTTTTTTGTTTTTCATCTAAACCTTCTGATATTTTTCTATCAAGACCTTCTAATTCTAATTGTTCTTCTGTTTTGAACTCATAATCAGGTGCTCCAAATTTAGACCTAAGCGAATAATATAACATCCCCATACTGAAGTCTTCAGCTTTTTCTAAAAATGTTTTTCTATCATTTATACTTTCAACTAGCTCTTCTGTGTTTGAGTTTCTTTGTTGTTGATATAACTGTTCTGATTTTATTTCAGCCATAATTTTATCAACATCGGGTTTAAATATAGGGTTTGCCTTTATTTCTTTAGATGTTACATCTTTAAAAGCATCTTGTTTTAATAATCTTGATATTGCCTCATTTTCAGTTTTTAACCACTCTTCGTTTGGAACTAGTTTGTCTATAAAAATACTAGCTGGATTATCAGGAAATTTTTTAACTTTTACAGATTTTTGCTTTTCATTAATTACAAAATTAAAAGCGTCTTCATCTATTTTTAATTGCTGTTCAGGTGTTACTTGCCTAAAGTTTTCAAAAGCTCTATATTTTAATAACTCAGATGGAGATAAAAACTCTTGAGCTGTTTTAATTGTTTCTGTAAAATCCGAAGAAGTATCTTCCGATTTTAAAACCATATTCTCGGACGCTTCCGGCTCTGGTGTTACAGTCGCATCCGTTGCTACAACACCGTTTGACTTTCCCAAGCCTACTATTTCGCTAAACTGATCTTCAGTACCTATAAAACCATCTTTTACCAAAGCGTCAAATGTTTTTTTACGTTCATCTTCGCTAGATTCAAAAGCTTTAAAAAATTCTGTTTGATTTTCAAAGTCATTTTCTCTAAGAGTAAACAACTTCATTAATAATTTTTCGTCCATAAAACTATACTATTATTTTTATTTATTAGCTAAATATTTTTTATACTCAGATGGAGACATAAACTCTTTAGCTGTTTTTTCGCCTTGTTTTTGTTCTTTACCAGACATTAAACTTTTTCTTCTTTCTTCAGTATCTTCTGAAGTAACAAAAGGTGAATTAGTTATATCTTGCAAAGAAGCAGGAACTTGTGACTGTGAAAGCATGTTATTAAAGCTCTCTCCAGCTCCTAAAGATAAGTTTAAAATACTTCCACCAAAAACCAGCGGGCGTAAAGCGTCATATTGAAGCATTGCCTCGTCTGAATCTTGGTCTTTTCCAAACTTATTTAATATACCTTGATCTATAAATCTTTGTAATTCTGTTGGTTGGTTAAAGTCTATAGTTTTACTTTGGATTTTTCTATCTTTAGTTCCAGCTCCATAAACAACTTCTACTTGAGCAACACCATCTTTTAATTTAGCATTTTTTATTTCTCCTCCATCATAAGGCATACCAACTAAATATCTTTCATCATTGTTTTTAATAGCATCTGCAACTGGCATCATTATATCTAGCGCTCTAGAGACAGAGGTGCTTTGGTTTCCTTCGCTAACCTGTTTAGTGCTAACTATTATATCTTTATTACCTTGTAGTTTTAAAGCATTATAAGACATCATTTCAACAAGCTTTGGTTTAAGCTCGTTTATTTTTTTAATATCAATAGCTGGGCTTATTTCTTCTACATTTGAAAACTTTTCAGGGTTTCTAGCTATCATATGATTATACATAGTTACAAAACTTTGAGCATCACTGTTAATATACGCGTCTGCCTGACCTTGCATTTGAGGCTTTATGGCGTCGTAAAAACCTTTTTCATTAAATTTTCTAACATACTGTGTTGCTACAACCTTTCCATTTTGGTCTTTAATTTCCTTAGCAACAACGTTCGTAAAATTTGCTTTATTGCCTAAACCTTTAATAGCCTCATTGCCAAAACCAGTGAAAGTTTCAGTGTACTGAGGTATAACATTATACATACCTAAACCCGGCTTACTCTCTATGTTTCTAAGTTCTTTAGAGTCCATAGTATAAGTAGTTTTACCATCATTAGATGTCCAAGTATACATGTTATTAGGTCCTCCAGCTTTAGATAAGTCTGTGTTGACTGTTACTTTACCACCGTCTAAACCTGCAAAAGCTCTAGCTCTTTTTAATCTATCAGAATACTGAGAGTTACTTACACCACCTTCTTTACCCCCGTTTTTTAAATCGTTTTCTAAAGTGCTAAGTAATGTTCCAAATGTTTCAAAGTCTTTTTTAGTTACATCAGCTGAACCCATAAAGTTAGATATTCTTTGCATCTCTTCAGGCGTTTTAACGCTTTTTTGCATTAATAAAGAAACTTGATTTGCTTCTTCACTTAGTCTATCTTTATTTTCTTGGTCAAACCAAACTCCAGCATCTTGATAAGCCTGATTTAAAGTAGTGTCAAACAATATTTTTTGATTGTTTGCTTTTTCAATCATTGCGTTTATCTCGTCTCTATTTTGCTTAACTGCAGCTTGATCTACTCTATAAGCAGAAGATAGCTGTTGCATACCAAATGTTATGCTTTGAGCAACGTCCCCGTAAAGCTTACCAGCACTTCTGTTTAATGTTTGTTGTGGATTTCTGTAACTCATATTTAATATTTTTTCATAAATGCGCTAATAGCATCATTTGGATTTGTTAAAGCTGTATTAAAAGCTCCAGATTGTCCCATAGAACCTATTGTTCCTGTAATACCACCTATTGAAGCTCCTATAGCAGCCATACGATCAGCTTCTGCTTGAGCTTGTCTAGCTTGTGCATTTTCTAATTGACCAGCAGCTCTATCAATATCAGCAAGCTCTCTTCTTTCTTGTTGGCCAAAAACAAACGCCTCACCTTGGGCTCTTGCTTGTTGTACTCTTTGAGCTTCAGACATTTGTCTTTGTTGTAGCGCTTGTTCTCCTTGAGCTCTAAGTCTTTCATTTTGAACCTCTTGCTGTTCAATGCTTGCAGATACACCTTTTTTACTTTGTAATGCAGCTTGTGCTAAAGCCGTGGCACCTCCAGCGCTTGCTCCGGTAGCTCTAATTGTGTCTAAAGTATTAGCTAATGATATATCAGCTTGTTCTATTTGCATTTCGGCTGCTTGAGTTGCAACTCCTAAATTAGCCATAGGGTTACTAAGCGTAGCGCTTAAATCTTGTATTTCGTCATATGGATTAACAATTTCTTGTCTATTATCTATTAAAGAGTCTAATCTATCTTGAGCAAACTCTTGGTCTGCAATAGCTTTTCTTCTTTGTTTGTTTGCCGTAACTACTCCATATATACCTAAAGCAGCAGATCCAGCTATACCAATCATACCTGACAACATCATTGGATTACTAAAAAGAGATTTACCTGCTTTAGAAGTAATATTATTACCTAAAACAGAAGTTATATTTCCTTGTCTTTGTATATTTCCAGTTGGTATACTTGGCATTAAACTTGCTAATCCTTTTGAAGATAGATTTATTATTTCGTTTTGCTCTGGCATGTTTTATTTATTTAATTTATTAATATCCATTGTTAGAGAAGAAGTCTGAAGCTACTGAGAACAATTGTTTTTCTCCTCCTGGATCTGTGTATCTATCTGTTGAAAATGTAGCTGTAGCATAAAAACCTTTTATACCACTTATTACACTTCCAAATATTATTTCTCCTTGTGTTGCGTGGCTATTATTAACTAAGTTAGCAACATAAGCGTTTTCTTTTCTGTCAAAGCCAGCGTGTAGCCTTGGATATGGTGGGTTTTTAGTTCCAAAAGTAGCAACATAACCTTGACCAACACCGGCACCAGTGGGTGTTCCGCTAACAGCTTGACCGTTAGTTGGATTTATTATATATTCACCCATTATATAACTTGATACTGTATTAGCTGAATCTGAAGAGCTAATATAAACATTATTAAGTGATTGATAATCTTTTCCTGTACCGTCAGAAGCTAGAGTTGTTAGTTCCCATCCATTATTACCTTCATAGCTCATAGTGCTAAAAGTTTTAGACCTTGTTGGATTAGGATTAAATATTACAGTTACAGAACTAGGTGTCTCTTGTCCATAAAAACTATTTCTATTAACAGCCTCGCTGTTGTGTCTATATAGCTTTTCGTTTTTAAATGAATAAAAATTGTTTCTTATACTAAACATTTGATCTGGTTGATACGTGTATAAACTTGGCCAACCATTAATTGTATCATCAAACGTTAATGTTTTATATGTTGTATTTGTATTATAAACAGGACTCTGCTGCATAGATATAACATATTGATCTGTATAAAGATCATAAGCTCCCCTGACAACTCCAGCACCACTGTTAGTGTCTATGTTGTTTAACTGATCCCTAAAAAAGTCTTTCATACCATATGCTGATATTTCAGTCATACCATCTCTTGAAAGTCTTAAAACAACGTTGTTATTTTTATCTGCAAAATATTTTCTATATCCGTAAATAGCAAAGCTTTCTGGATTTTTACTTATACCATAATTACCCGCATATGGTTGTAAAACGCCGATAACTAAATTTGAAGCTGTTACAGTTCCTCCACCTTCGGCAGCATATATTGCGTCTTTATCTATTAAAGCTCTACTCACTTTATATTCTTGAAAAACTATAAGATTTGTATCTTCTGCATAAAGTTTTTGTATTGAACCATTTGATGGATCAGCGCTTTTAGTTATATCACTACCTACTGGAAATACATTAGTATCGTTTACACCTGTTCTTGAATTAAATACACCTGAATATATTAAAGAACTAAAAAGCCTAGAAGCATTAGGTTCATCCTCAACAAGATAAGCTCTTGGAGAAAAATCTACTGAAGTGTTGTTATAACCACCTCTTATTCTTGACTCTTCAATTGCAAAAGGAGTTCCTGAAGATGTATTAGAAACAACAGGATATCCACCATCGTTAGCTGCGGGTATACCAAAAGAACCATTCCAAACTGGTTGATTAGTTATAGCTTGTCCGCTGAGTGTCTTTTTTAAAACAAAAGTGTTAAAATACTTTATTTCTATTGTTGCTCCTGCCATTGTTAATTATTACTTATTTTTATATTTAATTACTTTATATTATATCAAAACTAAATTCAGCTAAATCTGCAGCTAAATACTCTTTGTTGATATTTGTACTCTGTACGCTTCCTCCAGAAAGACAATTTGGTGAAAAAGCTGTAAAAAGACTAGCTAAATCAGTGTTAAAATAAGTTATAAAACCATCTTGAACGTTACACGTTCCACTAACTGCTAAATCAGCACCTGTTTTATTTAAACTTATTGGAGAACTTGGTGTAGCTCCACCTGAAACATTAACTAAAGTTGGATTTGCTTGGTAGGTTAATATTTGAGAATTAAAAGTTAAACTATTTCCTGAAGTCATAGGATTTTGAGCAGCTATTAAATAATAACCTTGTTGGTTTGAGTTAACTCCAGCTTGCGCATAAACAACAACACACCAAACCGCAGTTGTTCCACCGCCAGTTAAATTATATTGTATTAAATAGTCTCTAACAAAAGTAGGCGTAAAAGACATGTTAACAACATAAGAGACTTGAGCTATTGAACCCGGGTCGCTATTAGCAACAACTATATCGTAAGATTTTGCTTCAGTTGAAGAACTTATGTTTTTAAGAGTAGTAGCGCTTGTATTACCTACAACTGGAGTTGTTAGCTCAAAATAATTTACTTGTGTATTTGTTGTATCTCCGGTAACCTGTTGAGAAACTATATTCCAAGTTAAATCTTTGCCTGCTAAATTAGTATTATTAGCACCATTAACAGCTGATAAAGTAACAAGAGTATTTAGATTATTTCTATTTGTATTTATAGTTGTTCCAGAAGTTAGACTAGCTGTAATTGTTGGAGCTACATTATTAACAGTTGTAAACTCACTAAAAAGAGTTGTTGTAGGCACGCTATTAGCATCATAAACAACTGATCTAAAATTAAAAGTAAATTCTCTTAAGTTTGCATCAGCGCTATAATACACGTTGTTAAAATAACCAGATTTAGTTCTTATTTTATAAGCCCCTGAGTCTGGATACATTTCAAAATATGGACCTACAGAACTTGGTAGTTGAACATTTTGACCAGCTCCATTTATAACACTTACTAATTCAAAAACATCTGGAGAGTTAAAAGTTATTGTTGAGCCTAAACTATCTTGAACAGTAAAGCCAGCGTTTAATATATCTCCCCCACTGGCTAGCGCTTCTGACCAATTGTTAGTGTTAAAACTGCTAAAAGACGATCCACCATTTGTACCGTCCAATATTGCTTTATTTAGTGAAGATATTAAACCAGATGTAGAAGTTTCCCAATATATATCTAACTGTGAATCAACAGGCTCTGTTTCATATACAGCTAAATACTGTATTCCTGGAGTTCCAGGTTGAGTAAAAAATAACTCTACTCCAGCATCTATAGTTATAGCTAAACTTAATTCTAATGTATTATTATTAGAGTTATAACTAATTATTGTTATACCCTCTCTAGACCCAGTAAAAACAACTATCATTCCTACTTCTGGAATTCCAGAAATATTTGTAAGAGTTACATTTACGCTATCATTAACACCACTTTGAGAAAAACCACTAGCGGTTTTATAATTTGTTGTAGCAACTTGACCTATTTGAGAAACTGTACTTATTCTAGCTATTAATGGATTTGATTCATAATCATAAAATTGAGGGAAATCATTAGGATGTGGTGGAGTATTTGCTTCGTAATCAAACATATCTCTCATTGTAGATATCATAGACGCAGTGTCTGAAACTGAAGAAGGATAATATTGTTTATTGCTTAAACCAAAATTGTTTGGAGAAGTAGTTATAGCTGTATCTGTGTTTTCTATTCTTCCAAATAATCTAACAGAACTTCTAAATTGTCTTTGTTCTGGACCTACTTCTGATAAATCCCTAGGTATTTTATTAATGTTGTCGTTAATTAAAACAGTATGAGACGTACTACCTAATTCTAAAGTAACCTCTTCAGGGTACGCAGCCATAATACCAGGTAAATAAACATTGTAATATTCTTGTTCTGTTTGTTTTACTACAACCTTGTAAGAATACCAACCTAATGGGTTATATGCAGAACTTGACGCGTCACCATTATATAAACCAGGCCACTCATCTGTTTGGTCTGCGTTTTCTGGCCCTATTGGTGAGTTAAACAATATTTTTATTGAATCTCCAGGCCAAGAAGTTTGGTCTAATTCAGCTGTAAAATAAGGATGATATATAGTAGAAGATTGATTGCTGTCATTTAATATAACACTAGATTGTCTTCCATATCTATCACATAAAACTATACCTACTTGGTAATTTCTATTTTGTTTTAAAGATGAATTTGGATATTCTACTTTACTTACAGTAACGCTCTCATCGCTAGCGGGTCTAAAAGTCATAGCTCCAATAGCGTCAGTTGCATCATTACTTATCGTTATAGATGTTACTGGAGAACCAGTTGTTGAAACCACAACTGTTCCTTTAATTATACCTGTTCCAGTTATATAACTTCCAGGCTCTATTGTTCCACTAGCGTTTGTTATTGTTAACGTTGTGCCACTAGTAGACCCTGGAACTGTACCCGAACCACTGTCTAAACTTAAATTAGATTTAACTGTAGCAGAAACATTATAGTCTAATACTTTGGGTGGAGTGTGTTTGTTTTGAAAATTTGCATAAATAACCCTATTTCCAGAAACCTCTTGACCAAGAGCTCTTACCGGAGTTTTATCATAAACTCTTATTAATTCATCAGATGGTAATGTTTGAAAAGGTTTAGTTGATTTATACTCATATTCAATATCTCCATGAGAATTTGGCGTTACATTTTCTATTTGTAACGTATCAACAACATTTACAGCTAAACCGTCAGATTCTTTATAAAGTATGTCTATTTCAGAAATTTTAAATTCACTAGATAAAGTTTTTTCTGCAAAACCTCCACCAGTTATAGATTCTGAAGGTCTAGGTATAACTAACTTTATTTCATTTATTTTGTTTTCTACAAATGAAACTATAGTGCTTCTATACGCTTCTGATTGGTCATCAACATTTTTTACTCCATCTTTTTTAACATACATGAAATAGCCATCTTGTTTTGGAATAAATGCTACTTGCGTAAAAGGTGCCATTAAAGAATATTCACCATCTTCAAATTTAAATCTATAACTAAACCTTACAAATAAATCAGATAAATATTCTGGATCTCCAGCAAAGTTTGCATCATAATTTTCATTAGGATTAAAAACTAACATTTGATTATCACTAACTGTTATAGAACCACTTAAAGTTACCTGGTCTACAACACCATTAGTGACTTGATAGTTGGTGACAGTTTCACCTGTGTCTGTAAGCGTAAATGGACTAGCGTTGCTTCTTAAACTTACTTTTGAACCTGTTGTTGTACTATAACTTTGATTAGGTTTTATTATATCACCTGATAAGCTATCTATTGGAATAATATTATTAGTCAAACTACCACCACCAGAAACGTTTGCTAACGCTGTACCACCATTTGGATTTATTAAACTAACTACATCTTTCATTGTTGTTTCAACAACACCGGTGTTAGTACCAACCTCTTGATAAATTTCCATAGACTTGTATGGATTATATTTTGCTACAGATATTTGATCTTCATTAGTATAATATATAGGTGAAGCGAAAGCGCTTGGATTAGCAAGGTTTATGTTTATTTTTCTAGGTTGATTTCTATTGTCTGTCCAAAATAAAAACTCTTCTAATAAGTTAATACCAAATATTGGGTTTGTTTTAGAAAAATTAAGAAAAGCACCTTGTACTAAAAGTACAGAAGTGTCATTTGTTGTGTTATAGCTATATATGTAATTTTCAG
>CAACVD010001501.1_pt1 | contig 11178 bp, 13 predicted proteins | sample 2381771 | NCBI WGS metagenome assembly CAACVD01 (sample SAMEA5211965, study PRJEB30684) | marine metagenome | biome: Marine; feature: Epipelagic; material: Water | collected 2015-10-15 | depth 15 m | reverse complement strand
CGCCTATGATTCAAGCTATTAGAAAAATACCTTTTATTGGTAACTTTGTATCATTTCCTGCAGAAATAATTAGAACAAGTTTTGCAACATCTGTATTAGCAATGAAACATATAGCGTCTGACAACGCAACTCTTAGAGCAATGGGGTATAGATCATTAATGGGACAGGCTGCAACATTGTGGGCGTTAAATGAAGGGGCTAGAGGATTAGGTTATGCAATGACTAATATTACACCTGAACAAATTAGAACATACAAGGATGAGTTTGCAGCGGATTACATGAAGTATAGTGATCTAATACCTATTAGTAATTTAGATAAAGATAAAGGCACGTTTAAAGTGTTTGATATGTCTCGATACAACCCGTACGATTTAATTAGTTCCACAGTAAACAATTTAATTGTTAGAGCAACAGACCCTAAAACAAAACTAGACCCTACTAAAATAGAAACAGATGTAATGGCTGAGTATTTTAATGCGTCAGGTCCATTGCTTGATTTATTAAATGGCACGTTGTTTGGTTTATCTATTGGCACAGAGGGTGTGTACGAAGCTTTTAGCGGTAAAACAAAAACAGGAAGTTCTGTGTGGTCTGATTCAGACACTGCTTTAGAAAAAATTGATAAAGGTTTTATGCACATATTAAACAAAAACGAACCAGGTGTTATTAGTTCTGCACAACGTGTAACAGCCGCATTAGCTGGAGACGTGTCAGGAACAGGGCAACCTATGGAAATAGGAGATGAAATGTTTAAATTAATAGGTGGTTCTACAGTAACAGTCGATGTCCCTGGATCATTTGCTTTTAAAATTAGTGAGTTTCAAAATACGTTTAAAGAACCAAAAGTTAGTGAAGGTTGGTACAGCACAAAAAATTATCAACAACGTGGACCAGCACAACTTGTACGTGAATACAATGATATGAATGAAGAAGCGTTTAGAGAACAATATAGGTTTTATAGAGCAGTTAAATCTGCACTAGATTCTGGATTAATGACCGAAGATCAAATTAAACAAGCTTTAAAAGATAGAAAAATAGCTAAAAGAACTATTAGAGCAATTTTAAACGGACGATACAAAGCATTATCATGGGGTGAAGGAGGCTTAGAGGCTCGTTATAAAAAAATTAGAGATGCAAACCCTAATAAAAGATTTGATAAATATGATTTTGTACCAAAAGGTGAACTTAAAGATGCTCAACGAAATTGGGATTCTATGTATTTTGAAGACTTTGAAATACAAAGAAAAGAACCAGAACAAGTATCACAGGCTCCGATCGTGCCTACACAGACACAGACAGCTCAACCAAATATACCAGTGCCACCGCTCCCTGATACAGGAACACCGGTTGTTAACCCAACGCAAATTGCAGCGGGGACCACGATTAATAATCAAACTGGACTTACAGATTCTGAGAGTATATACTTGTCACCCACAGAACAACTTTATAGAAGACGAGAGCGGGGGACAGCTTAGTGGACACAGTCAAGGGTATAACACCAGAGGATGATAGAGAACATATCATTTCTTTATACGGACATATCAAAGGCGTAGAACGTGAAATAGAAGTTATAAAAACAAATCACCTTGCGCACCTCGATCAAAAAATTTCACACGTGCATGACGACGTGGAAAAATTGGGCGGTAAAATAGATAAAATCTATTGGGTTGTTTTATCTACGGTGGGGGCTGTAGGATTAATTTTTATAGAGACATTATTAGGAATGATAGCATGAACTTATCAAATAATTTTACACTAGCAGAGCTAGTTAAATCTCAAACAGCGGTACGTAAAGGTATTAACAATGAACCAGGGACCGCGGAGATTAACAATCTTATTCACCTAGCGGAGGCCATCCTACAACCAGTGCGCGAGCACTTCGGTAAACCGGTTATGATATCTTCAGGCTATAGAAGCCCAGAGTTGTGCGAGGCTATCGGCTCTTCGTCTAAGTCACAACATGCCAAGGGTGAGGCAGCAGACTTTGAGATACAGGGTGTTGACAACAAGGAACTTGCAACGTGGATTAGTAAAAATTGTGAGTTTGATCAATTGATATTAGAATTCTATGATGGTGTTGATCCAAATTCAGGATGGGTGCACTGTTCAGCGGTGAAGGAAGGGTCGCGAAAACAATTGTTAAAAGCGAGCAAAGTACAAGGTAAAACCAAATATGAGAATATAATTCTCTAGATCCAGTCTTTAATATTTTCTCCCATAATTTCATTAGCTATATCTATTTTGTTTCTTAATGATTTGACTATGCGTTCATCTATAGTCTTTTCTGCAATTAAATCTACATAAGTAACGCTGCCAGTTTGGCCGATACGGTGAGCTCTATCTTCTGACTGTAATCTTTTTTCTAGGTCGTATGAGTTAGAATAGTAAATTACAGTGTTTGCTGCTGTCAGGGTAATTCCATACCCTCCAGTTTGTGGATTTCCTACGAAATAGCGTGTAGGGCCCTTTTTTTGCTGAAACTGAGTGATATGGTCCTGGCGAAGGGTAGCATCCACCCCGCCGTGATATTCGACTGTAGAGTCTTCTCCGTAAGCTTTTTTTAAAGAATCGACTATTTTTTTTATGTCTTCACGATATGTTGCCCATATTATAACTTTGCCTTCTGTTTCTTCTAGACAATCCATTAAAGTTGTGAGTCTGTTATTTTTAAGATGTGTAATCGTGCCGTCGTCAGCTTTAAACGTGCCGCAAGTAACTTGATGAAGACGCATAAGTTGTGTCATAACATTTACAGTTGACATAAGTTTGCCATCTAACATGGCAAGAGCCATTTGTTTCATCTGATCGTATACTTTTTGCTGTTCTGTAGTCAGCTCTACAATACGTTTAGTAAATACTTTGTCTGGTAAATCTAAACAGTCTTCTTTTAATACACGGTACGAAAACTTTTCTAATTTTTTAGCTAGCTCATCTAGTCTACGGTAGCTGCCGACTATTTGCACGCGACGTCCACCAAAATTTCTGTCTAACATGTGAGCATAACGAGATCGATACGCATAGTAAGAGTCATAACCAAGATGGAAAGGATCTAGAAACTTGCACTGACTAAACAGGTCAAGAGGCGATTTAGTAACTGGAGAGCCTGTTAGTATTCTACGATACGACGCCAGAGTCCCTATTTCTAATATGTTTTTTGTTCTTTTAGCTGTCGGACTTTTGATTGTCGTGGATTCGTCAATTCCTAGTAGGACTTTCCCTAGGAAGATGTTAAGGAAACTATGCGCAAAGTCCAGACCTTTTGATGTAGAAAATGCTTCTACGTTCATTATCAATATCTTAAGATCACCTTTATCGTCAAACAACGTATCAAGTTCCATTCGTTTTTTCTTTGTTATGTTTGCTTCCCACATAACTTTTGTGTGCTCAATGTGATCTGGTAAGTGCACAGGAAATTCTATGTCGTTCCAGTTTTTGTACACGCCTTTAGGTGCTACGATTAGTGCACCGCGGATCGCGCCTCTATCATACAACATAGCTATATTATCAACGAGGACCTTGGATTTACCGGTACCCATTTCCATAAATAAAGCGTAGGTTTTCTGGGCCCACGATTTTTCTAATGCCTCTAGCTGGTGCGCATAAGGCTTAGTCTTAAACTTATAATGTTTTATCATATTTTCTTTCTTGACTTTTATATAATGATACTTACATTAGAAGTCAACCATAAACAGGAGAAAGAAATGGACAAAGACCAAATAATAAATGCATTATCTAGACTGTTGCAAAAACGCAACAATGATATAATTAATTTAGAATTGCAAATTGAAACGTTGACAGTGCAAATTAACGAAGCTACAAAGAAAGAAGAAAGTGATAAGGATGAAGCAAAGGAACAAAATATTTGAGCTATACGATCGTAGAAGTTTAGTAGATTTTTTAGATTATAAAGAATCAGAACCTAACGATCCTTTAGTTTACGTTTTACAGCATCCGCCTAGGAATATGAATATTCTTGGGGCGCAGGAGTTTGGTAATTTAGTTATTTGTTTACCAGAATTATCACAACTTATTTTTAGTTCTAGTCCTTTTATTTTTAAAATGCAAAAGAACTTAAAAGATTTTGCACCTGATGATTACATTTTGTGCACAGGTGATCCTGCAATCATAGGATTATCTACAGCTATTGTTAGTGAAAATACTCATGGACAATTTAACCTTTTGAAGTGGGACAAGAGGGAGAGAACGTATTACCCATTAAGAATAGATTTATATCAGAAAGGAGAAGTGTAATGAATACACTTACATTAGACGATCTAGAAGACGATCAACAACAATTGATAGAGAAGACAGATATTCAAACATTAGCTGACTATTGTAGAGAATTATCAGAACTTGAACTAGTTATAGAAAGCTTAGAGAAACAAGTTAAAGAACAAAAAGAAAAAGCAGATAAAATTTCTTCAGAGGTGATACCTAATTTGCTCGCAGAGCAAGGGTTGTCATCTTTGAAACTCGCTGACGGTAGCGGTGTAGAGGTTAGAAAATCCTACAGCTGTACTGTAAAAAAAGACTCGGTCGAATCAGCGTACACATGGCTTCGTGAGAACGGATTAGGTGATCTTATTAAAAATGAGATTGCTGTACAATTCGGGAAGGGCGAAGATAACAAGGCAGAGCAATTGCTTAGCCTTGCAGTGCAAGAAGGTTATGAGCCTTCGCAAAAGCAGAAGGTAGAACCTATGACTTTGAAAGCACTCTTTAGAGAGCGTATCGAGGCCGGCCTCGATATGCCCTCGGATTTTTTTCACACTTTTGTGAAAGATCAAACAAAAATAAGCCGGAAATCATGAAAAAGGAGACGAGAAACATGAACCAAGTAGCAGAAAAAAAGACGACGGATGTAGCTCTAGCAGGTATGTTCGAACAAGATGCTAACAAATCTATAGGAGAGATGGGGCAAGAAGATTTTGCATTACCTTTTCTAAGAGTGTTAGGACAACTGTCACCCGAGACAAGCAAACGGGACGCCAAGTATGTAGAAGGCGCAGAACCCGGTATGATATTTAATACCGTGACGAAGCAGACATATGATGGAGAGAAGGGAATCAACATAATTCCATGTTATTACAAACGTGAGTATGTTGAGTGGTCGGATAGAGGACAGGGCACAAGTGCTCCTGTTGCAATTCATTCGGCACAAAGTGGTATCATCAAAGAAGCAAAACGTGATGCAGGTTATAAAGATAGACTAGATAATGGTAACTATCTTGAAAACACAGCGTCATACTTTGTGTTAACTGAAGATATGCAAACGGCATTGATTTCTATGAAGTCGACTCAGTTAAAGGTGAGTCGTAATTGGAACTCAATGATGAACAGTATCAAACTTAAAGGCAAGAATGGTTTGTTCACACCCGCGGCTTACAGTCACGTATATAACCTTAAGACAGTAGAACAATCAAATGACAAGGGAACTTGGTTTGGTTGGAGTGTTGAAAAGGTTGGACCTGTACAGGATAAAGCTATGTATGAGTCCGCTAAAAGTTTTGCTGAGAGTGTTTCTACGGGAGACGTCAAAGCAAAACATGGTAACGACAGTACGGAATCGAAAGATTCAGTACCGTTTTAATCATGGTGTAGCCCCTAGTTTACTCCCCCGTACTGGGGGCTACGGTGAGAAGTATATATGATTAGAAGCATGGAGTCACTATATCAAATGAGGTACTATCGTAAAAAGACGATGGACAGTTTGAGAAAGAAGATAAAGAAACTAGAAGAAGAAAAAAAATTATTTATGGAAAGCCCCGAGGGAAAAGCGTATAAGAAAAGACTTAAATCAGATTATCAGAAAGAATACAGAAAGAATAACATAGAAAAAATTAGAAAGTACCAGAAAGAATATGCAACACTTTAAAGAAATATTTGAAGGCAATAACAGTGCTTACGGTCAGTTGATTTTATCAGGTGAGACGACAGATAAAGGAAAAGCCATAGGAAAAGCGTTTATTAAACGTGAACCAATACCAGATAGTTTTTGGCAAGACCACCTTGACGGCAAGGATCCTGCACTAGGAGTTATACCTATTAATGAAAACAACATGTGTCGTTGGGGTTGTATTGATGTTGATGAGTATAGTGGTTTAGATCACAAAAAAATAATGGCTTCCATCAAGTCCCATAAATTCCCATTGATAACATTTAGATCAAAATCTGGTGGCGCACATTTGTTTTTATTTACAACAGAATTTATACCTGCTGCATTAATGCAATCAAAATTAAAAATGATGTCTGAGGCGTTAGGTTATGCAGGTAGTGAAATATTTCCAAAACAAACAGAAATACTAGCTGAGCGTGGTGATACAGGTAATTTTTTAAACTTACCATACCATGGCGGTGTTCGTGGATTACGATACACTTTTGATGAAGCGGGGAACGCGGCTAGTTTAGAATCATTCTATTCTATACACAAAGAGTGGGTACAAACAAAAGAACAAGTAGAAGCAATAATTGCTGTGAAGAAAATTGAAACTAATGAAGCATTCAAAGATGGTCCACCATGTTTAAATAAATTAGCAGACGAGGGTTTTGGAGAAGGATCACGTAACAATGCATTGTTTAACGTAGCTGTATATCACAAACAAGCTAATCCAGACAACTGGGAAGACAAAGTAATGGAGGATAATGCTAAATGGATGAACCCACCACTAGGCTTCCAGGAAGTAAAAGCTTTGTTGGCATCAGTCGGTAAACGTGGTTATGATAAATACAGGTGTAAAGATCAACCTATCTGCGGTGTGTGTAATGCTGCAAAATGTAGAACTAAAAAGTTTGGTGTTGGTTTTGAAGAAGAGCAAATGCCAGAGTTTGGAACTTTGTCAAAAATATGTTCTAACCCTCCACAATGGTTTTTAGATGTAGATGGTAAAAGAGTAGAATTAAAAACAGAACAGTTACACAATCCTAATTTATTTTCTATTGCAGTATTAGATCAAGCAAACATTGTATCACCTATACCAAAAGCAAAAGATTGGAGAGAAGTTTACGTAAAACCTTTGATGGGTAATTTACAAGAAATAGAACCTTTAGAATCATTAAGTCCGATAAACCAAATAGTTAATTTACTGTATGATTTTACAGTCCATAGAGCGATAGCACGTACCAAAGACGACATACTTAATAAAGCAGCATGGACTGACGAAGACCACACGTATTTTAGAATGGAAGATTTTTATAGTTTTGCAAAAAGAAACAATTGGGAATTAGATAAAATAAAAACAGGTAATTTAATAAGACAGTTAAAAGATGTATTTGTTGAAGAAGTTAGAATGACTTTAAAAAACCAAACACCAAGAGTTGTTAAAATTAAAGCTATGAAGACATACAAACCAGACGTATCTCACGTGACTTATCAAGAGAGCCCTTTCTAATGAATATTTTAATTCCTAAATTAATATTGTTTCCAAAAAGAATTGTTACAGTTGATGTAACTTTTTTAAAGTTAACACAATCTTACACTAATAAATTTTTTATTAGTGAATTAAAAGAGGACCTAAGAAACAATGGTCTTTTATGTCCTTTAGTTGTTAGTAAAGAAAGAAGATTGATTGATGGAAACCATAGATATGAAGCTATGAAAGATGATTATACACATATTGTTGCGTATGAAATAGATGACACAGAGGAAGAAGATGTGTTTTTTTCTAGATTAAATTCTAGATTGTGGCAGGAGAATAAATGAAAACAATAATACTAGGGCCACCAGGTACAGGTAAAACAACCACACTATTAGATTTAGTTGATGAGTTTTTAAGGTCCGGTATTGATTCTAAGAGAATAGGTTATTTTTCTTTTACACGTAAGGCTGCAGAAGAAGCATCCAGCAGAGCTGCAGAAAAATTTAATTTAGACGCACAGGATGATTTGCCTTTCTTTAGAACACTACACTCACTAGCGTTTAGAACACTAGGCGTAAAACGTGAGCAGGTTATGCAGACACGTGATTATAAAGATTTTGGATCAAAGGTTGGTATCAGTATAAGATTACAGCATGCAAACAATTCTGACTCTGACGGCACATTTACATCTGACAATGAATATCTATCGATGATAAACAAAGCACGGGTTACAGAACGTGATGTTATGGATTTGTACGACGACAATAATCACTATCTTGATATTGAACGCGATACGTTGTATCTATTAGACCGAGAACTAAAACGGTATAAGCAAGAGAAAGGAATGATAGATTATGCTGACATGTTGGAAAGATTTGTTGAACAAGATGTATCACCATCTTTTGACGTATTATTTATTGACGAGGCACAGGACCTCTCACCTTTGCAGTGGAGAATGGTCCGGACTTTATGGGCGAAAGCAGGCAAGACCTACATTGCAGGGGACGATGATCAAGCTATATTTAAATGGGCTGGTGCTGATGTTGATTCTTTTATCGCTCTTAAAGAAGAAGTAGATCAGATAGACACACTAAAACAATCTTATCGTATTCCTGGTGGACCAATACACGAGCTATCACAAAGCATAATAGAACGTGTAAGCAATCGTTTTGATAAAGCATACAAGCCACGAGAAGCAGTTGGTAAATTGAACAGGTATTCAGACATTACACAAGTAGACATGAGTCAAGGAGAGTGGTTGATATTAGCTTCTGCAAATTATTTTTTAGACGATGCAAAAGATTTATGTGAGCTGCAGGGTTGGTATTTTTCACATAAAAATAAAAACTCAATACCATTAGATTTGTTATTGGCAATACAGCATTGGCAAGAGTGGACCAAGGGTAGCATGTTAAATGTCATACAGATTAAAAATATTTACTCTTATCTTGGTGATAACGTGACGCGCGGTTACCGCACCGGTAAAACGATGAACAATGATCTGACATATAATCAAGAAGACTGCACCGCGGAACACGGATTACTAACTGACAAAGTTTGGTACGAAGCATTTACAAAGATAGATACAAATACAGAAAACTACATACGTAGTATGCTGGCCAACAAAGAAAAGATTTCTCAAACCCCACGAATAACAATGTCAACAATACACGGAGCAAAAGGAGGTGAAGCTGACAATGTACTTATACTACCTGATATTACTAAGTCTGCTGTTGATAGTAACGATATGGATCCAGATGAACTCCATAGACTTTTCTACGTTGCTGTAACACGGGCAAAAGAAACACTACACATACTAGAACCAAGAAATTATGATAGGGCATACGTTATATGAAAAAACCAAAAGCAAACAGGTTAAGTGAAGAAACAAAAAAATTAATCTTACGTCTTTTTAAAGAAGGCCTAAGACAAAGAGATATTTGTGAAAAACTTAACCTTGGTAAATCTACTGTAAATTACATAGTAAGACCAAAAACAAGAGAAAAATGCAAAGAAAGACAGCAAAAACGTAGAACTGTTTTTGTAAGAAAGATAGATTCTTTTTTTGATAGACAGAAAAACAAAATTAAAGACCCACGTAAAATGTGGAAAAGACCAGAAAGAAGATTTAAAAACAAAGTGCGTTCTATTTTTAGGGACGCAAATGATTCATCGAAAGGACTAGACATGAAAACAAGAGAACAACAGGTTAGAGATTTTCTTTGGCCGTTAAATGAAAAAGACAAATACGGGAATGAGTTTCCTTACACAGTTTGCAATTTTACAGGTAAGACAGTATCTGTTATGGCATCTGATGGAGAGAGTGATGCTATGAGTTTTGATCACATCGTTGCTGTTTCAAAAGGAGGCGCTAACAATTTAAGTAATATACAACCTTTGGCTCAAAGAATTAATGAGATGAAAAAAAATGATACCAATGAAGAATTTTTTTCACGAGTAAGAGATTTAACAGAAGGGCCAGCGTATAAAGAGTGGTTAAGTAAAAGATGAAATCATTAAAAAAACAAATAGGTGGCAGTCATTACAACCGCTACAAGATACAACCGGCGGAATTCATCAATAAAAACAAATTGTTATTTGCTGAAGGAAATGCTATAAAGTATATTATTCGTCACCCCCATAAGGGCAGCGGTAAGCAAGATTTAGAGAAGGCGATACACTACATAGAAATGATAATAGAAAGAGATTATGCCTAAACCTTTACAAGTTCCAATGTTTAAGCCTGAAACAGAATGGGTACCACCAACACATTTACCAGATTTATCTGATCGTTCTGAAATTGCAATCGACTTAGAAACAAAAGATCCAAATTTATTAACAATGGGATCTGGTTCTGTACGTGGTGATGGTGAAGTGATTGGTATTGCAGTTGCAGTAGAAGGATGGTCAGGTTACTTCCCGATCAATCACGAAGGTGGTGGGAACATGGACCGCGCATTAGTCCTGGATTGGTTCGAAGAAGTTTTACACACCGACGCTACAAAAATATTTCACAATGCAATGTACGATGTATCATGGATACGTTCTATGGGTTATCAAATACGTGGTGGCATTATCGACACGTTGATTGCAGCATCACTGATAGATGAAAACAGGTGGGGCTATGCATTGAATACACTAGGCCGTGAGTATGTAGGTATGGGTAAGAACGAAAAGATATTACAAGAGGCAGCAAAAGAATGGGGTGTCAATCCCAAGTCAGAAATGTGGAGACTGCCAGCGCCATTGGTTGGTGAGTATGCAGAACAAGATGCAGTGGTAACGTTAAAGTTATGGCATGCACTGCAGCACGAAATATCTAAGCAAGATTTGTGGGACGTATTTAACTTAGAAACAGAATTGTTTCCGTGTTTAGTTGATATGAAATTTAAAGGCGTACGCGTTGACGTTGCAAAAGCAGAAGCTACAAAAGCACAACTGATTGATGCAGAAAAAGATATACACCGCGACATACAAAAACTAGCAGGTTTTGATGTAGAGATATGGGCTGCTGCATCTATTGCAAAAGCATTTGATCATGTAAAATTACCATATGACAGGACGGAAAAAGGTGCACCATCATTTACAAAAAATTTCCTGGCGACTCATCCTGCTGAGTTACCAAAACTAATTAATCAAGCTCGAGAGATCAACAAAGCCAACACTACGTTTATTGATACGATATTAAAACATAATCATAAAGGACGTATACACTCAGATATTAATCAAATTCGTAGTGATGATGGCGGCACAGTTACAGGCAGGTTTAGTTACAGTAACCCGAACCTGCAGCAGATACCAGCACGGCACAAGGAGCTCGGAC
>CAACVD010001498.1_pt1 | contig 11189 bp, 15 predicted proteins | sample 2381771 | NCBI WGS metagenome assembly CAACVD01 (sample SAMEA5211965, study PRJEB30684) | marine metagenome | biome: Marine; feature: Epipelagic; material: Water | collected 2015-10-15 | depth 15 m | reverse complement strand
TAAATCCATTGCTTTGTATAAAAGACCATTAATTAATCTACTACTTTCGTCTTGTTCTTTACCTTAACAAGCTCTACACACATTACCCTCCTACAAAATACACACAGGCGACAGCATACATAGAGAAAGAGAGGTGCGATTGTGTCAGATCACGTGCCTTCTCCGAGGGCTACCCCCCAAAACGCCTGTGCGTCTACTATACAATGGATTAATCCGTGTAGCGGTGGGTAATTTTACATATTAACTTATGTTAACAGGTAGAACATTTAGCGAATACGTGCTATTGTTGTGTTATGACTACTTCTGATTTTGATCCTGCTTTAATAGAACATAAAAACAAACCAAAGTTTTTATTACATTTTCAATGGGGTTTATCACCAACTGTATACAGATATGCTTTAGTTGAAACAATAAAACCTAACGAAATAAATCCTAGAACCAAACAAAAAGCAGATGAAAAAGATCTAACTCAAAAAGAAATTTGGGAAAAAAAATATAATGGGCGATAAAGCATGGAAAAAAAGAGAACGAAATGTTGCAAAATATTTCAATGGTGAACGTAATGCATTATCTGGTGGTAATAGTAAAATAACTAGGGCAGATGTAATACATCCTAGATTATTTATTGAATGTAAGTTAAGAAAGGTACATAGTGTTATTAATTTATGGGAGGATACAAATGAATTGGCTAAAAAAGAAAATAAGATACCTGTGGTTACGCTTTGTCAAAGCAATAGAAAAGGTAGCTGGGTTGTAATACATAGTGAAGATTTGGATAAAATTATAGATGAACGAAGTCTTGCAAAGAGCAGTAGAGATAGCTAAAGAATTAGAACGCCGTAAGGCAACTAATAGAATGGTTGATTATGAACCTTATGTATATCAAAAAAAGTTTCATAATAATAAATCATCACAACGATTGTTGATGGCTGGAAACCGTGTCGGCAAGTCATTTTGTGGGGCTATGGAAATGGCGTACCATGTGTCGGGAAAATACCCAACGTGGTGGGAAGGCAGAAGATTTACTAGACCAATACGTGCTTGGGCTGGGGGAGTTTCTAACGAAACGACTAGGGATGTCTGCCAAAAAGAACTTGTCGGCCAACCAGACGATCCGTCAGCAAAAGGTACAGGTACAATACCATTAAATTTAATAGTAGATACTGTAAGAAAAGCAGGTGTACCTAATGCATTAAATAGTGTTGTAGTAAAACACGCTTCTGGTGGTAATTCTAGAATAGGATTTAAAGCATATGAAATGGGCAAAGAAAAATGGATGGGTGAAAGTATAGATGTTATATGGCTAGACGAAGAACCACCACCAAGTATTTACTCACAAGCATTGACTAGAACAGCAGACAAAGGTGGTATTGTATATATGACGTTTACACCAGAAAGCGGTATGACAGAAACAGTAGCACAATTTGTAAATAAATTAAAAGATGGACAAGCATTGTTTACAGCAACTTGGGATGATGCACCCCATATGACAAAAGAAGTTAGAGATCAAATATTACAAGCGTTACCACCACATGAAAGAAAAATGCGTGAAAAAGGTATACCACAATTAGGATCTGGTTTAGTGTTTCCTATAAACGAAGATGATATAATTTGTGATCCTATAGATATACCAATACATTGGCCTAGATTATGTGGTTTAGATTTTGGGTGGGATCACCCTACAGCATCAGTATGGACAGCATGGGATAGAGATAGTGATATTGTTTATATTTATGATAGTTATTCGTTACGTCAAGAAACTGTACCAGTACACGCATCAGCAATAAAATCTAGAGGTAAATGGATACCTGTAATATGGCCTATGGATGGTAGACAAGCAGATAAAGGTTCTGGTAAAAATCTTACAGAACAATACAGACAAGAAGGTGTTAATATGACTAGAGAACATTTTAGCAATCCACCAAGTCAAGGCCAAAAAGAAGGTAGTGGTGGTAACAGCGTAGAAGCTGGTGTTATGGAAATACTAACCCGTATGCAGACAAAGAGATTGAAAATATTTAGAAATCAAGGTAAACTGTTAGAAGAACTACGTATGTATCATAGAAAAGATGGTAAGATTGTTCCTGCTAATGATGACGTAATATCTGCTATGAGATATTGTGTAATGTCATTAAGAAAAGCTAGAATAAAAAATACTGAACCTTTACAGATACGTTCTGATAGTGAGTTTAACATTTTTAAATAGGAAAGGTAAATATGGGCGGATTTGTAAGAGCAATAAGACGAGTTTTTAGTAGACCTGCACCCGTTGTAATCCAACAACCTGCACCTCAACCTGCACAAACTGCACCGCAAACAGCACCAGTTACACAACAAAAAACTGCAAGTGCTATGGCGGCAAGTAATGCTGGGGCATATGGTGGTCAAACAATTATGACAGGCGCAAGTGGTGTAGAGGATGAAGCTAACGTGCAAAAAACTATTCTTGGCGGCGGTACTACTAAAAAGAAAAAGAAAGCATAGTAATGGTAGAAGTCGTTACAAACGACAAATGGCGTTTACCTATAGGTGATTACCTAAAAGAAAGATGTTACATATCTGCTGATATTGGTGATAAATTTTCTTATATTGGATTTATAGAAGATGAAAAAATTTTAGGTGGTTTTCTTTTTACAGATTATGATGGTCATAATGTTTATGTTCATCTAGCATTAGAAACACCTAGATTATTTAGTAGAAAACATATAAAATATGTTTTTGACTATGGTTTTAACCAGTTAAAATGTGGCCGAATGACGGCGGTATGTAGAAATGGTTATGAACGTAATGAACGCATTTTATCGGGTACAGGATGGATAAAAGAAGGTATAGTAAGAAAAGTTATGAAAATAAAAAATGAATTTGTTGATGCGGCAGTTTACGGAATGCTAAAAGACGAATGTAAATGGATAAGGAAATAATATGGGCGGAAAATCACAACCACAAATGCCACCACCAGTAGAACCAGAAGTATTTGATAGAACTGCCGAAGCAGAAGCACAAGCAGAAGCAGAAAAACAAAAAATGTTAGGTTCTAAAAAGAAAGGTATGTACGGTACAATTCTTACAAGTGGTGAAGGTGTTGAAGATGATGCAGAAGTTGGTCAAACACTTTTAGGCGGCGGTGTTAAAAAAAATAAAAAATAATGGCTAATTACGAATATATAAAAAAAAGATTAGATAGACTTGGCCAAGAAAGAGGCACATGGGAAGTCAACTGGCAAGAAATATTAGATTATGTAATGCCAAGAAAAGCAGACGTTGTTACATTAAGAACACGTGGTGAAAAAAGAACAGAAGTTTTATTTGATAGTACAGCTATTACAGCAAACAATTTATTAGCGGCAAGTTTACAAGGTACACTTACATCACCATCATTACCTTGGTTTAGTATAAAATTAAGAGATGAAGAATTAAATGAAAACCGTGATGTACAGTTATGGTTAGAAGATACAGCACGTAGAATGTATGACACATTTAATGAAACTAATTTTAATACAGAAGTACATGAGATGTATCTTGATTTATGCTCTATTGGTACAGCCGCATTATTTGTAGAAGAAGGTAGTAATGGTTTTGATACAGATGGTATACATTTTAATTGTTTACATATTGCAGAATATTACATTCAAGAAAGTATTGATGGTAAAGTAGATACACTTTACAGAAAATATAAATTAACTGCTAGACAAGCAGTACAAGAATTTGGTTTTGATAAAGTAGGTGAAAAAATACAAACAGCATCTAAAGAAAGACCAGATCATAAATTTAATTTTATACACGCTGTAGAACCAACAGCAGATTATGAAAGAGCAACAGGTAAGTCAGCAACTAAATTAAAATTTCATTCGTGTCATGTATGCGAAGAAGATAAGATGGTTGTTAGAACAGGTGGTTACAATGAGTTTCCATATTTAGTACCACGTTGGTCAAAAGCAACAGGTGAAATATTTGGTAGATCACCAAGTTTTAATGCGTTACCAGATATTAAAACATTAAACAAAGCTGTAGAGATTGGATTAAAAGCATGGGCAAAAGCTATTGATCCACCATTACTTGTACAAGATGATGGTGTTATAGGTAGAGTAAGAATGACACCTGCTGGTATTACAGTTATTAGAAATGATGGTGCTGTAAAACCTTTACAAATAGGAACAAACTGGCAGATTACAGATTTAAAAGAAAATCAATTACGTACTGCAATAAGACAAGCATATTATTCAGATCAATTACAATTACAAGAAGGCCCACAAATGACGGCAACAGAAGTGCAAGTTAGATATGAATTGATGCAAAGACTTCTTGGCCCAACATTAGGTAGATTTCAAAGTGAGTTTTTAAATCCATTAATAGAACGTGTGTTTGGTATTATGTATCGTGCAGGTGCATTAATGCAAGAACCAGAAATTATAAAAGGAACAAAAATAGATGTAGAATATTTAGGGCCTTTAGCACGTTCACAAAGAATGGAAGAAAGTGTAGCTATAGAAAGATTATATAGTTTAGCTATGAATATTGCACAAATAGATCCTGCTATTATGGATAATATAGACCATGACGAAGCAGTTAGATTACGTGGTAAATTATTAGGTGTACCTAAAACTGTACTACGTGGTAAAGATGATGTAGAAGGTTTAAGAGCAATGAGAGCAGAACAAGCACAAATGGCACAAATGGCACAAGAGCAACAAGCATTAGGCAAAGCACAAAAAGATCAAGCACAAGCGGCAAAAATACTTGCAGATCCAAATGTATCTAGTGGATTAGAAGATACAGTACAGGAAATGGGTATGGAAAATTTACAAAATGAATATGGACAAGGATCTTAAAAAGATCAAACAAGATTATAATATTACTTTTGATACACCAGAAGGTAAAAGAGTGTTAGCTGATTTAACGTCAGCTTACTATCATAGATCATCACATACAAAAGGTGATCCACATGAAACAGCATTTCGTGAAGGACAACGAAGTGTATTAATCAGAATAATTAACTTACTAAAGGAGGATAAAGATGTCTGATGAACAAATGACCACAAACGACAATCCAGTACAAGAAGAAAGTAATACGGTACTTGGATCGGGAAGTGATAATCAAGATTGGAAATCAACACTACCCGAAGATTTAAAAAATGATGCTACATTGCAAAATTTTAAGAACGTAGAAGATCTTGCAAAAACTGTAGTACATCAACAAAAAAGATTAGGTAATACAATTACTATGCCTAAAACTGATGATGAGATGGAACAAGTATATACAAAACTTGGTAGACCAGAAGATCCAAGTAAATATAATGTAACTATTCCAGAAGATTATCAACCATTTTTTGAGGAAAAAAACCTTGATGAATTCAAGAATGTTGCTCATAAAATAGGTCTTAATGATAAACAAGTAGGTGCATTGTTAGAGTATCAAATGAATACTATAAAACATGAAGAAGAAAACGAACCTGCTGAAATATCTAGGCAAAAATCAGAAACAGAAAGTGTACTAAAGCAAGAATGGGGTTACGACTATGATAAAAAAGTTGCCGCCGCAGATAGAGCATTAAAAGTATACGGTGATGATGAATTACGTGATTTAATTACTAATTCTTCTGCTGGTAATAATCCTGCTGTTATAAGATTTTTTGCAAGATTAGGGCAAGAAGTAACAGAAGATATGGCACAAAATACACAAAACAATAGATTAAGTGTATCACCATTAGATGCTAAAGATGAAATTGCTAAAATTATGTCAGACGCAAATCACGCTTACCATAAGGGTGATGAAACTGCTGTAGAAAAAGTTAGGCAATTACATGAAAAAGCATATGGTAATTAATCTAAAAGTGTTGTATAATTATCACAACTGATTTCGCCCATTTATGGATAACGGATAGTTAGCCGATATGGCTTAAAAATTAGGTTTCCCAGTAGGACAAAAACCGATTAAATTGGAATACGGTATGATGCAATAGTGCATTATGCTCTCTATTCTGTAACTTTTAATGGAGGAACGACTATGTCAGTTCAAATAACAACTGCTTTTGTAGAACAATACAAAAGTAATGTTTTTCATTTGGCGCAACAAAAAGGTTCAAAATTAAGAGATGCGGTTAGAACCGAGAGTATTGTCGGGAAATCACATTTCTTTGAAAGAATTGGATCAACTGCGGCTGTGAAAAGAACGTCTAGACACGCTGATACACCAAGAGTGGATACGCCACATTCTAGACGAAAAGTAACAATGGATGACTATGATTGGGCAGATCTTATTGACGATAGCGATAAAGTAAGATTGCTTATTTCACCACAATCCGAGTATGCAAAAGCTGGTGCATACGCTATGGGCAGAACAATGGATGACGTAATTATTGCGGCGGCTACTGGTAATGCTTTTGGCGGTGTTTCTGGGGGTTCAACTATTGGACTACCTGCGGGACAAAAAATTGCACATGGATCAACTGGATTAACTATAGCTAAACTAATTTCTGCAAAAGAAAAATTAGATGCGGCTAACGTAGATCCAGACGAAGCAAGAACGCTTGTATGTTCAGCAAAACAGATTTCTGATTTGTTAGGTACAACGCAAATAACTTCGTCAGATTTCAACAGCGTAAAAGCGTTAGTACAAGGTGATATCGATACATTTATGGGTTTTAGGTTTATCAGAAGTGAAAGACTTGGAACAGATAGTAACGGTAACAGACAAGTACTAGCATTCACTAACACATCTATGGGCCTTGCGCTTGGTAAAGATATTCAAACAAAAATATCTGAAAGAGCAGACAAGAACTATAGTACACAAGTATATCTATGTATGACTATCGGTGCTACGAGAGTAGAAGATGAAAAAGTACTAGAGATTGCTTGTACAGAATAATAGGGAAGGAGTAATATTATGGCTAGTGTAAAAGGAAGTAATTTTACCAAGAGAACGGCTGAACCTGTTGAAAAGGTTATAGCAAGTCAAAATCATGGTAGATTAAGAGTACAATATGACAGTTATGAAGCATCTTCTCTAGGGGCTGGTTCAGATATATCTGTTGCTAAATTACCTGCGGGTGCAATCGTATACGATATTATCGTATATTTTGATGCTCTAGGTTCTGCAACTATATCTGTCGGTGATAGTGCTGATGCAGATAGATACATAGCGGCAACTTCGGTTTCTTCGGCTGGACAAATGTCTATGTCGCAAGAAGGTGCGATTGCTGGTTTTGGTTATGAAAATACTGCTGAAACAGATATCTTATTAACTACTGCTAGTGCGGCGATTTCTGGTACAGTTAAAAGTGCTGTTATCTATAGTATAGACTAATACTAATAACTAACTTTAAAAGGGGCGATATATATTGAATTATAGTCGCCCCTTTGATATATTCATATTATGGCTACAGAAGTATCAATTTGTTCAAATGCATTAAGAAGATTAGGTGATGATCCTATTACATCATTGACAGATGATAGTGAAAGAGCAAGATTATGTAATTCATTTTATTCAGACGCAAGAGATAGCGTTTTAAGATCTCACCCATTTAATTTTTCAATAACAAGAACAACTTTAGCACAATTATCAACTGCACCTACCTATGGTTTTGCATATCAATATGCATTACCTACAAATCCTTACTGTTTACGTGTTTTAGAAATGGAAGAAAAAGATTATAAATTTAAAATAGAAAATTTTGGAACACAAGGTAGAGTGTTACTTACAGATCAAGGTACTGCTAATATTTTATATATAGCAAGAATTACAGACACAAATTTATTTGACGCTATGTTTGTTGATGTTTTAACTGCAAAATTATCTGTTGATTTAGCATACCCTGTAACAAGTAGTATGCAAGTACAAACACAAATGCAGAAATTATATCAACTAAAACTTTCTGAAGCCCGTAGTATTGATGGACAAGAAGGATTTATGGATGATCTTGTTTCTGATACTTTTACGGACTTTAGAAAATAATGGCAAGAGTACACCCTTTTCAAACTAATTTTACTGCTGGTGAATTAACACCAAAACTTGCAGGTCAAGTAGATTTTAAAAAATACAATAATGGTGTTGAGGAAATGCAAAATATGACAGTATTTCCACAAGGCGGTGCAACAAGAAGATATGGTAGTAGATTTGTTGCAGAAGTAAAAGATAGTAGTAAAGCTACAAGAATAATACCTTTTGAGTTTAATATTACACAATCATATATTTTAGAACTTGGCGATCAATATATTAGATTTTACAAAGATAATGGACAAATAACAAATACACCTAAAACTATTACAGGTATAACACAAGCAAATCCTGCTGTAGTTACAGTATCATCTCATGGTTATTCTAATGGTGATGATGTATGGATTAATAGTGTTGTAGGAATGACACAAGTAAATGGTAGAAGATTTAGAATAGCAAACGTAACAACAAATACTTTTGAATTACAAGGTGTAAATAGTACAGGATATACTGCATATGCTTCTGCTGGTACTGCGGCAGATGTTTTTGAAATAGCATCACCATATACAGAAAGTCAATTATACGAAATAGCATTTACTCAATCAGCAGATGTTATGTATCTAGTACATGAAGATGTATCACCTAGAAAATTATCTAGAACAGGTCATACAAACTGGACTTTAACAGAAGTAGATTTTAAACGTGGCCCATATTTAGATCAAAACACAACAAGCACAACAATGACACCTAGTGGTACTTCTGGTAGTGTTACTATAACAGCATCTTCAAGCACATTTGTAGCTACAGATGTTGGAAGATTAATTAAGTTTAATAGTGGTCATGCTAAAATTACAAATTTTTCTTCTGCAACACAAGTTACAGCAACTACAACAGATAATTTTAGTGGTACAGGAGGAACAGCAGATTGGTCATTAGGTACATTTACAAGCACAAAAGGTTTTCCAAAAGCTGTATCATTTTTTGAACAAAGATTAGTTTTTGCTGGTACTACATCTTTTCCACAAACTATATTTGCAAGTGAAAGTGGTTTGTATGAAGAATTTGACGTAGGTTCTAGTAACGCCGCAGATGCATTTATTTATACTATAGCCGCTAATAGAGTAAATGTTATTAGATGGTTAGCACCTGCACGTGATCTTATTGTAGGTACAGTAGGTGGTGAATTTAAAGTAGGTAGACCAACAGGTGAACCTTTAAAACCAGACAATGTACAAATAACACAACAAACTACATATGGTGGTTACACTACACAACCTATACAAATAGGTAATGCTGTATTGTTTGTACAAAGACAACAAAAAAAAGTTAGAGAGTTTGCATACAGATTTGAAAGTGATGCATATTTAGCACCAGATATGACTTTGTTAGCAGAACATATAACAGGTAAAGGTATTGTAGACGTAGACTATGCACAAGAACCAGATAGTATTTATTGGGCTGTAAGAAAAGATGGCGCATTGTTAGGTTTAACATATCAAAGAGAAGAAGATGTTATAGCATGGCATAGACACATTTTAGGTGGATCATATGGACTTACATTTAATGGTGCATCAGATGTTACAGATAGTGTAACAGATAGTAATAATAATGGTTTTGTTACAATAAGTAATCATGGTTTATCTACAGGTGATAAAGTTACATATAGTGCAGGTGGAGGAACAAAATTAGGTGGTCTTATAGATGGTCAAGATTATTTTGTTTATGTAAAAGATGCTAATAATTTTGAATTTGCAAAAACATACGAACAAGCAATAGATAGAACAATAGTACAAATACAAGATGGTGTTGGTGCTAATCATTCTGTAAAAGCACAAGCACAAGTTAAATCAGTATCTACAATATCAGAAGCTAGTGAAAATCAAACTTACATTGTAGTTAGACGTAGAATAAATGGTAACATTGTACAATACGTAGAATATTTAGATGATTTGTTAAAAGTAGATAGTGGTTTAGCAGGTACAGTTAATGGTTCTAGTACAAGTATTACAGGTTTAGATCATTTAGAAGGTGAAGAAGTACAAATACTTATAGGTGATGCTGTATTTCCTAATCAAACAGTAACAAATGGCGCTATATCTGTTAGTTTAAATAGTGCAACAGGATTTAAAAGTATTGAAATAGGTCTTGCATATACATCTAAAATTAAGACTATGAGAATTGAAGCAGGTGCAAACGCTGGTACTGCACAAGGAAGAAAAAAAAGGTATAATGAAGTTATGGTAAGATTACATAAAACTATTGGTATTAAGATAAATGGCGATCAATTACCATTTAGAACATCATCTATGCATATGGGCCAGAATATACCAGAATTTACTGGCGATAAACGTGTAACTAATTTAGGATGGGATAGAGATGGACAAATAGAAATTTTACAAGAACAACCATTACCAATGACGGTCTTGGGTATAACAGGAACTTTAGTAACAAGTGATTAGGAAGGATTTATAATATGGCGTGGTTTGTACCAGCAATGATGGCGGCTTCAACTGCTATGACTATTATGGGGCATAGACAGAATATAAAAAACATGAAGGCCAACGCCGCATGGAAAAGATACGAGAATACATTACAGCTTGAATACGACAAACAAAAACTGTTTAAAAAACAAGCAAAATTATTTAGTGAAAAAAGAGCAAGAGTGGGTGCTAGTGGTATACAATTTACAGGATCACCATTACTTACTGCAAAAGCTGATTTAGAAGAATTTGAAAATGATTTGTTTTTTTTAGAGAAAGGAGTGTTTGTTAAGAATGCGGCCATGAATGCAGAACTTACTGGTATGATAGCTAGTGAAACATATAAAATGGGTTCTACATTGCTACAGGCAGGTGTTAGTTATGATACATATAAAACTAACAAAGCATTAGCTGAAAAAGGCCTATAACAAATGTACAAAATAAGAGTTTGGGATATGGATACATTAATATTTGAAGGTTACAGTAAAAGAATACCAAAAGAAGGACAAAATTTTGAGGCGTGGACAGTTGTTAAAGATGGTAATGGTGCTGTACAAAAAGCAGAATATAACCCAGCTAAATATAGGATAACTTATGAAGATACCAAGGTATAAAGATACAGATGTAAATATTAGTAGTGGTAGATCTTTAACTACAGGGATTGGTAGTAGCCAAGGTCTTGTAGATATAGGTAAAACTGCTCTTAACGCAGTAACACAATACGCAAATGCTAAAACTAATTATGATAGTAAAATGCGTAGATTAGAAATAAATAC
>CAACVD010001497.1_pt1 | contig 11190 bp, 11 predicted proteins | sample 2381771 | NCBI WGS metagenome assembly CAACVD01 (sample SAMEA5211965, study PRJEB30684) | marine metagenome | biome: Marine; feature: Epipelagic; material: Water | collected 2015-10-15 | depth 15 m | reverse complement strand
CTGACATAGTTTCCTCCTTAGCAGACATTATTATAATACCAGAAGTTATAGTCTAAGTCAAGCCTAAACTAACTTCTTCCACAACTTGCCAATACGACCTCGCGTAGAGAAGCCCCACTGACTATTGTATTGTGGCTTAAGCATATAAGGCTTATTAACTTCCAGCATATCTCCCATACCTGTATCAACACCCCAGCAACGAATCCTAATGTCCGCTGAGTTGGTATCTGTTACATCAACTTGGAAATACTCTTTGCCTGTTGAAGTTGTTCTGAGCATAATCTTTCGTGGAATACACCAGACCAAACCGTTACCTGCTTGATGCTCTGAAATAGGAACAATGTTCATTTCGTCCAATTTCTTCAAAGTCTCTTGTGTAATGACCTTGCTGATAGGGAACTGGCCTGTAAGTTCAACCAAGAACTGGATTTCCTCTTCCTTTGTGAAGTCGCCTTCTGGTTCATAGAGAGTAATGTTCTCGTCCAAGTTCTTTGGCTTACGAGGCCGATCAACTGCGATAGCCGACCAGAAGTGCTTTCTGCCTGAGAACCTATCGTCCATAAGGCAGTTGAGAGCACCAGAGCGGGCCAAGACATCAAGAGCCTTCTTGTTCAACTTGGAGTAACGCATGTTCTCATTGAACAGGAAGTCCTCAACCTTTTGGAAAGGACGCCCCTTGAAAATCTGCTCAATCGCAGAATCTCCGAGACCCTTGACGCTTGTAAGCGGCTGGATGAAAGTTGTTCCGTCCTCACTGACTTCCCACGAAACACCTGATGTATTGATGTTTAGTGGCTCAATGTAGTAACCATAAGACTTTGCGATGTTGATAGCCTTTTCCTTTCGGGTCTCCGGCTCCTTATCCAAGAAGGCACAAAGCCATTCCTGCTCGTAATGAGTAAAGAGCCAAGCACACTGATAGGAAATAATGGAGTATGAAACAGCGTGAGACTTATTGAAACCGTAACCAGAGAAGAACTCAAACTTACGCCAGAGGTCTTCGGCATCGGAAGCCTTCATTCCCTTCTCAACACAACCATCAACAAAGCGGCCATAGAGCGAAGCAAGAACCTTCTTGGTCTTGCCTGTTCCCTTCTTGGTTAGAACCTTACGAAGTGAGTTGCCCTCGTCAAGAGAGATGTTCTTGCCCAACTGGTGAGCAAGAAGAGCAATCTGCTCCTGAAAGATAAGGAAGCCATAAGTTTCTTCTGTTGCCTCGCGATGAAGGTCGTTGAAGTAACTAACCATTCCCGGTGCTCTACGAGCGTTGATAAAGTCCTTATCAACATTGGCGGATAGAGGACCCGGACGATAGATAGATGTAATAGCCGCAATATCAATAATGTTGTTTGGCTTTACACTCTCGCAAAGAGCCTGTGCTCCACGCTCTGTAAACTGGAATGTTCCTGCCCAGTTGCCCTTGTGGAATACCTTCTTGTAAACCCTCTTGTCGTTGAGGTCAAGAACGTCAGGATGAAGGTTCTCGTCATAGAACTTACGAATGTCTTGGAAGGTTGGGTTGTGAATACCGTGATGACGCTTCAAGATGTTTTGAATAGCGCCCTCAAACATTCGCAGGGTTGCGAGGCCCAAAAGGTCATACTTGATGTGACCCATTGGCTCCAAGTGGCGAACATTCTGTCCCTCCGACCAAGGCGTCTGACGAACAGACTTGGACGAAATAAGAGGCATACGACGGTCAAGGTCCTCGCCAATAACAACACCACCAGCGTGGCGAGAGCAAGAACGAACCTGACCATAGAGAGCATCAATGTGGTGGGCTACATCAGGATACTTTCGCAAGAAGCCTTGAAGTGAAGTGGAGAACTCCTTTACTTCCTCAAAGGTCGGAGCATAAATGCCTGCCTTGATGCCGTGCTTCTTCTTGGCGAGAGGCGTGGCTTCCTGCATCATCTTGCCTGTAACCTTATTGACCTCGGTGAAAGGAATGCCATACAACTTTGAAATGTCCTTGATAAGAGACTTCAACTGTAGAGTGTTCCAGTTTGAAATCGGAGCAACAACATTATCGCCCCAACGCTCAATAAGAATGTCCTTGATGCCCATCGCATCCGAAACATCAAAGTCAATGTCTGGATAGTCCTTAGCATCTGTCCGCAAGAAGCGAGAGAACAGCAGGCCATACTTGATTGGGTCAATCTGTGTAATGTCCAGAGAGTAGGCCACAAGAGAGCCGGCAGCCGAACCACGACCGGGGCCTGTAATCATATTCTCATTCGCAATCTTTACAATCTCGTTCATCGTCAAGAAATACTTGGAGAAACCACGGTTTGAAATAACTTCCAACTCGTAACGAAGTCGCTCTGTGTATTCCTTGTTCCCGTGAAGGCCCTTCTCTCGTAGCCCTTCCATACAGAACTTTTCAAGAGCAGAGTCTTCTGTCTCGCCAGCAGGCACAACAAACGACGGCAACTTGACTGTATTGTCGGGAGTAAAGGTTTCAATACGGTCGTGAGCAATGTGGTAGGTCTCCTTGATGGAGGCCAATACCAGTTCATCATCATACTCTACGCCGCAACCTTCCGAATACTTTTTGTAAGCGGCCCACATCTCATCCCCATTCTTGGGATAAAGTTCGTAACCAATCTCATCTACATTCTCGGGAAGTTCGGTCTCATCGGCCCATTGTGGCCGACCCTTACCAAGCCAACCCAGTCGCTTGTAAAGTTCGCGGTCCTTCCAAGCATCCTTGTTGGGATAATGTGAGTCAGCGGTTGAAATCAAACGAATGCCGTATTCCTCGTGCATTTGAATAATAAACTGATTCAACTTGTGCTGCTCTGGAATGTTGTTCCATTGTAACTCACCATACCAGCGGTCACCAAAGATGTCCATCATTCTCTCGGTCACCTCTCGCATAGCCGTCAGAACAGCCTCATCGCCCTCCTCGCGGTTCTCCCAAAAACATCCGGCATACACACCGCCCAAACAAGCAGAAGCCGCGATAATGCCCTCTGAGTTCTCCTTAAGCATGTTAAAATCCACACGGGGGTAGCGGTAGAAGTTCTCATCTCGGTAGGAGTCGGAAACCAACTTGAATAGGTTTTCAAGACCGGTCTGGTTCTGAGCAAGCAGAATAAGGTGTCGGCGTCGGTTTAGAATGTTCTTTGCGGCCTTCTTGCTTGCGTTCTCGTCCTCAACAGTTGCCCCGCTTGTGTCTTCCTTCTTGGCGGAACGTGCGGCCTTCTTGTCTTCCATAACGCGGTTGTATTCTGCCTTCCAATCTTCGTGCGATGGAATGAAGTAAGCCTCACAACCAAAGATGGGCTTGAAGTCCTTGCCTTCTTCCATCATCTTCTTGGCGTGAAGAACCTGCCACGAAAAGCCGTTCATATTGCCGTGGTCCGTGAGAGCCAAGGCGTCCATTCCGTTTTCGTATGCGAAGTTCATATGCTCCTGTGGGTATCCCAACCCGTCAAAGATAGATCCTGCGACGCTGTGTGCGTGAAGTCCCACGAATGGGATTGTTGGTTGTTTTCTCTCAATCGACATGTAGCCCGACCTCCTTAGCCATTGTATCAATTTTGTCGCTCAATTGGAAGTATTCATCTGAAAAGACATTGTAAAACAGCCGTGCGTAATACTTGGCTGCGTATGGTTTGATAAGTTCTTTCTTGGTTTCGTGATGGCGGACCAACTTGACCAACCAATCGCGAACTGCTGTTGTTTCAATAGATCCCAAGTCGTGTGGGCAAAGTCCCGGTGGAGCGTGAACAAGCGAGAAGCCCTTTCGGATGGGCTTTCCATCCATTTGAACTCCGTCCTCATTCTTTTCGCTTGCCTTTCTAATGGTCCAAGAAAATCCGCATTGACACTTCATTGTGCGGACGCCAACATAAATCCCGCATTCTGGACAGCCCTTACGGCCTCGTCCCGGTTCATTCCAAATCTTCATTGCCTTCCTCCGAAATAGGGTTCCACTCTTTGTAGTGAAGGAAAATTTTACCGGGAGATTTCAACTGGCCCGTCCTCGGATCCCCGAGGGCCGCCCTGTATTCATCCCACGAAGTAATCTGGTGGAACCAACTTGGCTCTACTGAAACTACTTCTTCCGGCCTCTCCTCACTAAACATTATACCTAAGTCTATCTCGTTAGTAAAGTGTTCTTTCTCGGAATCGACTGGAATTGACATTTCGTTTTCAAGTTGCCTGAATGTTTCTGTATATCCCTCCAAGTCTTCTTGGTTGAAAGAAAAGGAAAGATGCCGACCATCGCGTGCTGTTTGGCCTTCGTGTTCCAAATAGACCGGCGTTTTAGAAGAAATAGTTTTTCTATGTTCTCGGATTTCATTAACATCCCAGAGGCCAAATGGAAAACTTACCCAGAAAGCGTCAGGCATTGTCCATTTGCTAATGGCCCCGCTTATGTCGTTGGCCGTTAGGGCACCTCTAATAATAGACCAAGGCAGGCAGTTCTCTTTGTGCTCTTCGCCCGGTGGAATAGGAACATAATAGACCGCTATCATTCTGCGGTGTTTATCAGGGGCAAACCTACGCTTATGTGTTCCAACTGAGAGTGGGTCATAAATGTAATCGCCCACTCGCTTACGGACTAATGGTACTGTGCTTTCGTTCGCAACAAGCCAAATGGTTTCGCAGCCAGCCATAGCGGCCTGATAGATTGCATTATCAATAGCAAAGTAGTCAGGTGCGATTGGGATTAGACAGTCATCCCAAGGAAGTTTGAAACCAGTAGGTTTGGAAGCGACTGGTATTATGCCTGCTAGGTGGAAAAAACTGGACATACTTACTTGGTTCCTCAGGTTTATGGTATTTAATAATGTAGTCTAGATCAGGAGCAACATACTGAACTAAATCGTGTTCGTCGTATTTGTAAGTTATGTTTTGTTTTATCTCTCGGCCAGCGTGTTCCAAGATAGGATAGTCGTTTATGCCCAACTCTTTGAAAAGGTCCTCTCCAAGAATACGAAGGGCTGTCTCGGAGTAATCAAACTTCTTAAGCTGCTTGTCGTCTAGTTCTGAAAGAAATACGCAGTCCTTATCTCCGTGAGACATAAACCGCTTTGAGTTATACCACCACACTTCTTTCATAAAGTCTCTATCCCACTCTTTGTGAGTGTAGGGATGAGTAGTTCCCCGGCGAACATTGAACCAGTCATAAACTGTGCTCTTAGCTTTGATCTTCTTCCGAGGAAGAGGAATACCAGAAATGTCTGTGGGGTCCATAACAATAAGTTTATCAAATCTTATTCTTGTAAGTCGTGAAAACTCTGTTGTTACTTTTAGTTCATTTTTTATCCGCCTTATTGAGCGGTTGAGGCCGGAGCCAATAATCTGACCGTTGAGACCAAGAACAAAAATCAAATACTCCCAGACGCGAATGGCTGGGAAAGTATTGCCGTGTTCTGGGCTTACACCGGGAATAATGTCTCCCGGTACTTCGTCAAACATAAAAGGCGGAGAAGACTTTGTAAATAAAGCCTTCTTGCCTGTGTAGTAACAGTAAAGAAGAGAAGGCAGATCGCCCCCAACCACTATTTCTTCAAAGTGGTATTTGTGCTTGTCTGCCCTCGTTCTCGCCATTACTCTGTCTTGAAGGATGCTGCGATGTAGTTTTCCTGAACAAAGTAAAAGGTTTCTCCTCCTACCTCAATCTCTTCAAGCATATGTCGCGGGAACAGAATGTCGCGATCAACATAGTGTGCGTGGTCTTCTGTGGCGACGTCGATAGCGGTTGCGATCATCCACTCTGCCTCAACCTTTGCGTCGGAAGGCAAAAGGATTAGGCTTTCTTCCGCACTCTCTTCGCTCTTTGGCTGAACCATTACACGGCGGTTATGAACTTTTACGTCAAGCATCAAGCACTCCCAAACTTCTCTATTAAATTTTGATGTGTTTTATAATCTTCTCTCGTCATAAAAGTAGTGGAAAGCATACCACACTTCTTACAACGGAAGCGAACGGAAACGTGATCAAGAGTAGCCTCAACCTGAGAGGTAGGAACAAAATAATGCTCCTTATCCTCAATACACTTTGTTCGCAGGTCGTGCTTCTCTATTAAATGATTGAACTTCATCATTCACCTCACAAGTATAATATAACACTTGTGAAGTAAACGTCAAGCCATTTCTTCTATCTTTTCTATAAGGCAGTCTTGGATGTCTAAGGCTTGGACTACTGGGGTATCGCCGTAAGTAAAACTAACAATGTAGAATGTCGTGATACTCGCAATAACAGAGCCGAACATAACGCCGAAAACAAAACCAAAGTATTGTTTCAATACATTTCCTACTAAACTCATTGTGGTCTCCTACCTTCTAAACGTAAGTAGTATTTTATACTTACATAAGGCAGGAAACTTTTTGTTGCGCTGCGGGTTTTACGAAGCCTCTTCCCTGACCACCGCTAACTCTGGGGCTGGGTCTTGACCTATCTCTTTCGCAAACTCTGTTCTGGCTGTTTCTAGGTCAAACAGAGCCTTTCGCATCATTTCATAAGTCTTGTCTTTTAGTCTTGAACGCTTATCGGCAGAAGCAGTTAGGCCCATAGCATAGTCTAAGTTATCCTTGAACCCTTGTAACTCTTTTGTAAGGTCCAAAAGTTGGCCGTATAACTCAAAGTCGGTAGCAGGAAGGTCGCGGCCTTCGTCCATTACCTTCTCCAACTCTTCTTTGATAATGGATTGGAGTTGAGCCTTTGTGATTTTCATTTTTGTTCTCCCACGAACATAGACATAATAAATAGTATGTAAAAGGGGTTATAACCTCGTTAGAAGTTATAACCCCTTGGAGATCAAATAATCTCGCAGGCACCGCCCGCACAGGCGGCTTGATCTGTAAGTTCAGTGTTGTCTTCCATTTCAACAACATTGGTAAGATCAATACTGGTTAGGCTCTTCATTAGTTCGTTATAAGTTGCCTCATCACAGTCCTCGAAGGGTGCCTGCTTATAGGTGTGCTCTGACGCAGGAAGGACAGAAAGTCCATTATAATGTGCTCGGTTCTCCCACATCCAGTCACGAACTTCGTCCCACTCGTGCTCCTTGATGTTGATTGTAGCCGAAACATTATGTGTGTTCTGGCCCGTTCTGTGGCCTCTACGAACCCACTCAACGCTTACCCGCTTTACCCTCTCAAGTAGTTCAAGGGCGGTCTCAGAGCGTAGAATAGCCCCCTCTGGTGCCTTCTGTGGAGCAGAGATGACTGCCGTGTCGTGTGGTCGGAAGTATTCGTCCTCAACCAACTCTGGATGGTATTCCGCAAGGTAGTTGTAAATGGCCTCATTCTTGCCGACACGAATGCGACGAATGTAGTAGTCGTTGTGCCAAGCGTGAATGCCTGAGGAAGTTCCAAGCGTTAGAGAAGTTGTGCCTGCTGGCTTGACGCAAGTTGTGCGAGCAGCGGCATTGATGCCGAGAAGTTCAGCAACACGCTTGTTTTCTTCCTTTACAATGTCCGCACCTGCTTCCATGTTTAGTCCGAGAACCTTGCCGGAAGCAATACCAGTCATAGAAACGCCAATAAGAGCGTCTTTCTCAGTGTTTCGCTGCCAAACAGGACGAAGGTAGTGAAAGTCAGAGTAGGAAGCTTGAAGCGTTCCAATGAAGGCTGCCGCACGAACACGAGCCTCGTAGTCCTCCTGAGATTCAATGTCGTTTACATTTACCTCGGTTAGATTACAGAACTGGTAAGGCCGAAGGGCAATCTCGCAACAAGGGTTGGTTCCCCAGTCCTTGTCGTGTGAAAGGTAAATACCGGGCTCGCCAGCACCAGAAGCACGAATACGCTCCCAAAGGTTGTTGAAATACTCCTCATCAATACGATGACGGAGAAGAACAGCAGAGTTGTTAGCACGACCACGCTGAGGGTCGGTCTCCCACCAGTTTCCAGACTTACAAGAAATCATTTCCTCATCGTCTGCGGAGAAGAGTGAGATAAGAGCAGCACGACGAATACCGCCAGCAAGAACGGCGTCAGCGATGTGACACATAATGTCGTGACATTCAATAGGAGTTAGGCTGTCGCCATCTTCCTTGGTCGCAAGAATGCCTTCAACCTTGAGCAAGCACTCCTTAAGTGGCTGTGGGCCGGGAGCCTTACCACCAGAAGTAACAAGACGAGCACCCTTTGGACGAATGTCGGAGAAGTCAAAACGCAACTTGGACATTCCCTTGAAGTAAGAATAGAGAAGAGCCTTTACAGCATCGGCCCAACCTTCAATAGAGTCTGCGACAAGGAAACGACGGGTTCGCTTGGTCTTTGGTCGGTTGATAGGTGGAAGCTTTTCAACGTGGTGTCGCTGAACTGAGTAGCCAACGCCTGTTCCGCCAAGAAGAAGGAACATAGCCTCTGCGAATGAACGCAGGTCGTCAATAGGCATGTAAGCACAGTTATAGATACGGTTAGGTGCGACCTCAATAGGCTTACCACCAAACTGCATTGAACGCATAGAAGGCAGAACCTTACGGTCATAAACAAACTTGTAAGCAGCCTCAATCTCGTCTTTCATAGTTGGGTGCTTCTTGACGTGCATTGCAACATTACGGTCTACGATTTCCTCAAAGGTCTCGCGACGGAACTTCTCACCGTCGTAACGAGCATACTTCATGTGAACTGTAATGTCAGAAAGGATTTTTGATGCGATTTCCATTATACTTCTCCGTTTTGCTTTTTATCTTTTTTCTGCTGTCTAAATTTCTTATACTTCTCTTTGAGAATGTCAGATTGTGTAGAGGCAGTTAGATTGCTCATAACTTGACCACTACTCGTCAATGTCTGCATAGGCTTAACGTCTATAAAGACATTGGAAGTCCTCATTTCTAGGGGAAAGACAAGCCCGTCAGGTCCAAATCTATTCTTTGCAACAAAAATCCTTCCTGCATCATTCTGCTTATCTTCGATAGTTCGTGATACGGTAAAGATAAAATCCGCGACGAAACACTTAGAGAATGCCTCTGAGATTGATTCCATCGTGATAACTTCTGCATTTAGTCCTGACCTATTTGTCTGTGAGGCTGTCCAAACTGGACATTTGAATTGCTGTGCGAGGGAACGCAGCCCTTCATAAATAGATTCCAACTCTACTCTTTTCTCTCTGTTCTTGTTTACAGGTTTTAAGAGATCGCCGTAATCTACGATAACCAAATCTGGCTTCAAGTCTCTCGCAATCAATCTTTCGATGTGGTTACGAAGAGTCTCTACCGATGCTGTCTTGGTGGGATACTCTTTTACGATAAGAGTACCATCAATGTTTTCAACGGTATCTTTAATTAGATCTTTGTATTGGAAAAGTTCGTTGAGTTTGACGCCTGTGATACAACTATCATATCTCTGTCCGACAACAGTGTCGGCAAGCTCAAGAGTATAATGTACTACTGTCTTGCCAGCCTTGACTGCTGTCGCTCCAAGATGTGCGAGCACCATTGACTTTCCTGCCCCTGTTGGAGCAACAACAACACCCAACTCACTTGAACCCAAGCCGCCGCCTGTAATGCGGTCAACTTCTGCCCAGTTGGTTGTAACCGGACTTCTGGTTTTAAGTTCGTATCTCTTCTCAAAGTCAGCAAGGTAGTCGTGACCAAAGTCATTGGAACTACCCAACTTGATTGCCTCTGAAATGAGAGTTGTGATCTCGTCAAATGAAGACTCGTTGATAAGCCTTGCTGACTTGATCATTGCTTCCTTCAACTTCTGCTTGCGACAGAAGTCTAGTGAAGTATCCTTGATAAACTCTGCGTTATCAATACTTGGCTTCGCCATAATGCGTGCTGCGTAATCAACCACTTGCTTTTTGACGGCATCGTTTTCTTCTCCCAGCCCAGACTTGATAATGCTAATCATTACCTTATAGTTGGGATGGATCTTGTATTTCTCTTTATGATTTCTAATCATATCAACAAACACACGAAGATATTTGAGTTCTAGGAAGTTTACGTCCAAGACCTCAAAGATGCGGTCAGCAAATGGGCGATCATTCAGAATCAAGTGACAAAGGTCTTCTTGGAATGATTTTCCGTATTTTGAGAATGAAGCCTTTTGATTCATCGCCTTTCCTTTTTGGTATCTTATTCTATCGTATCTCGGGTCTCAGGTCAAGTTGTTTTATGGAATTCCGTGATTCTCTGCAAAAGTGCAGTTAGACCCGACCAGTCGAAACTTGCAAAACCATTCTGAACGGAAAGTTTCTTCAACTCTGTAAGGTTGAAAGAATGATCGAACTCATCAATAGCCCAGTCAATCTTGTCCCGACCTTGAACTGAAATGCTCGGAGGATTCAGGTTCATTACCTTGTAGTTGTTCCGAACAAGTTCAATGTTCTCTACGATAGAACTATAAAACTTAGGACCTTCAATGTTCTCCTTACAATACTGCTCCAAATGGTCAAGGCCAAAAGACATAGGCTCGGCCATAAACGGCAGCCGCTTTGCGATGGTTTTGAGGCCAGCACGAGGAACGCCAACAAGGTTATCGGACTTGTCGCCTGCGATAGCACGGGCCAAAGCAAAGTTGTCTGGGGTAATACCGAACTCTTCAAGAACATTTACCTTGTTTAGAATCTTCTTCTGAATGGGGCGAAGAAGAACTGTTTCACCATCAAGAAGTTGAATAAAGTCCTTGTCCGAAGATACGATTACTTTTTGCTTGCCTTTAAACTTCGGATGATTAGAAATGTAAGAAATAACATCGTCTGCCTCTACTCCCGGTAGCATTAGTTGAAGAATAGGAGTGTTGTTCAGAACCTCCATAAGAAGGGCCTGCTGCCAAATCTGGTTTTCCTTCTCGGACTGTTTGTCCATTCCTTCAATCTCGTAGTTCTTACGCAGTGGCTTGCGGCCTTCCTTGTACTCCTTGATGACCGCACGACGGCGCAGGGAGCCTCCGGGGCCGTCCCAACAAAGAACAACGCTTGTAGCCTTGGTCTCACGAATGGTCTTTCGTAGGGAGCCAAGGGTTCCTACCAGTCCGCCAACGGGGTTTCCGTTTGTTGAAATACTGGGGTTGATGATGTAGTTCCTGAGATACATGTTCAGGGCATCAATAATAACAATACGCTCAGTCATTTAACCTCCAAGTTTGCTGACGGGCTTTGTAACGGTAGTCATCGTTACTTTGTTTCAAGTTGATAGTGGCGTGATGCTCGTTATCAATAGTGTAGACAACCTTTTTGATTCCCATGTGCTTCATAATGGTCATACACATAGGACACGGC
>CAACVD010000036.1_pt2 | contig 11198 bp, 16 predicted proteins | sample 2381771 | NCBI WGS metagenome assembly CAACVD01 (sample SAMEA5211965, study PRJEB30684) | marine metagenome | biome: Marine; feature: Epipelagic; material: Water | collected 2015-10-15 | depth 15 m | reverse complement strand
TTGCAGAAACTTTACAAGAGGCTGAAGAAGCTGCCGAAGCAAATGGTCTAACGTTATTAGGCGAGTTTGTTGAAATCGTAACTGAAGACGGTTTAATGCACTACTTAGAGCCTGAAGGTTATAACGAAGAAAAGGTGTTACATTGATTGAATTTATTGTTACCTTCGGTATTTCGTTTTATATTAGTTACTATATTGTTAACAATTTAATATTTAAGGTTGATTATGCCAAGAAAGAAAACTACAACAAAAAAGAAAAGCACGGTAAATAAAGCCGGTAATTATACTAAGCCCACCATGCGTAAAAATCTTTTTAATAAGATTAAAGCTGGAAGTAAAGGCGGTAAACCCGGACAGTGGAGTGCTCGTAAAGCTCAGATGTTAGCTAAACAATACAAAGCTGCTGGTGGTGGTTATAAATAATGAGTCGCCCTCAACAAACACAAGAAGTAAACTTTGTTGAACTTAAAGAACTAATTAGGCAACAACAGCTACAAAGTAATAATTAAAACTATGGCACTAAAAAAGTCACAAAGAAGTCTTAGAAGTTGGACTAAACAAAAATGGCGAACTAAGTCTGGTAAGAAGTCTTCAGAAACTGGAGAACGTTATCTACCAGAAAAAGCTATTAAAAGTCTTAGTGCTGAAGAATATGCTGCAACTTCTAAAAAGAAACGAGAAGATACTAAAAAAGGTAAACAACATTCTAAACAGCCTAAGAAGGTTGCTAAGAAAGTACGAAAGTATAGGAAAGTAAAATGAGTAAGAAAGACCCAAGACTTGCTAGAGCAGGAGTATCTGGTTTTAATAAACCTAAAAGAACTCCTAACCATCCTAAAAAATCACATATAGTTGTTGCTAAAGAGGGTGATAAAATAAAAACCATTAGGTTTGGACAGAAAGGTGCTAAGACTGCAGGTAAACCTAAACCCGGTGAGTCTGCTAAAATGAAAGCTAAACGTAAGTCTTTCAAAGCTCGTCATGCAAAAAATATTAAAAAAGGAAAGATGTCAGCAGCTTATTGGGCTGACAAAGTAAAGTGGTAAATGGCATACTCACAAGAAGTAGTTGATAGATTTGAAAGCGTGTTAAATAACCCACAGAAACATGCTGTTGGTCGGTTTGACCCCAATGACCCTAATGTTGCTACTGGTATGACTGGTGCTCCGGCTTGTGGTGATGTTATGAAGTTGCAATTAAAACTTAACAATGATATAATAACAGATGTTAAGTTTAAAACTTATGGTTGTGGCTCTGCGATTGCTTCGAGTACAATGTTTGTTGATATGTTAAAAGGTAAAACTATAACTGAAGCTAAAGCTATCAAAGATAAAGATATTGCTGCAGCTTTAGATTTACCACCAATCAAACTACATTGCAGTGTTTTAGCTGAAGAAAGTATTCGTAAAGCTATAGAAAACTGGGAAACTAAATTAGAACATAGAACACATAATCAAAAGTAACATGGCACAACTAGGTAGTAATGAAAAGCCAGTCTTAATGACTAACAAAAAGAATCGTGGTAGGATTGGTAAAGGTTCAAGACCAAGACCAATACAAGTATCTCAAGAACAATACGAAAGTAATTGGGATAAAATATTTAAATCTAAAAAGGAGAAAAAATAATGGATGGATTAATTTTTATAATTGTTGTAGGTGTTGTTGTAGGTGGGATAATTTTGAAAACTGAAAATCCTAATACTTATGAAAAAGTTAAAACACAATTACAAACTTATTGGGAAAACCTTAGAACGTATTTCAAATAATAACTTAGAAAAGTTATTTGAAGTTTATCCGTTTCGTGTTGGTTTATGTCTTCCGATATTTTTAGCTATTACTGGATTAGTAGTAGGAATGATAATATTATGAATATGTTACCAGATGGTTATATAAAAAGAACTACATCTACCATACCTTTTGGTTATGAGTATGATGAAGTTACTGGTCATTTAAAACCGATTGACACTGAACTAGAAGCTTTATTAACTGTAGAGAATATGATTATTAATGAAGAAGTATCTTTACAAACTGCAGTAGATTGGTTAGAATACGAAACAGGTCGTAAGATTTCAACTCCCGGATTAAAAAAACACATAGATAAAAAGTATGGCACACGAACTGAAAGACTGGGAAGAGAATCCTCATCTTTACTTGCAAGATGATGAAGGCAACTTTGTTTTAAAAAAAGACGGTACACCTAGAAAAAAAAGCGGTAGACCAGCTTTAAAAGATGAAGCAAAGTTTGCAGCTCATCGAGCAATCTCTCGAAAACAAAAAAACATTAAAAAGATTGAGCAGAAACTTAACAATGCTCGTAAGTCTTTAAAAAAACAAAAAGGTACTTTACAAGATTTAAGTGGTGATGAAAAGAATGTTGCTACTACTGATGAGCTAGATAAATTACCTGCAACAGTTAAAAAAGATTTAGAAGATGCTAATGTTCTATTTCATGCTAACGAAGGACCACAGACAGATTTCTTAGCTGCAGACGAAAAAGATGTATTATACGGTGGTGCTGCAGGTGGTGGTAAATCGTATGCAATGATTGTTGACCCACTACGTTATGCTCATCGTAAAGCTCATCGTGCTTTAATACTACGTAGGTCTATGCCAGAACTACGAGAGATGATTGACAAATCTCGTGAATTATATCCTCAAGCATTTCCCGGAGCTAAGTTTAGAGAAGTAGAAAAGCTTTGGAACTTTCCAAGTGGTGCAAAGATAGAGTTTGGTTTTTTAGAAAGAGATGCAGACGTTTATCGTTATCAAGGACAAGCATACTCATGGATTGGCTTCGATGAGATTACACACTTACCTACAGAGTTTAGTTGGAACTATCTAGCATCTAGGTTAAGAACAACTGACCCTGAAATTAAAACTTATTTACGTTGCACTGCTAACCCCGGTGGTGTTGGCTCTACATGGGTAAAACGTAGATATATAGACCCGTATGAATCTAATAAAAGTTTTTTAGGTACTGATGGACTAACTCGTAAATTTATTCCAGCTAAGTTAGCAGATAATCCATACTTAGCAGAGGATGGTATTTACGAACAAATGCTAAACTCGTTACCACCAATACAACGTAGACAGTTGTTAGAAGGTAACTGGGATGTCGCTGAAGGTGCTGCTTTTGTAGAATTTGACCCATTAGTACATGTAATACCACCGTTTGAGATACCTTTACCGTGGGAAAGAACTAAAGGTATTGACTATGGTTATGCCTCTGAAAGCTGTTGTTTATGGGGAACTATTGATATAAATGATGGAACTTTAATAATTTATAGAGAATTATACAAAAAAGGCTTGACAGGAGAAGAATTAGGCAGTATAATAACAGATATGGAAGTGGTAGACCCATTTTCAGTAAATGGTGTATTGGATACTGCAGCTTGGGCTAGAACAGGTACTACTGGTCCTACCGTTGGAGAAGCCTTGTTACGAGCAGGTCATAAGTTAAGACGTGCTGATAAAAACCGTATACAAGGTAAAATTCAAATACATGAATTTTTAAAAGTAAGAGATAACGGTAGACCTAAATTGCAAATATTCAATACTTGCCAAAACTTAATAAGAGAATTACAAAGTATACCGTTATCAAAAACTAATCCAGAAGATGTGGATACTCACGCTTCTGACCACGCATACGATGCGTTAAGATATATGATAATGAGCAGACCTAGAATGGAAAACCCATTGGAAAGGTTAAGAGGTTTTAAACGTGATATGTTTAAACCTGCTGACTCAGATTTTGGTTATTGATAATGGCAGAAAACGAAAATACATTTTTAAGAGCTAATGACATCTACGAAGAAGTAGAGGGTGAAGCTGGTAAAACTTTAAATCTTGAAGAAGACCAACAGACTAATTTAGTTGGTATTATTAAAAGTAGATTTGCTTTATCAGAAGAATCTCGTAATGGTGATGAAAGAAGATGGCTTAAAGCTTATGAAAACTTCCGAGGGTTATATAATAAATCAATAAAATTTAGAGAGTCTGAAAAGTCTCGTATCTTTGTTAAGATAACAAAAACCAAAGTATTAGCTGCTTATGGACAATTAGTAGATGTTATCTTTGGCACTGGTAAGTTTCCTATAGGTATTGAAGAAACTAAATTACCAGAAGGTGAAAAAGAAAATGCTTATTTAGATACACAAAACCCACAAATGGGAATTGAATCTAATCTACCAGATAATATTGGTAATAGATTAGAAGATGCTCCAGTAGAAAGTATCTATGATGTTGGTTTTGAAGGCGATGGTAAAACTTTAAAACCGGGTGCAACATTAGGCACTGGCATGTTTGAGGATGATGTAGTCACTCAAGCAGATGAACAAGGATTATTACAAGAAGGTTTAACTCCTAACCCACAAGCACCAGAAGTTTCTCCAGCACAAAGAGCTGCGAGAAAAATGGAAAAATTAGTTCACGACCAAATAGAAGAATCTAATGGTGGTTCAGAAATAAGAAATGCTTTATTAGAAGCTTCACTATTAGGCACAGGAATTGTTAAAGGTCCATTTAATTTTAATAAAAAACTTCATAAGTGGGATACAAATGAAAATGGGGAGAGACAATATAATCCTTTAGAAGTTAGAGTACCTCGAATAGAATTTGTAAGCTGTTGGGATTTTTATCCAGACCCTGCAGCAACTAATATAGAAGAATGTGAATATGTAATACATAGACACAAAATGAATCGTAGTCAACTAAGGCAGTTAAGAAATATGCCTTACTTTAATGAAGATGCTATTAGAGAATGTATACAAGACGGACCGAACTACGAAGATAAAGATTTTGAATCTCAACTAAAAGATGATTACAAGTTAGACGATTCTTATACAGCTAACTTTGAAGTCCTTGAATACTGGGGTATTATGGATGCAGAGTATGCTAGAGAAGTTGGTATTGAACTTGATGATACTATTGATGATTTAGATGAGGTACAAATAAATGCATGGGTATGTGGTAACAAATTACTACGAGCAGTAATCAATCCATTTACACCATATCGCATACCATACAGTGCATTTCCTTATGAAAGAAATCCTTATAATTTCTTTGGTATAGGAGTAGCTGAGAATATGAATGATTCTCAACAAATTATGAATGGTCATGCTCGAATGGCTATTGATAATTTAGCATTAGCCGGTTCATTAGTATTTGATGTTGATGAATCAGCTTTGGTAGGTGGGCAAAATATGGAAGTCTATCCCGGTAAAATCTTTAGAAGACAAGCTGGTATGCCCGGTCAATCTATTTATGGTCTGAAGTTTCCAAATACAGCACCAGAAAATATGATGATGTTTGACCGTTTTAGACAACTTGCTGACGAACAAACTGGTATTCCAAGTTATTCACATGGACAAACAGGAGTTCAAAGTATGACAAGAACTGCTTCAGGCATGTCAATGTTATTAGGAGCAGCAAGTTTAAACATAAAAACAGTTGTTAAAAATCTTGATGACTTTTTACTGAAGCCACTAGGAGAGTCTTACTTTCAATGGAACATGCAGTTTTTTGAAGGAAGTATAAATGTGGCAGGTGATTTAGAAGTTAGAGCAACTGGTACTAATAGCTTGATGCAGAAAGAAGTTAGAAGTCAAAGACTTACTATGTTTTTACAAACTGCACAAAGTCCTGCTATTGCACCATTTGTTAAAATATCTAAATTGGTTAGTGAACTTGCCTACAGCTTAGACCTCGACCCAGATGAAATTCTGAATGACCCAGAGGAAGCAGCTATCATGGCACAAATTATAGGAATGCAAAATGCTCAACAAAACACAGGCGAGGAAGCTGAACCCGGTAGTCAACAACCAGCAGGTATGGGAGGTCTTACAGGAACACCTGTCCAACCTCAAGACCTTGGAGCTACAGGCACTGGCGGTGGCAACATCGGAATCGGAGATGTTCCGGTTGCAGGGGAGGATAGCTTCTCTGGCACGGTTGGAATCCCTGCCGGAGCAGGTTAAAGAAGCACTAAATAGGAAAGAATAGTATGGAACCTTTAAATCCAAAAGATAAAAAAGCAAATAAAAAACTAGCTAAAAGATTACAAACTTTAAATGAGCCTAATCTACTTACTAGAGATGCTCCACCCGATACAGAATTTAGTCTTGAAAAATTTAATGAAGAAGGAGTAAGAGATTCAGCAGGTAGAATGATACCAGTTTTACAAGACCCAAAAACTAGAGATAAAGCAATGTCAGTTATTATTAAAAATAATCCTGACGTTTCTAAAAATAAAGTAGAAAGTATAGTTAGAGAATTATTAATGGAAGATGATAAAAGAGAAAAACGAGCTGAAGGTAAATTAGTTGGCGGTCAAAAAGATTTAGATTTAAATAAAGATGGCGACCTTAATGAAAAAGATTTTAAAATGTTAAGAGAAGGAAAACAAGAAGGTGGTATGATGATGGATGACCAAATGGCAGACATGATGCAAAGAGAAGAAACACCTGATATAGAAAATCAAATGGCAGATATGATGCCAGAAAAAACTGAAGAACAAATACAAATAGAAGAGTCTCAAGTTCCAGATGAAATGATGGAAGATAATTATATAGACTTTTTAATAGATGAAGCATTGGATGAAGAAGAAGAAACAATGCTTATGCAAGAATTAGAAGCAAATCCACAACTTAGCATGTTGTTTGACAAAGTTATGGAAGTTGCAATGGAATTTTCAGGCTCTGGTTCTGTTGAAGGACCGGGCTCGGAAGTCTCTGATTCGATACCCGCAAGGTTGTCGGATGGAGAGTTTGTCTTTACTGCAAAAGCTGTAGATGTTATCGGAGCAGACAATTTAATGTCTATGATGAAACAAGCTGAAGCTCAAGCAGAAGGAAGACAAATGGCTCAAGAAGGTGGACTAATGGAAGAAGATACTGTTATGCCGGTTGAAAAAGAACCAGTTAAACAGGAAATTCGTGTTACCAAAGAAACAGTTGGTTCTGAAGCAGCAATGCAAGAAGAAGAGGACTTAGTTGGTGATGAGATTAAAAAATCTATGCTTTCCGGCAGACCACACGTTAGGAGCTAAAGGAATAAAGCTACCCTGTTTACAGGCACTTTATTATTAATAACAACAACCGAAAGGCTACCTTTACAAGACAAGCCCTGCAAGTGCACATCGCAGCTACCTTGTTAAACGAAGCCCTGAGTAGGAGGATAGAAAATGACTGAAGAAATTCAGAATGAGGAACAGCCAAATCCTTATAATTATAAAAAATCTTGGCACGAAGGCGATGATAAACCTTTCCAGTCATCAGAGCAGTTATACTTTGAAGACCCATCAGAAAAAAATAAATTATTTAAATCTGGTGATGTTAACGAAGCAGAACAAGCTGGTAACGTTGAAGTAGAAAATCTGGAAACTACTAAGGATGAACCTTACAAAAAACCAGACTATAAAAAGCGTTATGATGATTTAAAAAGACATTATGATTCTAAACTTAATGAGTTTAAATCTAGGGAACAGGAGTTACTTGAAGAAGCTGCTAAAAACAGAACTGATTATGAAGCTCCTAAAACTGAAGAAGAACTTGAACAGTTCAAACAACAGTATCCTGATGTCTATGAAGTTGTGGAAACTGTAGCTCACTTACAAAGTGAATCTAAGGCAAAAGTTCTAGAAGAACGTCTTAGTAAACTCCAAGAACGTGAAACAGAAATATCACAACGAGAAGCGGAAAAAAGGTTAATGGAAAGACATCCTGATTTTGACGATGTTAGAAACAGTGATGATTTTCATACATGGGCAAAAGAACAGCCTGAGTCTATCCAACAATGGATATACAAAAATGCTGACGATGCCGATTTAGCTAGTCGTGCAATAGATTTATTTAAAAAAGATATAGGTATGGATGTTACTCCTCAGAAGAAAAAGTCATCTTCTAAAAAGGCTAAATCTGCTGCTGATATGGTATCTACTAAAACTACAAGCGTAGAACCTAAACAGGAAAAGATATGGTCTGAAAAGGAGATTGCTGCTATGAGTATGGACGAGTTTGATAAACACGAAGCTGAAATCAGCGAAGCCATGCAACAAGGCAGAATCATAAAATAAACTATAAATACACAGGAGTATTATCATGGCTCAATATTTTGAACCGTCAACTGATACTAATGCAAACTTTGCAAACTCCGTTAGTGGACAAACTAATAGTTTTTTCCTACCTTCGATTTATTCTAGAAAAGTTCTTAACTTTTTCAGAAAAGCATCGGTGGTTGAAGCTATTACTAACACCGACTATGCTGGTGAAATATCTGCTTACGGAGACTCTGTAAAGATTATTAAAGAACCTGTAATCTCTGTATCGGATTACACTAGGGGTTCTGACACTTCTGCGACTAAATTAACTGACCAAGAGTTAAACTTAGTTGTAGACCAAGCGAAAGCTTTCAAATTCATCGTAGATGATATTGAAACTAATATGTCGCATGTTAACTTCAAAGAAGTTGCAACTTCATCTGCAGCGTATGCTCTTAGAGATTCATACGATGCTGCTGTTATTGCAGAAATGTTCTCTGGAGTTTCTTCATCAAGTCCTGACCACGTAATAGGTTCTGACAGTGCTACTGCTGATGCCACTATGGCTCACGCAACTAACTCTGTTGACTTATTAGGTTCTGACGGAACTGGTGTAGATGCAATAGACCTTATGGCTAGAATGGCTAGATTAATGGACGACCAAAACATCCCTGAAGAAGGTAGATGGTTTGTTGCTCCACCTTCGTTCTACGAAGAGTTAGCACAGTCTGGTTCTAAACTATTGTCTGTTGACTTTAACGCTGGTCAAGGTTCTATTAGAAACGGTCTAGTTTCTAGTGGAAAACTAAGAGGGTTCGACATGTACAAATCCAACAACGTTGCTTCTACAAGTAACGCTACTGGTAAAGTACTTGCTGGACACATTAGTTCTACTGCAACTGCTCAAACAATCATCTCAACTGAGGTACTTAGAGACCCTAGTTCATTCGGTGACATTGTTAGAGGATTGCACGTTTACGGAGCTAATGTTCTTAGACCTGAAGCTTTAGTTTCAGCATTCTACGTTGTAGACTAACAATAATTGGGGGAGTCTTCGGACTCCTCCTTTTTAGGAGAATAACATGGAAAAAATTATGTATTACGAAACTATTCATCAAAAGGAAGAAAAATGTTCTGAGATGGTAGGGCACAACACAATGAGATTTGAATACGAAGAAAACAAAGGAGAAAAATAATGTACGGAATGGACAAAAAGAAAAAAAAGAAAATGATGTATGGTGGTATGACTCGTAAGAAAAAAATGTATGGCGGTTCTGCTCGTAAGAATATGAAGCATGGTGGTGCTCATAATAATAAAGACAGAATTGGTATGGCTATGGGCGGTGCTATGGATGTCCAAGACCCTAACTAAATATGCAAGTAGAAGCACCGAAAGGTTATCACTGGATGAAGTCTGGAAAAGGCTACAAGCTTATGAAAGACCCTAAAGGTGGTTATAAACCTCATAAAGGAGCTAGTAAAAAAGCTAGTTTTCAAATACAAAAAGTTCATAAAAAATAATGGCAACTACATATTTAGACTTAACTAATGAGATACTTAGAGAACTAAATGAAGTTCCTCTAACTTCTACGAACTTTGCAAGTGCTGTAGGTTTTCAACAGTTTGTCAAAGATTCTATAAATAAAGCTATCTTTGATGTAGCAAATGAAGAACCACAGCTACCATTCTTTTCCGCAGGATTAAGTGGAGCAACAGACCCATTTTATGGTAATACAACTGTTGCGACAGTAGCTGGACAAAGATGGTATACGCTAAAAGCTGATAGTTCTAGTTTAACTACAGACTTTGCATCTATTGATTGGGATGATTTTTATCTTACGACAATCAATGTTTCTGGCGAGTCAGCTCCTTTTGTTTCTAATGGGTTAAAACATATTAACCTTGAAGAGTGGCGAAGATTTTTAAGAGACTCAGAAAATGCAGATGATGCAGATACACAAGCTCATGGGGAGCCTAGATATGTATTTAAATCCCCAGACAGTAGAAAGTTTGGGTTAAGTCCAATACCGGACAAAGTTTATAATGTACACTTTTATGCCTTTAATAGACCAACAGCATTAAGTGCTTTTGGTGACGAAATAGTTTTTCCAGAACAATACAGTAATGTAATTACAGCTAGAGTTAGATACTATGTGTGGCAATTTAAAGAAAGTCCACAACAAGCTGCATTTGCCTTAGAAGATTATAAAAAATCATTAAAACACATGAAGTCAAGTTTAATTAATCCTACCCCAAGAACCATGGTAGATGACAGACTTTATTACTAGGAGATATGAATGACAACTAAAATACCTGCAGAATTATCAAGCACCCCCGGAATTGTTGATGGTAGTAATTCTACTGCGATAACTATTGATAGTAGTGAAAGGGTTGGAATTGGAACTGCAAGTCCTGCAAGTGTATTACACATATATGATGGTGGTGCTAACACAGCTAACACAATAACTTTTGGTAATCCGTCAGGTACTCCAAAAGGAGAAATACATTATACGGCTGGTGGTTCAGAATTTTTGACTATTTCTGCCAAAGGTACAAATTCAACTTTAGGAAATATTGTTTTTGAAACAGGTGGTACTCCAGATGAAAAAATGAGAATTGCTGCTAATGGTAATGTTGGAATTGGTAATGCAAGTCCAAGTGCAACTTTAGATGTTGCAGGAAGATTTACTGTATCAAGTAATGATGGTCACTCGGATACAAAAATATCTTCAACATCTAACAGAGACCCAAGACTTTACTTTCTAGAAGGTTCTACACAAAGAGCTTTAATTCAGTCTACAGCAGGAACAAGCCAATTATTATTTTCCACAGGCACAACAGAAAGAATGAGAATTGATTCTTCTGGTGGTTTTCTAGTAGGAAAAACAGCTAATAATCAAGCATCTACTGGATTCCAAGTAACAGGTAGTAATTTAAATAATGTTACAAGCACAAATTCAGGCACAGGTTCTTCTACCTATATGGTGCATGATGGTAGTGGTCTAAATTTTTATGTAAATTTTACAGGTCAAGTATTTTATAGAGTTGGTTTAACTAATTTATCCGACCAAAGATTGAAAGAAAATGTTATTGATTTAGATAGAGGTTTAGATGACATCCTAAAAATCAAACCAAGAAGATTTGATTGGATAGAAGGAGAAGGC
>CAACVD010001496.1_pt1 | contig 11201 bp, 25 predicted proteins | sample 2381771 | NCBI WGS metagenome assembly CAACVD01 (sample SAMEA5211965, study PRJEB30684) | marine metagenome | biome: Marine; feature: Epipelagic; material: Water | collected 2015-10-15 | depth 15 m | reverse complement strand
AGATAATGCTACACTAAAAGTTGATGTTGCCATTATTTAGACTTCTTTTTCTTTGATGCTTTATTTTTTGCTGGTTTCTCTTCATAAAGTTCCCAGCCTCTTAGTGTCCACATTTTCATATTGTTCTCTACATCTAATTTTTTTCTTTCAATGATTGCACCAGATTTATTAATTAATTTTAAAGTTTCTATAGTCATTATTTTTTATATCAAATAAGGGGCGGTTATACCACCCCTTAATATTAAGTATACTAAGCCGCAATAGTATCTGCTGTTAGTTTTACTCCATAAGTATCATGAAGTTCGCCAACACCAAAAACTGCTGTCGCTACAATCTCGTCTGCTCTTAATGAAGCATCTCTTTGGCTCTCAATTTTTAGGTCTTGCATCATAGCTAAACCAATAGCATCTTGAGAGAATACTCCACCAATAGAGTCATCAGAACCATCAACTGCAATATTTGAAGTTTCAAAGATTTGAATACCAGCAACATTACCTACAAAGCCACTTCTCATAGCTTCGTTTGATAAGTCTGTATCTCTACCAACAAATGTATTTGTTAAAGATTTTTTAACATTAAAAATTTGTTTTGGGTGGAACACTCCGTAGTATGGGCCGGGTGCTTTATTAGTTTTTAGTTCAGCCGCACATTCAAATAAATCTTGTACTGTTAATTCTGAACCAGCCCCAGGGCCTTTTTCAGTTGAAAACCCTGTGAATAGAGCCGCAAGATCAGTATCCATTTTTGTTGCAATAGCTTCACCGAATAATTTACCGATATCTGCCGCAACATTTCTTGGTGCTGAATTTCTTGCTAGGTCTGTTAATGTAGTCATAATTCCAATTTCTGATGCTGTTATAGTTACAGAACTTGGATTAACTGCTGTATTAGATAAATCTGATGCTTCACTTACTGCTGACGCTGATACATTGGCATAAATCGGTACTTCTACAGATTTACCACCACCAGCGATTGTGTAATTACGCACTAGACCACGCATGATTGATTGCTCTTGAGCAACAAACAATGCTTCAGCTACGATTTCGGTATACAGTTCCGATATCGTGCTACTTGTCGTTTCGTTAGCCATAATAATCTCCTATTAGCTTTTTGTTAAATTTATGACAGTAGGTTCTCTATCCCTTACCTTTTTATATTCAGCATATTGCTTTCTATCTTCAGGCTTTGTCATATCTAAATCCGCAATATTAAAAGGTTTTGCGTCTACCTTGCCAAGATTTGCCTTGCTTCCTGACCCTGATGGGGTTGCTGATTGGAAGTGAGGGTTCTCCGTAATGAAGTCCTTTACATATTCGTCAATACTTTTCAGGTCTCCGTCCTTGTTATATATTGGCTGATTATTTTCTGCAAGTATTTCTACTTTACCATCTTGAGTTAATTTAACATTACTCTTTAGTAAATCTTTTACTTGCTCAGGATTAACTGCTGAGTTTTTTGAAGCCGCATTTAATAATGCACCATCAACTTTTACTTTTTCAATCTCTGACCTCAAATCAGATATTTCTTTGTTAGACTTTTCAGCTTGTTCTTTTAATATTTTTTCAAACTCGCCTCTAGCCTTTTGATCTTCCATTTGTTTATTTTCTTTTTCTTCTAATAGTTTTCTAGCTTGTTCAGGGTCAATACCTGAATACATCTTTTCATATTTTTGTCTTTCTCTTGCTAGTCTTTTATCTATTATTTTATCTACCTCTGATTGAGACACCATAGGTTCTTTTTCTTCTATTACTTCTTCAACTTTAGTTTCTACAGGTTGTTGTTCCTGTTCCGTTTTTTGCTCGTCAGCCATATTAATCTCCTTTTTTTTCTTTTATATAATTTAATTTTTGTAATTAATCAAAGAATTCATCAGCTACAGGCAACCAAGTATGTCTGCATCTATAACCACCTCTTACAATAAATGGGTCTCCCTCAGATTTACCAGCCCAAGAACCTAGCCAAATACTTCTTATCTGCTCTTCAGTATAAACTTTGTTGAGATGGGTTACACAATGTGGTCTTGAGTCTCCTACTAGAGTCCCTGTATATTTAAACTTTTTAAGTCCAGCTTCTTTCGCTTTAAATACTGTAAACTGTCCGTCAAACTGCATTACTGAGTCATGAGCTATTTGAGAGGCATATGTACTCATTGGTTTACCTCTTCTATCTACATCTCCTGTAATGATACCTCTCAAATCTTTTACTATATCATTAAAAGGCTTACCAGCTATTGCGTTTTGATAAACTTGAGAAGATATTTCATTTAGGTATCTATTTGCTAAATCTTCAAAACCAGCAAATTGCTGAAACTTCAGTTGATTGATTGTAAGTAAATCTACCTTAGTTAATGATTTAAACTTATCAGGTATATCCAAACCACCAAACTCTTCCATAAACTCATTTACTATTTGGTCATAATCCCTAACTAAAGTATCGGCTGTAGTTCTATATGTTTCATCTATGTATTGTTTTAGATCAGTTCTAAGGTCTATGGCTATCTTTGTTGAAACTGCATCAGCACCCTCAGTTACAGTAGATATTTGTGATACTATTCTTGCTTCTAAATCTTCTAAAGTTCTTTTGATTTGAAGTTCATGGTTATCTGCTAACCTCTCTAAAAACTCTTGTCTTGCCATTATACATCAAAGCCTTTTCTCCAAGATTTCAATGCCCAAAATACAGGTTGTAAATTTACTTGTCTGCCCTTAGCTCTCATTCTTTTCAATGTAGCACCATGTCTTGCAAGGAATGATTTCTGCCTCGCTGGATTGTTTTTTTTTATAGTCATTGTTGGGTCTCCAAAACGAACAACTTGAACATTACCTGTTTTCTTATTTCTGACATAAACCCCAAACTTCTTTCTTTCCCCTGAGGTTCTAAATGGTTTATTAAGGGTTACAGTTCTACCTCTATATTTAGCCATTTATTTCTTTCTTTTTTTGCGTAAATCTAAATCGTGTTTTCTTGAACCTCTAAGAAAGCTATTTACTCTTCCCATAGACCAAGCCGCCATAGGAACTCTTCTACTTCCAGCACTAAGGAAAGCACCTTGTCCTCTTCTATAAACCTTAGCTAAAGTTCCATAAGTATATCGCTTAGATGCTTTTGCTTTTCGTCTAAGAGTTGCTTTTACTGAAGCTGATAAAGGTTTTCTTCTAACTGCCATTATGCTTTTGTCCTTGCTCTTAGTAATCCTCTAGGAATAAAACCACCTGATTTATATATAGAGGCTACTCGCTTTATTAGACTTGCTCTTCTTGACCTTTTGCTTCCTTTTAGTCCTGATAGATATTTCTTTGGAAGTCCTGAGTCCTTGTCTTTTGGAACTCGTCTTTTTTTTCTTTTCTTTTTTGCCATTACTCTTCTTCTTCGGCTGTTGGTAAGTTTGTTTGGAATTGTCCGATAGTCGTAGAAGTAGCATCAATTTCTTGATGTATTGCATCAATCTTTTCATCATCATCTATTACTGCCTTTGCTATTTGTTTATCTATTTCCTTTGTATATGTGTCTGACTTCACTCCACTAGCTTTTGCCACTTGTAAAAATTGTAGATCAGCCGCATAATCTCTAAGATCAAATGTATCAGGATAATCTATTTTACCATCAAAAGTTTTGTTCTGCCATTTAGCAAAAAAAGACCATATTTGCTCTTCAGCATTTTCTAATAAATCTGCTTTCTCTGATAATCTTGCATTAAGCAGTTGGAACTCTGTTTGTAAAGCAATACCTGAGTTTATAGTTTTCTCAGTTGCTCTAACAGAACCCATATGAGTTATTCTATTGATTGCATCTACTTTCATTTGGATAGAGTTCATAATACCATCTAAAGATTGTGCTGAGGGTTGTATAATGTAAGGTTTTAAGTCTGCTGGTAAATCTTCAGGCATTTCAATAACAGAACCAGCACCAGCACTAGCTTCTACATTTGGGGTTTTGACTAGACTTGGGTGGTTACTTAATCTTATTAGCTGTTCACATTCTGAATAGTCATTGTAGATAGCCTGTTGTAATTCTGCAACATCAGATAGATCAGATATTCCAATAGCTTTTCTTTGAGACTTTTGATTGTATAAAATAACTGCTGGTATTTCATTTAGAGGGTTCGGTTGTTCATCAAGAAGTCTAGGCTTTGAAGAAGTATATTCTTTCATATAATCATCTACTTCATAAGTTGTAATATCATCTAAAGACCAAACTTTTATGATTGCTTTATCATCAGTTAAATCTTCAAGTATTGTAAGAGATGTAAGATAAAACTTACCATTAGGATATCTTGAGTATTCCCAATTCATAACATTATCTGGTGTATAGATTGAGATATAGGGTCTTATATCCTGAGATAGTTCTTCGGCTCTAGTGTTAGTGATAACACTTGGCTTATCCATAATCGCCCAACAAGTTCCATAAATAGATGCTTGAGTCTGCATTTCTTTAATTACATTGTTGAAGTTTCGCCCATCTAAATCTGCATCATTTAGGAATGACTCTAGGTCTGGGTCTCCAGCTAGTGAACCATAGTCTCTAGTTGCATGAACTCTAAATAAAAAGCTGGAATATATTTGTACGACATTTCTACAATGATTATCTAAGGGTGTAAAACCAACCCTTTTCATGTACTCCTCATCTGACTCTAAGATATATCTGTTAAGGTAATAACCATTATTATAATCATCTCCACCTAAATATGATCTGTAATGGAAGTTCCATCTATGAAAGTTTTTCTCATAATCGCTATGTCTAGCTGTCAAGAAATCTCTACTGTATATCGCCATCTAACTCCACCTAGTCGGTTCACTTGGTTTAAAATCTCTACGCAAAGGGAAAACATATTCAATAAGATAGCCTATTGCATCAGCCATATGGTCATACCCACTATCCTTATCTGGGATATGAGTCCCCTCTTTGTATATTTGTCTTTCTAAACTTTTAATTAAATTTTTGCAAGATTTGGTTATGAAAAGACTTGACACTCCATTAGCATTTTTAAGTTTAGAATTAACTGCATTTATTCTATCTCTTACTGGAGGGTGCGTTGGTCTAACCTTTACATTAAACCCAGCATTTCTAAGTAATGATAAATCAGTTGAACCACCAGCACTTGTCTTTCTTTGTCTTGCGGCTGGGTCAGGATAAATCACAATGTTTCGTACTCCGTATCTTGCTCTTATTTCATCAATCATATCATTTGTATTTGCGTTGTATATTTGTATCTCGTCAAAAATAATTAAATTATTATCTCTTATCTGACCAATACAACAAGCCATAGGGTTATAGTTAAAGTCCATTCCAATATGTAAAACCATTTCTTTTTGTTCATATGTGTCAATGATGTGTTTATTTCTATCAAAGTTATAATAAATAACCCCAGCATAATTAACAAATGTAGCTAAATATTCTTGCTGGAAAGTTCTTTCATCTAGGTCATTCTTAGCCTGATCTATTTCTTCTTGAGTAACTTGACCACCCTCAACAGTAGTAAACTTAAAACTTTCCCACTCAGGGTCTTTCTTTGAGTATAGTTCATAAGTCCAATTACCATATCCTTTAGGTGTTCCACAAAACAAAGCTGAACCCATAGTATATTTATCTGAAAGTGTTGGTCTAATTACTTCATACCAAGCCTCAGGCTTTATGTCCTGACATTCATCAAAAATTACAAATGAAAGTCCTGACCCACGAAGTGATTGCTCGTTCTCACTACCTTTTAAACTTATTGTAGTCCCATTTCGTAAAGATAAAGTTAATTGTGTTTCATTTATCTTAGCAACCCATCTATGCTCAAGCATCTTTTCTTTTAATGTTTTCCACATTATCTCTCTGCTCTGTCTGTAGCTGGGACTAATATAAAATATTTTTTTGTTTGGAAACCTACCAAACTTAGCTAATTCATTTAAGGCTACAAATGTTTTACCAAATCTACGACCTGATAATAATACTCTAAATCTTTTATCTGATAATATTACTTTTCTTTGTGGTTCACTAAGAGGCACTAATCAATAGACCATTCTAAAGGCTGACTATCTTCTCCTACAGGTATATCAGATTGACCTAATATTTGTTTCCCTAACCATATCAACATTACAGCATTTAGCTTTTCTGCACTCTTCCATTGTAACTGTCTAAGCCTTAGTTTCATCTCAGCTTTCCCTTTTGTTACATATTCGGAATAACTCTTACGGATAAGGCTTTCATCACACCCAAAGAAGTCAGCTATCTCTACATTTGTCATTCCGTATTTAGCTAGTTTTTGTACTTCCTCTGTGTCTATGTCGTACTTTTTCGGTCTTGCCATTAGTGAACTGTAATTCCCTCTCTTAAAATATCTTCTAATTTTACATCATGGAACTCATATAAATATTGATGTGCTTGTTCTTCACTATCAAATCCTGATACTTGTATAATAGCTGAAAACTTTCCATAGCTATCAGGAATAGTCATAAATAATTTTTTCAGTTCTTCGTCCATCATATTATTTTACACTAATACTCATCTTATCCATAGCTTCTTTTGATACTTTTCCCTGTCTATATGCCTCTACAATATCTTGATCTGTATCATTTAAGGTTCTAAATCCTTTTTGCCAAGAAGATAAATTAGTAAAAGGGTCTCTAGTCATAATACCAAACTCATTTTTTATCTCTTGTTTTTGCGGCTCGTTCTCCCAACCTTTATTATTTAACCATGTTCTAAAGTGTTGAATAAACTTCTTATCATCATGAGAACTACAAAACTTTTCCCATTTATCTACCAACACATCAGGTTCAGGTATATCTTTTAGTTTATCAAAAACCTTAAAGGCTTGTTGTTTATTACCTGTTTTATAAGTTAGTTTAGACCATATATTATTAAATATATCTATATTATTACTATTATTATGACTATTACTATGACTACTATCCATTTGGTTATCCATTTGGATATCTTTACCCCATCTTTTATTTGATGCTTTTCTAAGTTTTTCTGTTCTTTCTTGCACCCAGCCTAACTCTTCTCTTTGTGCCTTAGAGTAATAACCTTTATCATCAGTTCTAAAATATGTTGCTAAAATATAATTAATCATCTTTTCATCAGCATTTTGAACAATTCTTTTGAGTCTATCCATATCATTAGGTAAAGTTGCTTCATTCTTCCAAGCATAACAAAGTAATCTAAAATATAAACCTAATTCTTCATTTGTTAGGTTTACTGTATCAGCTATAAAATTATCAGGACTTATTCCCATCTTCCATATCTTTTGTGCCATTTTTTTCTCCAATCTTTAAATTATAACACCTAATACAACACTTATCTATAAGCCAATCAATTTTAAAATCTCTATATTCTCTTCTAGTTATGTTGTTATTAGAAACACTATTCATAACACCCATCATATTTTCTTTTATGTAATCTCTTCCACAAAAACAACATGGGTAGGTTTCATATTCCCCAAACTTCTTGCCTATTCTTTTTTGCATCTTTATCCTTATTCCAAATCCAATCATCAAGTTTAGGTGCAAATAAAACTTTCAAATCATCAATATCATTTGCTAATTTAAGCATATGCTCAAGACTTTTTAGTTGTAACTCTGCCTCTCCTATAAAATCATATTCATTTTGAAAAGGAATAAAATCACAAACTTTTTGATTTTTCTTTTTAGGAACTTTTCCTGTTGTAAGTAAAAAACTACAATGAATATTTTTATTACTTTTTTCTTGAAAAGCCTTTTTATATATAGCCATTTGTAACTTATCATCATAAGTAAGCATGAACTTATCTTTTGTTTTTAAATCAATTACAAAGATTGTATCTTCATTCTCAAAAACATAATCAACAAAACCTGTAAATGGAACTCCATTTATAAATGTATTTACTGTTAATTGATTTCCTACAAAATCTTTATCTGTAAAATCATAACCCTCAACAAATAAATGCCAAACTTGAGTAACCATTGGTTCAATCATGTCATATTGTTTTTTATCTTCTTCATCATCATCTAAAAAATTTGTTGCTGATTTGTAATAATTTTTTGCACTTGTAATACAATCTTCTAAACTTGTTCTTTTAAGCAAAAATTGATCTACACCAAATTCAACAGCACTTCCTCTTTCCATAGCATAACTAGAACCTCTCGGATAACACAATACATAATCAAGAAAGAACTTAGCTTTATTATTCTTAAAAGATTTTAACCTACTAGCTGAAAAAGGTAGTAAATGGTTTTCTGTTTCAAACTTTTCAAATACTTTTAAATTAATCATTTTTTTCTCCATCTAATAATGTTGGTTGTTTCGTATCTATTGGACTCCATTTATAATAATAGAGTTTGTTTATTTTACCTGAAATAAATTTATCTGGGACTCTAGTTTGTTTAAATGGTTTCTCTAAATTATTAAGAGGAACTATCATATATTGGTCTTGATAAATAATCTTTAAATTAGCTTTGCTGTTCCTAGCCGTTTTGACAAACTTATGTAGAACAGGTGCTAACCAGCCTTGATACAAAGTAGTTATTCTTTTGCTATGTTCTCTTAATACCATTTTTCTCTCCAATAAATTTCTTCATAATATAATTAAATATTTTTGGATAAGGTAAAGAACCCATACCAACTGCTTTCTCTACTTTATCTTTTGATTTGTTCAGCAACTCTTTATCTACTTCCATAGTTATTCGTTGCGACTCATAATCTCTAGGTTTATTTCCCATGTTTCATCTTCTCCATTACAATTTGTTTTAGTTTTTCTTTTTCTCTAAATATTATTTTGTAGTTCGCATGATCTTCTCTGCATAAAGGAATAAGATTTGATACTTCATTCTTGAGACTAGGCGAGGCTGATCTACTTTCAATGTGGTGTAAATCAACCGCAACCTTATTCTCACAATACCAGCACATAATCGTATCATATTCAGATAGACCATAATATTTTAGAAATATGCGTTTATATTTAACCAAAATACTTTTTATGTACTTTGACAGCCTCAGCAGTAAGTGGGTCAATATCGGATATTCCAAACTGACCTGAACCCATACTCCTAGTTACAATACCTGTTATAAACATACTAGCATCTACTCTAAGACCTGAGTTGAAGTTACCATTTCCATTGTGCATTGGAACATCTTCAGGTTCATAGCTTGGTGGTGTTTGCATATCGCCAAGTTTTTTTACATTACTAATATTGTAATATTGATTGCCTCGTTCTGATGTTTTCATCTCAGACATATCGCAAGTAAAACTGTCTCCTCTTTCAAGTGAAACATATTCATTTGCATATAGAGTTCTCCCATCTTCAGTTTTTATATTAAAGCTAGGTCTCCCATTTTTGCTGTTGTCGTAAATAGTTTTTATTATATTTTGCATTTTTTTTCTCCGTTATTTTAATATGGAATACTTTCTGTTTTCCATACAAGTTTTTATCACTTTTTCTTCATGATAACCATACTCAAATCCACTCATTTGGTTTTGAGCAGTAAATCTACATTCTTGCAAGTCTCCGTAAAAGTTCTTTGCTTGAGAACCATAAGGGTCATAAACAGGTGTGTAAGCACAGCCTGACAAGAATAGTAAAATAAAAAATATTCTAATCATTTAAGTCTCTCCATAAAATATTTCCTTTTTTTGTTGAACATACAAAACATTTGATAGTTTCTTTCTCTCCAACATTTACATAAATAATTTACTAAAATTTTATAAGCCTCTGGGTAAGTATCAGCCAAAGGCTCAGTAAGTTTTAGTAGTTTCTTCATTTTTCAACATGGTTAGAGTATTCCAAAATAGAATTTCCTATTTGGTTCTCTACCTGTTTGTCTATAGTTATGCCATCATTTTCTAGTTCTTTACTAATCTCATTTTGTAAAGACTCCATAGAAGCATGGTCAAAATATTTTTGTGAAACCATATGATGTATTTTGCTATCAAGATAATCTTCTTGTAGCATTTGGTTATGTTCTAAATGTGCTTTACTCATCTTGCTCATTCTTTTCTCCAATCATTTTCTTTAGTGTTTTCATCAATTCATAATTCATTTGAATTGATTTATTAAGAAGAGTCTCATACTCATCTAATAATCTCATAGCTTTTTCTTCATGTGTTTCCATTATTTTCTCCAATACTATCAAGAGTTTCTTTTTCTTTCTCATTAAGAATATTAAGTATCTCTATTAGTTTTTTTTCTTTTGTTTTGTTTAGTCCACCAACTGAACCAAATATAGGATAACCTGAAATAAATTGTCTTGGCACTTGATGTTCAATAGGACAATAGAAAAATACCCAATTCTTTTTATAACCACCAAAAACTATAGGCATAAAAATATTAGGTATAAGATTTTTTTCTTTGACTTGCCAAGATGTAAAAACTCTTCCAGCTTTTATATCAACTGCAAGAGTTTTAAGTTGTTCTATTTGTTTTTTATTCATTGTTTAACATTATTTGTATGAATTTTAAGACTACCATCTTTATTCATAGTTGATAATTTTAAACCATTTCTAGTAAAAACTTTTTCATTTTTACTATTAATAGTAATAGCATCAGCACCTTGACTTTTCATAAGTCTAAGAACCTGTTGCTTTTCTTCTTCAGTTTTACAAACACTATTAAGTGAAAGTTTAAAAGTAGGTATTTTATTAGTCATTTTTTTCTCCATGTTTTTTTAATTCATCTTTTATTTCTTTTATCCATTTGCGTAGAACTTTATTAGGAACATACTTTAAGGCTCTTGAATAAAAATGGCCATCAAGACCAATTACATCTTCATCAGCTATTCCATCACATACTTCATAAAAATAATTCCAATTTATATCATTAAGGTTTTTTAAAAGTTTTTCTTTAGACTCATTTTTTTTCATTTTTTTCTCCTATAAATATTGTACCAATAAAAACATTGATACATTCATGATAAAAATTAATAATGCTAATTCACTAGACATTATTTTATCCAGCCAATTTTTTTCATAATCTTGTTTTGAAATTTGTCTTTATCAAAATCAGGATTAGATTCTTTAATAATACTACCAACTTCATCTTCTAACATAACTAAAAGATGTAAAAAATATTCTGCGTCCATACCATCTTTGTAATTATGTTTTTCTAAAAAAGGATTAATTTGATCTTTAGTTTTAATTACTGCTTTGTAATTCTCACTAAAAGACTCAATAAGTTTATCTACATTAATATTCATAATTTTTTTCTCCTGTTGAAGATGGCTCATTATTGAGCCACCTCGTT
>CAACVD010001494.1_pt1 | contig 11205 bp, 10 predicted proteins | sample 2381771 | NCBI WGS metagenome assembly CAACVD01 (sample SAMEA5211965, study PRJEB30684) | marine metagenome | biome: Marine; feature: Epipelagic; material: Water | collected 2015-10-15 | depth 15 m | reverse complement strand
CGCCGTTAATCCATCTAAAATATCAAGTTCCGTTGTTGTTACGCCTGATACTGCAACCTTTCCGCTTGCATTAGATATAACTGCCCTACTTGCTGTAAGATCAGCGTCATCAATAGTGGTGGCGGCTCCTGTGATGGTTGCCTGTTTGCTATCAATTTGGGTTTGAATTGCAGACGTAACACCATCAACGTAATTAAGTTCCGCAGTAGTAGCCGTAACTCCATCCATAATATTGAGTTCTGCCGTTGTAGCCGTAACTCCATCCATAATATTGAGTTCTGCCGTTGAGGCAGTAAGCCCATCTAGGATATCAAGCTCTGTTGTCGTTACACCTGATACTGCAATATCCCCACCAGAGTCAGAGATTAAAGCGCGGCTTGCAGTGAAGTCCGACATGCGAACCACAGCTTTGCCGCCCATGCCAGAATGGTTTGTGCAATAATAATACAAAACAATCGGAGCGTCTTGCTCCAGTTTTACCTGCGTGTAAGCACCCGCGCTTCCCGGCGTTCCCGCTGTTGTAACTCCTGTTGTAAACTCACTGCCCCCAGCATGAGTTCCGTTTGAAGTTGTGCTAAAGCGCAGTGGGTGCCCACTATTGGAACTATCTGATTGATCAAACCTGTATGTGACAGAAGGCTTTATCTCTACCGTCTGTTGTGAGGATCCATCTATATAATATTTATTACCTGAACCGGGGTTTGCTACTGTAACCGTTACAGTCCCAAGAGGCTGCTTTGCATCAACCTGAGTTTGGATTGCAGAGGTAACACCATCCACATAATTTAACTCCGCAGCCGTAGCGGTGATGGATGTGCCAGCTATTTGTAGCGTTGTGGCGTTTACTTCGCCAGATGATCCATAGATTACAGCTTTACTGTTGGCGATGGTGCCCGCACCAGAACCATCTAGCAAATTTAATTCTGCGCCAGATGTAGTAACGCTAGTGGCACCAACATTAAATGGACTTGATAAGTCTGTTACGTTCTGCACCGCAGCGGTAAAATCCGTAACTGCCGCACCAGAGCCAGCGCCATCCGCAAGGACAATAGAACCTTTTCCAACCTCAATCGTTACATTTGCTCCAGATCCTTGGGTAATGATCAAGTCAGCATTTGTAGAGTTTAAGATCATATACACTCTGGCTTTGTCGTTCTGAGCCAAAGTTACTGTACATGTACCGCCGGGAGATCCCGTAAACTTTATAGCTTTATAGTGCCCGTTTTCCGCAGAAGAAGGCTGTGCAGATAATGCAAGAGTGTAGCTGGTTGCGCTTAAAGCAATGGACTCAAAACCGTTTGCTGCACGATCTAATATTTGAAGGTTGACGTTAGTACTAGAACCCCACGTTCCAGCCTCATCACCTGTGGTTATTAGTTTAACGCCATTTGCGTCTGTATATGTAGCCATCTGAGCGCCTATCTAAAAAGTTCAATTGCACTTAATATACGTTTTTTTCTGTTTCTAAGCAACAAGTGTCCAATTGGGATCTTGTGCTGGTGTGATTGTTACAAAGTTTGGATCTTGATCTGGAAGTATTAGACCGTAAACAGCAGCGCCCCCAATGAATACGGTTATTGAAACTCCCTCTACAGCCTCTCCTAGTTTCATCGTAACATCCTGTCCAGCGACACTGAACTGCCCGACATCTAAAACTTCTGTAAATTTAGCGTTTGCGTCAAAGCCTGTTAAAGAAAATGATCCTGCATCTAAGGATAATTTAAACGCAAAGCCCAGATCAACATCCTGCCCAGTAAGAGCAAAGCTTCCTGCATTTGGAAAAATAACTTTATCTACTTTGAAATTAACCGCTTGACCTGTAAGAGCTATAGACCCTTGATCTAATGCAACGCTACCCACAAACCGTGTAGTGACATCCTGTCCTGTGACAGCAAAGCTACCCACCTCAAGATTAGCAGTCTTTTTAAAGTTTATAGCTTGGCCCGTTAAAGCAAACGAACCGTGATCCATTGCTTCGCTTACTTTTTTAGTTGCGGTAAATCCTGTAAGAGCAAAACTACCAGCCTCTGCATTCATAGATTTCTGGAAGTTTAAGTTTTGTCCGTTTGCTGCGAAGCTTCCATGCGCCAACTCTTCACGCATTGCAATCGGTGTATTTACCGCCTGCCCTGTGACCGCAAATGATCCCCTGTCAGGCTGCGCCCGCAAGGCAATTACAGTGCCCGTATCTTGACCTGCCAGTGCAAACGATCCAAAGCCAATAACCCTCGATACCTTGGTATCCACATTCTGCATTGTAAGCGCAAATGATCCCTGATCCAGTATAGCACTTACATCTAATACAGGAGAGAAAGCCTGACCAGAAACTGCAAAGCTACCGTGATCTGCGGTCAACCTTATAGCCTTTTGGAAGTTGGAGGTTTGCCCTGTTAAATTAAAACCACCCGGCTCAAAGATTTCACCTACAAGACCAAACGCAGCCTGACCTGTTACGGCAAAACTTCCGTGATCCAGTATAGCACTTACATCTAATACAGGAGAAAAGGCTTGACCTGTAAGAGCAAAGGAACCTGCTTCTGCGCCACCCGGTAACGCTTTACCCGAAACTATGCTGTTTTCTTGCCCAGTTACAGCAAAAGAACCTGTCGCAAGACTTGCGGAAACATTTAGAGGCGCAGCCTGACCCGTAACTGCAAAGCTACCCGCTCCAAAGTCTTCATTCATAGCTATGTTAGGAGTAACTGTCTGACCAGAAACAGCGAAGCTGCCTGTGCCAAAACCATCACTGAGGGCTATATTAGTTCCCGCCGCCTGACCTGTTGTTGCAAAAGACCCGTGGTCTAGACTAACAATTCTAGCTACACTACCAGAACCCGCTAACGGGGCACCTGCTATGGGGGCTTGTCCTAACATAGCAGGAGGCTAACATTGTTTTTAGTTTGAGTCACCCTCATATCGACAGGTCCACATGGTCAAGCTATACTTCTTTCCCCCACGCAAAGGCAGAACCTTATGTCCATGTGTTACCATAGACGGAAACAAAATGCACTGCCCAACTTTTACATCCTTGTTTGTAAACTTTTGTCTAGGAAAAACAAGCTCCGCACCAGCGTAATCATCATTAAGCTTTACGCTGCCTGTGAATAAAGACGCATCTGTATGCAAACCTAATTCTGTCTGTGTGTCCATAGAATAACGCATAGTAAACGCATCACGTAACCCAAGGTACGCTTCTGGATACCAATGCTTCTCGCATATCTTACTAAGCTTGTTAGCCCATAGTCCTGATATCTCGTTCCACAAAGCTAGTTCTTTGAGTCTTATTTCTTGCGCTGGAAACTTATCACCATCAAGCTCACCCCATCTACCAAGGCCCTCTGATGCTTCAATGTACTGTTGGCACTGAGCCTCTGACATAAACTCCGTCACCAGTATTTCTGGTGCAATCTCTTCGTACTCAAGTCCCTTATGGAATACTGGAGATAATACCTCTGCCTCTTCTACATAACCAAATTTATCTGCAAGATTTTTAAACCTTACCTTTGCGTCATCGCCACCATTTCCATGATAGATACATGGGCAGCACATGCCGTTTGATAGTTGACCATTGATAATCTCAATATCGTCATCACACTGAAAAATGTATCCTTCGTAATCTAAATTAGCAGAAGCCGTAGATTGCCAGTCAGATGATAAAAATCTTTTTTGCATCCATAGTTGATCATCAGAGTCATTGGGCACTGCCTCATTAAGAAACTCTTTGAGCGTACCCACTTTACCTATGTACGCGCCGCTGTTTAAGTACCTATAGATTGTTGACAGAGGAAATTGTGAGGCCATCGTCGAATCGGGCCAACAGTTCTTTTCTGCTGCGAATATGATATCCGCACCCATATCCTCATATCTCTCTAAGATAGTAGGCAGCGTATCGTTTATGATAACATCATACCCATCAACGAACAGCACAACATCTCCATCATGCAGCGATTCAAGGTGGTTGCGTACAAGGTTAATCTTTTGGCCCCCGCCTTGGACTTCCATTGTGCCGCCCATCCAAGTTACTTGGCGACCTAGATTTAAGTACGTTATCCCGTGCGCTTTTGCAGATTGCTCTAAAGCCCACATTTTACTTTGATCTGTTCCAACGGTTAGTACATGTACCTGCATTGATTCCCCCTCAATCGTGCTTGGTCTAACTTCTCTTGGTATCTGCTTTACCACCTCTGGTGTAAAGAAAAAGTTCGATTGAACTTTTAGCTTGGCAGGCACCCACTCATCTACAGGGATGATAGCATCCTTGTAGCCTTCTATCAATCTCTTGGCGGTTTCTGGTCTAATAGCGTAAGCATGACAATTATACCAATAGCCAAGAGTATTAAGACGGTATCCCAACCAAACGCTGTCATGCTCCTTCAATAGGGTGTTTACCGCACTAGGGTCAATGCTATCGTAAACTGCATCTTCTTCAAGGATTATCCCATTGCGATTAGATGCCGCTATCTTTTCCCAAACCTTAAGGTGACTAACAGCGCAACCAAACTCCGTAACTAACAGGGACCTGTCGAGTATTGGATCACGCCACTGCGCGTCTCTAATGCAGCCCGTCTCCTTCTCTACCGTATCCCAATCTTTTCCCCGTGCGTCATAAGCAGACCCATGCAGAGAAATCTGATATACTATTGCCACCTTGGGCCTTCAAACCACGCAACAAGGCTTTTCCTTGTGCCGCTTGTAATTGGCAAAACTCTATGCTGCAAATAGCTTGGAAAAACCAAAACAGTTCCTTTTAAGCGAGAAGAAGCGTCTGGGGTTTGGCATTCCGCAAACTCAAAGCCGCCGCCCTCATATTCACTTGGGTCTGAAAGCTGCACCGTAACGCTTAACTTCCTATCCCTAAAGTCATCACCATTCCAATTAACATCTATGTGCCAATCATAATGACCGCCCTTGTTGGCGTGGTATTCTGTAAATTGAATGTCACAAATATTTTCTACTTGGCAATGAAAAGCGTTTTCGTTTGCTGCCTTAACATATTTCCAAAGGATATCTTGAACCGCTGTGTTGCCGCTCAACCAAGCAACATCACTTGATCTGACGCTTGTGTCTGCGTTGTTAAAGGTAGTCGCTGCCTGTGTGTTGATCTTAGAAGCTTCTATAAAGATCATTGAAAGGTCGTTGTCGGATAGCCCGCCAGACCACATTTGCCAGTTTTGCCTCATCGTTTATATTCAACTCTAAGGGTTAGCCGCAGCATATTCTCGCGCCTTTGCGTCCACATTAGATAGATCAATTGCGTTTAAATTATTTATAACAGTTGAGGTGTTGCTTTCTTGACCAACATACCAAGAGTTAGGGGCAATAAAATCTCCGTTAGAATTAATTAGGACCGTTTCAAATTTATCGGGAGAAGGTGATGTATCAGGATCAATATTCTGAGCAATAATAAGAATATACCCATTGCCAACATTTAATTTTATTTTTGAAATATCCATATACATCATGGTGTGCTACCCCATACAAATGTCTGAGACGGATTTACATTTCCATTTGTTTTTCTAAATATATATAGACCAGTTGACGTTGAACTGCTCATACCCCCTGATGCTGTGGTCATGCCTGTATATTGACTATTATTTAGACCATTAGACATGTTGGTTGTCATGGTGTTAAGGGCTGTATCGTAGAGTTTGATATTTATATCCGTATCAATCCACGAAGGATCACGGTTTTGGAGTAAGTATGCAACATTGCTATCAATTTCAGTATCTATGACAAATAGCTTGTTTGTGTTGTAGTAAACAGCGCCATAATCTCTAAATCTATTCACCACATATTGGATTTTTTTGTTTGTACTTCCATCGTTGTTGTAGTTTGAAATGCATAATCGACCCGCAACTTGGTTATTGAAATCATAATTTACCATACCCTGAGACGACTGGTGAGCTGCTTGTATTGCTGGCAAAATATAAGTCCCATTACTATCGGTGTATGTAGTTGGGTTGTTCATATTTATCTTAACCATAATCAGGCCTTGGTTTTTATAAGAATCATATATAGATCCAATATTAGGCCAACCGTAGCCATATGTATAATTCATTTGTATCCACAAATCAGTGCCATCAAAGACTGGTTGCGAGCCTAAACTTAACTTTCCTTGCGCACCTGAACCAACCCAATTTTCAAGTGGAAAAAGTAGGCTTCGATAAAATTTTTGAGGAACACAATTACTATCCATCTTGATAATACACAAAACGCCAGAATTAAATGTAACTCCACTGTTTGTTGTGTTTGAATATCCGTTGGCGTTATGTTCTAAAAAAACTGCGTAAATATTATTACTACTATCACAAGCAAAGTTTGGCCCCGCAGAATCAAGACTTCCATTGTTACTTGTGCCTGTTGAATATATGGGTTGTCCCGTATTTATTATCCGACCTCCTTGGAATGTCATACCATTTGACGATGAGTTCCAATTAGTGCCACTTGCCACCCCAACCCAAAAACCACCGTTATAAGTGGTATCGTTATAAACAACACCCCCCATAACAATTTCATTATTACCATTAAGAACGGGCTTTTTACTTACATAGTAAGTTATGTTCTGAGGCGAAAATGCATGCACATATGGAGAACTTGATCCAGAAGGATCAAATTTTGTACACATCGTATTACCAAAATTGGGATGGTTACTTTCAGCGACCAAAGCAACATTTATGGGAGTTCCATTATCAGAACACACACCCCCAGAACTATATTGAGAATACATGTAGGGAGACCCAGACCCTAACTTCAGAGTATAATTCCAATCTACTGTTCCTATTGTTGTGGATGTTCCCTCTGTATTGACTTCATACTGACACACGCCAGAATGCCAATCATAATAATTACCAAGCCACCGATAAAACGCAATTCCCTTCCCGCCGTAGCTTGTGTAGTTTCTATTGGGAATAAAATCAGTTAAGTATGTAATACCCCCTGAACTTGTATACCGTCCAGAAAAGGTGGGAGTGAGGCGATAACCATATGCAGTAGAATTAAATCCATAAAGGTTAGACGCTGTTGGGGTAAGAGCCATGTGTGCATCAATATCCCACGTTGCTCCATTTATTTGACCTCGTGCGCCACTTATCGTGGGAATATGAGCTTCCGCAGCCTTATCCCCATTTTGGCTTGGGAATGTTTTTGGCTGTTGCATGTAATGATTGTTTTGATTTGACTGCCCATCGTAGTAGGCGAATTGAAAATTTAAAACTTGAGAACTAGCTCCGTACCACTCATTAAAAGCCATCTGTGAGCCACTTGATTTTGAAATTAAACCACGAATATCCGCGTCATTAATTGAAGCCTGAGTTCCAGAAGATCCACCTACTTCAACATGCATTTCATTTAAAGATATTGCACCAGAACTAGGTAGGGGCATTTTTTAAAACCTCGATTTGTTCTTTCAATTCTTGAATAGCCGCAACCAAAAGAGGGACCATTTTTCCATAATCTATAGTTAGATAATGTTCCCCAGAAATAGACGAATGTAAACCTGTATATTTATCCGTATGAAGATCAAACGGGGCTAGTGACACGCACTCAGGTAGAACTTGTTGAACTTGTTGAGCAGATAATGCCACTTGCGTTTCGTTGCTCATAAAACCAAAGGATTTGGCTAATTCATTTTCAACATAATAAAAGCTCTCTAGTGAACTTACTTTATCAAGAGCCTTAACAATATTGCCTGTTTTTGTCTTGAGCCGTTCATCTGAATAATAAGCGGTTATATTTCCTGTCGCCCGCATGTCAGAACCCGTTTGAAAATAACTAATGTTGTTAAACGCTATACTTCCTGACTGCCCAGATGCGCCATAAAACGTTGCAATTTGACTATTCGCCGCCACAATCTCACATTGGTTTGAGCTATGAAACCTAAACCACGTATCTGTATCACCATAATGATATAGCTTGCCATCAAGACCAATATCCTCAACACGGGTTATACCATATCCGTCATTAAAGGCTATATTATTAGTAAACGTACCACCACCAAAGGGGCTACCTGATGGTCCAACTGGACCAGTAGGTCCAGTTGGACCTGTGCCGCCACCCGCACCTACTTCGCCTTTTTGACCCTTCTGCCCTTGAGACCCCGTTCCACCTGTCGGTCCTTGAGATCCCGTTGGCCCTGTTGGACCCGTTGGGCCTGTTGGACCCGTGTCACCCGTTTGACCCTTTTGGCCCTTCTGTCCTTTTTGTCCTTGTGGACCAGTCGAGCCTGTACCGCCCGTGTTCCCTGTAGGGCCAGTTGGTCCTGTGGGTCCAGTAGGCCCAGTATTACCGACTTCACCTTTCTGGCCCTTCTGACCCGTAGAGCCAGTTGGTCCAGTTGGGCCAGTAGGCCCAGTATTACCGACCTCGCCTTTCTGTCCTTTTTGACCTGTCGAACCCGTTGGTCCAGTTGGGCCAGTTGGGCCAGTTGGACCTGTTGAACCAACCTCCCCCTTTTGGCCCTTTTGACCTTGGGGTCCAGTAGGGCCAGTAGGTCCGTTTGGCCCTGTCGGGCCAGTTGGACCTGTGGGGCCAGTAGGCCCAGTCGGTCCTTGCAGAGCGGCATTGGCGATAGTCTGCTTTTCCCAAGCAGATGCACTTACATCGTAAACAGGAATAAGATCAGAGGAACCTGCATCTGTGCCCGTAGCAAAACCTGTAAGAGAAGATCCTACATTTGAGCTATCCGTTACATCAGCATTGGTTTCTACAGTATCTAACTTTATGCCATCCGTTGCAATATCGCGCCCATCAACGGTGCCAGATACAACTATATTACCTGTAACCGTGGCACCAGAGGATGTAGCCGCAACCTTGGTAGACCCTGCATTCTGCAAGATGTTTAAGTCACTGGCTACCGCACTAATAAAGACAACAGCATTCCCCGCAAGGCTGATGGCATTATCTGAGTTTGAACTCTCCTGCACAGTCCTTGTAAGGGTTGTGCCCGACGAGGTATATGTACCAGTTCCTATTTCAAAGTTAGAAAGTTCCTCAATAACGTACTGTACTACGTCACCGTTACTAACCCCAGCATCCGCGAAACTCTGAAACCCCGTAGACGCACTGCCAAGTGTGATTGTGCCAGTACCCGTAGTACTGGTTGTCATCTTGGCTCTGTTAAAGAGCTTCGCCATGATACTGCCTTATGTTAGTTGGATGACACCGTTGCTTGGGCTGAAGTCTAGGGTAAAGGTATCACCGTTGTTCAGCGTCAATGAGGTGCCATAGTCATAGTACCCAATGATTGGATCTGCTGGAGAAGTAACCGTATCATCAAAGATATAAATGTAACGGAATGGACCAACCGTACCAGAAGCAGTGAGCGTAAGATCCGCGACAACCAGCTTATATACACCACTAGTCTGTGATGATGAGCTTGTGGTTAGGTTGCGAGAAGACACATTGCTGTAGCTAATCTGTGTGAGATTACCAACAATACCATTACCATCTGCGGTTGGGTTACTTGATTCACTGCCCGGTGCAGTATTTGTTAAGGCTACAGCAAGTTGATCGCTTGCAAGGTCTACATTGTGGACTGCATTTACCACAAAATCGTTTACTTTTACAAAGCTCGCCATTTAGATAACTCCTATCATGCTATGCGAATTATAGCAGATGTGGCATCCGCTACGGGGAATTGTATTTCAAAGGTACTATCACTAGCAACCCTGTCGCTTCCAAAGTCTAACACAGCAACAGCTTTATTGGAAGCACTCGCGTTATAGATCAGCGCCCCCCTTGCTGTAAAGCTTGCGTCAGTCCATGAAATATTATCAAAGTCCACAATAGCGGTTGTGCCAGAGGTCTTTGGAAATGTAGAGGTCACTGTTAACGGCTTGCCCCCCGCAGTGTATGCCGTTCCAGATGTATTAGTTATTTCGTTTGCTGTATTATATGCAGTGGTATCCGCACCCAAAGATGCCGTGCTAGAATACAAAGCTATCCTAAACGTATGTGCTTCAAAATCATGTTCTGCTTTTAGAAGCTGAAGCTTAAAAGACGTACATGTTGTTTGAGAAATAGCCATGTTCTGATCCTATTGTTTTGGAATAATTACGCGTCCAACACGATACTCTTGCGTAGTTTCCTTTGCCTCGCCCAACAGTTTTAACCCAACTAAACTTTCTTGAAAACGCTTGTCATACATTGCCATAACATCCTGCTCACCTTTCATAAACAGGTATGCTTCAATCAAGCACCCGTACAGAAGAGTAAGTTCAGCGTTTTCACTTAACCATGTTGTCCCACTCGCATCATCCACTAAGCTAGTAGGTCTATAAAAGTAATGTAGTTCGGCGTTTAAAGCAGCATTTGGCGTTGGACCCAAAATAAAATTATTTACGTCAAACACAGAATAAAACTTTGGCGTACCCGTGACAGTCGCGTCAGGGTTAAACGTTTGAACAAAGCTTACATCTTTAAACTCAACAAACTCTTTACCCCCGTTAACTTCTACAGAAAGCGAAAACGGCGCTAAAAAATCAATCGGCTTTGCTAGGTATTTGTTCGAAGCCGCCGTAGATCCCGCAACATTTTTTCTAAAAAGATCAAGCTGAACTGATTTTAAAATACGTTCTTCCGCTAATTTAATAAACGTGTTTAAGTTGCTTACAAACGTAGTTTCACTGTTTTCGGTGTAATCCTGAATTGCCTGCTTCAAGGTAGTTAATGTAAAGCTCATGTTATCACCACCGTAACTGTTCCTACCAAGGCAAATGGGGCTAAAAGATTATCAGGTGACACTCCGGGTATCCCAGCAAACCCTACTGGCGCAAAACCATGTTGGACGGCCCTTTCCTGTACCAGATTTGGCTCTGGTCTAGCGTCTCTCAACGCCTGCGGATCGTTAACCTTTCTAAAAGGCCCTAATTGAGGATGCTTAGGTTCATACTCGTCTGGTCCTACCAGTAAGCCATTCCATTCCCGCTTCATGTCACGATAAAGATATCTTTGACCACTACGATCAGAGATTGCAAAAGCGTGTTTTCCTGAAGCAAATTTACCCATTATCCTGTTCTGTAATACTCGTATCTTGGAACAACGTTAAACGAGGAACGATCCCTGTCTTCTGTTGCTGCACGTTCAAACTCTTCTTCATAGACTGCTTTCAACAGTTGCACTCTGTTTGGCGCTCTTTTCAAAGCAATGTAATACGCGAGACCTGCCGCTAAACAAGGATAAAAACGAAACGGTAAATCCATTGTGTTA
>CAACVD010001493.1_pt1 | contig 11209 bp, 4 predicted proteins | sample 2381771 | NCBI WGS metagenome assembly CAACVD01 (sample SAMEA5211965, study PRJEB30684) | marine metagenome | biome: Marine; feature: Epipelagic; material: Water | collected 2015-10-15 | depth 15 m | reverse complement strand
ATGCTATTATTCAAACAATAAACTATTTAGATGCCGATCTTATACCTGGTAGTGAACATATCCTAAGCGACTCAGTATATACAACGTGAGAAAATAATGTCAGAATCAAAATTTAAAAATCTACAAGAAGACGTGTGTTTTAAAGAACCAGAAGAGGAAATCTCAGAGCCGGATAAAATATGTCCGACCTGCATTCCAAACGAAAACTACATCGAACCAGATTGGCCTCAGACAGTTGAACCATATCTTAATGAAAAGAAATGTGAATATCAAGTAAAAGTTTCTATTAATATTGATGGCGATATATATCATGATGGAAAACCATTTAGAATGGCAGATCCTCGTAGTAGAATATTCAAAAACCTATCAGAATCTCCATACAGCTTAAACACGTTGCTAAAAACCTATGTAAGGCCGGCTATAAGAAAAATGCTTCGTTTTTATAACAAACTTGAAACCGATGAAATAGTTTGCGCCTCTCCTCCTCAGAGTCAAGGTGAGATATGTAAAGGCATTTTCAGCGTAGATTATGAACAATATGTTGTAAGGCAAGAACAACTAACAGATGAACAGATCCCACAAACATTTGAAATAATAGATATTAATCCAATAATTAGCCGTGCACTTCCACAAATAGAAAACTTAAGCGCTTTAGAACTTGTTGCAAGAGTCCAAGATTATACATTTATAACTAATCAAAAAATGCTAGTAGTTTTGATTGGGGTTCCTGCTTATCGCTTCGATGCAGTTCCTGATGCTCCAGACCTTGGATCTCTTGATACATCAACAGAACAAATCGTTATAAAACCACCAGAGTTTATGAAAGCAATTGATTTATTTAAAGCAGCAATGAATTCATTTAAATCTTTTCAATCTTATTTTTATAGAGAAGAAAACGGATCTTTATACTTTAAAGAAACGGGAAACCCATTTTATCTAAAGTTTTATGCAGAAGATAGAATAAATAAGTTTGTGGATAGGCTTGATAATTTGCTAGATAAAAATGGATTTGATCTACGAGGTTTTGCTGATACAGGAACAAAGTCACAAAATATTGCTTTTGAAGTTGAGGTTTCATTTGATAAAACAGATGAGGAAAATCCTTTTACGATTAAGAACGTAAGAGCGAGAAAGAAAAAATGTCCTTACGTTGAATGTAAAGCAGGTCTCCAGTCTTTTATTGACAAAACAAAAACCGATCAAACAATGCTAGGTTATTTTTCCAATATAAATCAAATTTCTAAAACTTTGCAAAGCAACAAAACGCCTCCTTGGCTAGATTTTACAATTGAAAACACATTCCCAGAATTAGCAGTTAATTATGGTAGTTCTGGTAATTTTGAAGATAGTAGTTGTGTTAAAGTTAATTTTAATGAAACGACAGATTTTATCTTAAATGAAACATTAGATTTATTTAAAGCCATAGAATATAAGTTCAACCAAAATAAATGTAAGACAAAAGAAGAAATGCTAGCACAAAGAGCAGAAATACAAGACTTCTTCTCCGGAACTCCGGAATCTGTTAAAATACTTGATGATCTTATAAAAACTTTGAACGAAAGAGAACACCAGTTAGAAAAAGTTGGTAAAAAAACAATGCAAGGATTACGAGCTTCGAAACAAATACCATCAAGTGTTAAAAATATTCAACTGCCAACCCCACAAGAAACAATTTCTAACACAAAAAAAGCAGCCAGTGATTTTATAAAGTCTTTAAATCCCTGTGACTTTCAAGGTAATCTTTCAACAATTTTAAAATGTATTTCTGCTGCTCTTACATTAGATGAAGTGTACTACACAATTATTAAGCAAATTATTTCCTCTGTCGGCGCTGAGGCATTAGAAATAATTGTAGGCGCTTTACCCGCGAATAAACAAGCAGAGATAAGAAAAGAAATAGAAAAACAATTTAAAGATATGCCTTACCCGTGGGATGATGGTTGGGAAGGTGGTTCTCTAGGTAAAGCGGTTGACAGACAAACTGCAAAAAATATACAAGAAAATAAAAATGCTGCTGGTACTTTGGGAGAAGGATTATCAGCAGAATACCAGTCTTTATCTATAGGGGGTAAAATTGAACAAATCGAAAAAAGAATTGCGGAATTAAAAGAACCTGATTTTTTTAGAAATTATGAAGAAAAAATACTTGAAACTATTGACTCACTTAATGAATCAAAAGATCAGGTACGCAAAGATTTAAGAAATATTCAAAAAGAAGAAGAAAGAATAGTACTGTCAATAGCTAGTGATAAAGAGAGATTACAAATAGCAGAACAAAGACAAGAGTTTTTGATAAATCAAGCAGCAGATCTTTCATCTGATGAGGAAGTGGCGATTGCAATTATCGAACAACAGGGTCGTGAAAACGCACAAGTAGTGGGAGACTTGCAAAGAAAAATTAACAATCAAGAGGAATATTTAGAATCTCAAATCGATGCCGATTTTGACCGCGTTCGAACAAAAATTGCCGAACTAGATGCTGATATAGCAGAACAGCAAAGTTTAATTGCTTCAAGTTATATAGACCTACAGGCCACTATACAACCTGAGATTGACAGACTGCAGTTAGAATTACAAGAATTGCAAAAAAAGAAATATGAAACAGACACCACGGCACAAGATATCAATGATTATCAAAACTTTAGCAATATGAATGAAGAAGAACAGCAAGAAGCAATTGATAGACAAAAAGATAAAACAAGAATTGTTGCAACAACTCCAAGTGATAAAATTCAACAAGGAACTCTTGGTAAGGCTCTTGGAAATGTTCAACAAGCCCTTATACAAGCTTATGTTGATGAAATTATGAAGACTGCTACCATCGGAGAACTTCAGAGAGCAATTGAAAACATCCCCGGTGCAGATTTATTAGGAAAATTAGTATCACGATTTGTATGTGCCTCGGATCCCTTGGTTTATCCGCCTATTGAGTCTTTCTTATCTACATTGACTTTTGATCCCTGTTCCGGTGAGAAGACAAGATTCTCGTTCCCAACTCTTCAAGAAATACCTACAAGTTTTAATTGGATAGAACAATTAAGTGATGCCTTTGCAGTTGCAATAAGAGAAGTCGCATCTCGTGCTATTATTGCCATAATGCTAAAAACTACACAACTTTTAAATGCAGATTATTGCCAAATAGCAGGAAATTTAACAAGAAATATGATTGACGATGGAGGATGGGATGGCTTTTTAGATGGCATGCTATGCCCAGACCCGAAATCAACTGATAGAAAAGATAAACTCAATGAGCAGTTGCTATCAGCAGGCGGAGCAGCAGGCCGAGGGAATGCCGCATATCAAGATCTTGCAAGAGTATTATCTGTATCGGCTACTCAAAGAGAAATAAAAAAAGCAATGATTGGAGAACCGGACGAGTTTTTCTTAAATAACATATCAACTCTTGTTTCAAATGTTTTACCTCAGTTCGCTGATATGTTTGCTGATAGAAGTTCTACTGCACAATATTTTCAAACAATGGGAAATATTTTAACACCGGAGCAAAGAGCAGCAATACAGAGCGAGACATCTGGTCCGCTAGAAGATTATCCTGTTGAGCTCAGTATTTGTTTAACAAAAGAACAAAAAGAATTGTGGGATCAAGACAGAATTGGTGCTTTTTCAGATCCGGACTTGGGCAGAGAGTTTGTTAATAAGCAAGACGAAAAAGCAAAAAGTGATTTGGCAGATGCTGCAAATTTATTACTGAATGGACCAGAAGGTGTTTTGCAGAATGCGTTAAACGAGGCATTCAATCCTAAAGATCCAGATTGTAATGTTAATAAAGGTGTTGTACCAGGCTTTTCTGATTTTCCTCAAAACCAACAACAAGCAATATCGAATGCTATAACAGGAATTTTCAAAAGTCTTGAGAGAGCGTTTATAGATGATACGGTTGAGGCTAACTTTTTTAGTTCTTTTTTTGGAGCCGGACCAAATACTCCGGGCATATTAAGCATAATTTTAAGCAACAACAAAAACAATACAATAAACTATCATATAGCAGTAAAATCAAATCCAGTATTGAATTTTTTCTTAGGCGGTGGAAATATGGAGATTCCAGAAACTGTTGGCATAGAAATGAAAAATCAAATTGAAAACTATTCTTTTCCATATGTATCCGGAAAAGAATATCCGATTTATTTCACAAACAATAAGCAAGGGAGCGAAGGGTTTACAAATACAATAGCCATAAATGATTCCTTTGGAACCACTGGGATGATACAGTTAAAAGATAGAGAAAACAATATTAATTTTTTGACAGATAATTTTTTAGACATACCAGAAGAATATGAGCCGACTGTGGAGAGAATAAGCCCAGATAACCCGTTTCCGTCTGAAATTTTAGACAAAATGTTACAAACGATATGGTCAGACTTTAACACTGGTAATATTGAAAGCAATAAAATTTTCCAAGGTTTAAATGAAGATATTTTTGATAAAATTTCAAAATCCTTTGTAGTCCGTAGAGATGGCCAAATATCAGAAGGGTTCTTGTATGGAAACGAAGACACACCTATCTTAGAAGATAGTGACCTTGTATATGTTGGTCCTAATGGAGAGGAACCATACGAAGATTTCTTCACAGAGGAAGACAAGGTTTTGGGTAGAAGTAAAACAAAAAACCCTAGGGTTCACTTTTTAGATCCAGAAAAGTACGGCGGAACCTATCTTAAGCCTCAGATTTACATCGCAGAAGCAGAACATAAAGGTTGGTTGCAGTTTTCTCGTATTGTTGTTCCAAACCCAACTGGTTGTGATCCAAAAAATTCTAATTTTTTAATGTTAGACAGTATAGTGAAGGCGATTGATAAAAACAAACAAAAAATAAAAAATCATGAACTTTTAGAATATTCTCCTGAATGTACAGTGGAGTTGCCTTTTGATAAAGTTGCAAATTCTGATACCTTGGCAACTCTTGAAGGGATTGTGAGAGCAACAATCAGAGTTCATTTAAGTGATTTTTTAATCAGATCGTTTCCAATTTTTTCAAATGTTCACTTGGATGTCGACAGGAATTTTGATAATATTATGATGAATTATATTACACAAAAAATCTACAGTGACCTTAAAAATGAAACTGCTGTTTTCACCTCTACATATGAAGGATATACTTACGCTTTATTGTTTTTAGAGCAAGTTGTTCAAATAATTCACCGCAAAGTTCGTGATGGAACAATTGAAGAAAATCAAGAGATAGAAGAAATATTAGAAGTCTGTAATACAGCACAAGAAAGCCATATCTCTATAACAAATGATGATTTGTTTAAAATACAATCTAGCGGCGTTGTATCAGTTGCTGAACATTTACTTAACAAAATATCTTCTGAGAATATTGAAATTTACAATGATCAAGTTGATGAAATGGTTAGGGTTGTACAAAGAGGCTGCGCTATACTTTCTGGAAAGGGAGAGGGCTTTGATTTATTATCTTTTTTTGAAACCGCAACGCTGAATACGTCCTTAATCACTTTAGACCAAGCAAGGCTTGCATCAAAGATATATACACTAGATTCTGTTGTAGTAGAAATGAAAAAACTTCTTAAATACATAATAAAAGAAGAGATGGATATATACACAAAAAAAATGAGAGAAGAAATAGAGCCGAGACCATATATCTATGATATTCGTAAGTTCTTGATCGGCGGCTCACATATGCTCTTAGGAAAACAAATTGAAGCAGGGGTATATGATAATGAAGTCCCAATAGGCGGCGGTGTTGGTAATTTCCCATATGGTGATATCAATTCTTGTGCCAAAATCAATATGGCTCATCCTCTAAATAACTCTGAAATAACCGATAGTAGATTTGAAGACATTAAAAAACGAGGCGGGCTTTATTTAGAAAAGTATATCAAAATTCAGCCAAAAGAAGGGTCATCACTTAATTCTATGTCTGGTATACAAAACATATCTGATTTTAAGCAATTTTTAAGCCAGAATCAGGCATCCTTAGACGTAACCTTGAATATATCTGATTATTTTGGCAACGCAGTATTAAGTGAAGATGGTTCATCATATGAAGGTAGCATTGGTATAAAGTACGGCGTTCGACTTTGTTATATACCACCAGAGGGCTATAATCCTTTTGATTCATTATCATCTCAGAATGAAGGTGATGTGAAAGCTAGACAGCACAGGAGTTATATATTAAACCCTGCTATATTTCAAACAGAATCCGGAGAGAAGGCTTTAAATTCCTCAAGGTATACCTTTCCTATGTGTTCTTATGAACAGGACATTCTGGATGTAAAAATATCTGAAATATTGGACTCAAATGAGAACCTTAATCAAGACATAAAGTGCTATATTGATAAATTGGTTGAAACAAAAAATTATAAACATCTTGTTGACAATGTTTTACAGATTAAAAAGATACCATCAATTTACATGATATATTCTTACAATAATTTTTTAGCAGCATTAGGAGGGGAATCTGAAAGAGATCCTGGTGATGATGAAAACCCCTTATCACCCAGTAATTTTAGTAAATTATTTAATGATTCTAAAAAAGAAGCCCGAAAGCTTTTTGTGGCTTTTTATAAAAACAATGATCGCGATCCGCCCGATGAAGAAGAGGAAAACGAAGATATTGTTCAGGCTCTACAAAGAAGACTTATGGACAGCTTAAAATTTACAAATCTAAACTTAGGTGAATATTCTTTTGACATCAGAAGGAGATTGAGAACAGACAATCCATTTGATAAAGATGGAAATGAGTGTCAAAATAATTTTGGTAAGTTATTTAATAAAGGAGGAACTTAAAATGCCTGTTAATAAAATAGCGCCCGCTTTTCCATTAGAAATAAATGCAGAAACTGGTAATTATACAGAATACGGAATGACTGATTTAACAAAAGTTGTTGACCAGAATTTAAAAATGGTCTTATTAACCTCTCCAGGCGAAAAATTGATGAATGTAAATTTTGGTGTTGGGTTAAGAAAATATCTTTTTGAAAATAATTCATCTATTCAAAGCGGAATACAATATAACAATGGAAAAACTGTTATACCACTAAGAGAAAATATTATTTCACAAGTTTCTACATTTTTACCGTATATTAGAATACAAGAACTAGAAATAGGCGGCTCTGCGTTTGAAAATATGTTGAGTATAAAAATAAAATATTTTATACAAGAAACACAAACATCTTCAACCTTTGAATTGACTGTTAGTGAAGTTAAAGATAACAGTTTATAAAATCACAACCAAAACTACTTATTTTAGTTGTGAGGGTCTTACATGCCAAAAAATAAAAATATAGCGATTAAATATACAAGTAGAGATTTTGAAAGCATCAAAGAGGATTTAGTTCAGCATGCAAAAAGATATTATTCTGATGGATATAGAGATTTTTCTGAAGCGTCTTTTGGCTCTATGATATTGGATACTGTTGCTTATACAGGTGATATTTTATCATACTATCTAGATTATCATGTTAATGAAAGTTTTTTAGATACATCTTTAGAATTTGATAATATAAGAAAACACGCAAGATCATTAGGGTATAAATTTGCTGGTGCACCGTCATCTTATGGAACAGTGTCATTGTTTATATTATGCCCTGCAAATACAGATGGCATTGCTCCAGACAGAACATATCTTCCAATATTGAAAGCAGGGACATCTTTTTCAACATCCGATGGTGGAAATTTTATATTATCACAAGATGTAGATTTTTCAGATTCATCATCAGATATTGTAGCAGCGAGATTTAATTCCTCAACAGGAAAAACAACTTACTTTGCTGTGAGAAATTATGGACAAATTCAATCAGGCGTGTTAAATATTGCAACTGTTGATTTATCAAATTCTACTTTTGAAAGATTTAAAAAAGTTAGAGTAGGAGCAGCAAATATATCTGAAATTATATCAGTATATGATTCTGAAGGAAATAGATATTACGAAGTTGATAATTTATCACAAGAAGTAGTTTTTGTTGAAACGACAAATCAAAATGCCATGGTTGATGGTGTGAGATCAATACTTAAACCTTTTGCCACCGCGAGACGCTTTACATTAGAGCAAGACGATACAGGTACATTTTTACAATTTGGGTTTGGATCTGAAGATACTGACAATAAAGGCATAACAGACCCCTCTAGAGTTGCTTTAAAAATGCAAGGTAAAGATTTTATAAACCAAAAATCTTTTGATCCATCTAAATTAATAACAACAAATAAACTGGGAATTTCTCCTTTTAATACTGAACTGTCTATAGTTTTTAGATCAAATTCCCCAGAAACTACAAATATAGCAGCAAACTCAATAAACACAATTAGTAATAAAAGCTTTGTTTTTGATGACATAACTGTTCTGACTAATTCTCAGAGAGCATTCGTAGAAAATTCACTAGAAGTAAACAATGATGACCCAATAACATCAATAAATGTAGATATTTCAACAGAAGAACTAAAGCAACGCGCCAAATCTTATTATGCTGCACAAAATAGAGCGGTAACAAAACAAGACTATGAATCACTGATTTATAATATGCCTCCTCAATATGGTGCTGTAACAAGAGCGAATATTATAAATGATCCATCTTCAACAAACAGAAAATTGTCATTGTATGTTATTTCTCAAGATAACAATGGCATTCTAGCAGAGACCAATATGATAACAAAAAACAACATCAAAAATTGGCTTAACCAATATAAATCTTTGAATGATCAAGTAGAAATATTCAATCCTAAAATTATAAACTTTAAAATTGAATTTACTGTGATGGTTGATAAGAAGTTTTCACAAGATGCTGTACTTAGACAATGTATTGAAGATGTAAAATCATTATATTCTGATAAATTTTATATTGGAGAACCACTCTATATTACAAGAATATACGATATTCTAAATAGAGTAGATGGTGTTGTAGATGTAAGAAAAGTAAAAGTAAACAACAAAACTGGTGGGGCATATTCAAATGTAACGCTAGATATGGATAAAATATTATCAAAAGATGCAACATTCTATCAAACTCCGCAAAATTCAATTTTAGAATTAAGATTTCCAGATGAAGATATTAAAGGGATAGCAAAGTAATGGCAATTAAAAGATATTTCGCAGAAGCGGACAATACAATAACAAACGCGTTTCAAGACAATTTGACAATTCGTGGAACCGGCTCAAACATGGGACAAGCAGACGTTTTGGAGACTTTCTCTATTTATGCACAAGAAAGCTCAACCTCTACTGAATTAGCAAGGATACTAATACAATTTCCTATATCCGAGATAGCAGCAGATAAAGCTGCTGATTTAATTCCAGCTTCGGGTGTATCATACTACCTTAAAATGTTTAATGCTAGGCATCCACACACTCTTCCAAAAAATTATAAATTAAATGTATTGGCCGTCTCAGCTTCTTGGGAAGAAGGTAACGGTCTTGATATGGAAGGATATACAGATGTAACTTTTAACAAAATCGGGTCTAATTGGGTAAAAAGCGCTGGTTCTACTTCTTGGACAACAGCAGGTGGCGACTATCATGCTTCACCTGCATATACAGCATCTTTTGATAAAGGCAATGAAGATCTTGAAGTAAATGTTACGACCCTTGTAGAGCAATGGCTTTTGGGTTCAAAACAAAATTACGGCTTTGGTATTCACCTATCTTCATCTTTTGAGGCATCGTCTTCAGCAAACCCTGATGGTGCATTGTTTTCTTATTATACTAAAAAGTTTTTTGCAAGATCTTCAGAATTTTATTTTGATCGCCCTGTATTAGAGGCACGATGGGACTCAACGAGAAGAGACAACAGGGGCAATTTTTATTTTAGTTCTTCCCTAGCTCCCGCAGCAGAAAATTTAAATACACTTTACATGTATAACTATATTAGGGGAAATCTTCGCGATATTGCTGGAAATTCCAGTGCAATACCTGTTTTAAATCTTTACTACTCTTCTGGGTCTGTACCCGAAGGAAGTCCTCTTAATTTTAGAAATTCTTCCAATACTGCGGTAAATTTTTTATCTGCCTCACGAGAATCCAAAGGTGTTTATAGAGCAACTTTTTCTGTAACAGGTGGCGCAGTTAATTTAACCTACCCTTATCTAGTTGATGTTTGGACAATAAGTGGTAGTGAAGTTCATACTGGTTCAGCAATAACTCCTCTTGATTTTGGGTTTTCAAATTTTAATCCAAATAGTAAGTATGTTGTAAATATTAAGAATCTAAAGCCTAAATATTCTAGAGGGCAAACTGAAAGATTTAGACTTTATGTTAGAGAAAAAAACTGGTCTCCAAACATTTTTACGGTTGCCAAATCAACTCCCGCAAACAAACTAATAGAAAGTGCATCATATCAAATTTGCAGATCACCAGATAAAAAGATAGTAATACCATATGGAACTGGATCAACTGGTGAAACAATGCTTTCTTATGATTCTGACGGAAACTACTTTGATTTAGATATGGACTTATTGGAGGCTGGTTATACTTATGAATTGAAGTTTTCTTTTTACGAAGATTCACTTTCCTCTTATAGAGAACAGCCATATAATTTTAAAATCAGAGTAGAACAAGATGAGTATTAAAAGTTTATTTAACAACAAAACAACAACCGTTCAAAGTGCAAATTCTGGAAGCACAGATGTAGAGTCAAAAGATTTTGTTCTTACCAGAACACAGAGAGATGAAACATTTCTTCCTTTTATTGATTTTTCTTCTGCTTCTAATTTTGCTAAGTTTGGATCCGCAGAAGAGTATTACAAGAATTCAATTGAAAGAATATATAATGAATACCCCTACGATGGTTCAGAAAAAGAAAAGTTAATATTTGAACTATCTTCATCATATTTAGACAAATACATATTTGATGAAAAATATCCAAAAACTAACGGATATATAAATTTTACAGGACCTGCCGGTGGTGGTACTAAAACTAGTGGCTATGGCAGCAACAGTGTTCCACAATACATATATGTGAGAGGTGGCATACATGTAGCAGACGGTATGTCTAACACGCCGCTTTATAAAACTTTTGAAAAGTCTATTGTTTATAATGATAATAAAAAAAGAGTTAGTAGTTTAAAAATGGACATACCAAACGGTATAACAACAGAATTTTGGCTGAAAAAGACGGCGTTTAATAATTCTAGAACAGAGAAAGAAGTTATATTAGACTTATGGAACGGAAACATTTCATCCTCAGCAAATTATGGTCGTTTTACATTGGCTCTTTCTGGTACGGCCGCTGGAACAATACAA
>CAACVD010001492.1_pt1 | contig 11219 bp, 13 predicted proteins | sample 2381771 | NCBI WGS metagenome assembly CAACVD01 (sample SAMEA5211965, study PRJEB30684) | marine metagenome | biome: Marine; feature: Epipelagic; material: Water | collected 2015-10-15 | depth 15 m | reverse complement strand
ATGTTGTTACCTCTCTTGGCTGTATTTCTAATATTGAAGCTATGACGTGCAGCTCATTCGCGTCAGCAGCTTGTACTTTAAGCACCTCACTCTCCTCCATTATAAGAGGTTGAGATAAAAGTTCTGTTGTTGCTTTAGACCCTATCGCTTTGTCTTTAAATAAATTAAATATGGCACCACTGGAATTTACTAAAGTTATAGTAATTGTGGTTCCTGATCCAGCATCCTCAGATACTAATAATGATTTTATAACAGATGCTTTGAAACTAGGCACCGTATATAACGTTGTTAAATCTGTTGTAGTTAAGTCTACTTTTTTATTTATAAAACTATTTGCCATTAATTTAAAAAGAAGTTTTGTGCCTCTACTTCATCTTTTAATTCTTCCTGAAATGTAGTATTTAATTTTTCAACAATAGCGTCAAGATCTCTAACCTGCGCTTCTGCTGTAGGTAGATCATATTCTCTACTAGGCCTTGTTAATACCTGTACTATTTTAGCCATTATGGAAACCTTAAATTTGCAATTTCATTATCCATAAACATTTGTTCATCATCAGTTATAGTATCACCTCTTTCTAATTGATTAACATAATCAGTCATAAGTTCTGGCACAGTGGCATTAGCAAGAGCTTGTACTATTCCTTTATCAACTTTAACACCCATAGGTGCAACTTTATCATCAAATATAGATAAAGGTGTTATTTGATTATTTACTGACATAGGCGCAACTCTTTTTGGTGTAGAAGTTATTGATAATAAATCATCATTACTACCATCATCAAACACAGGATTTATACTAGGTTCGAATAAACCTAGACCACTGAATTTACTCATATCATAAGTTGGTTCATTAAATTTTTTACCTAAACCAAAACGTTGTCCAATACCTCTAATCAAATTTCCAAGTATTCCACCACTTCCTAAGAATCCTAAAATCCCACCAGTGCCTCTTGCTTTTTTAAAAGCTTTTGGTGCAAACTGTTTTGCAGCTCTTAATTCTGCTGGTGATATTCTATCTCTACTATCAAAAAAACCAGGGTTAACTCTTTGACCACCACCCGCTGCAATAAAAGCAGATCTTAAATCTTGTTCTTCTTTTGTAGGTTTTCTTTTTACTCCTGGAGGTAATTGTGGACCTCCTCCTCCGCCAATTGGACCAAAATCTCCTGATTCTGCTCTGCTAACATCACCACCAGCCATACCAGTATCTTTACCACTTGCATCTATTGATCCAAACGAATCATAACTAGGTATACCTTTTGGTCCTTTATGAGGTGTACCTTTTTTCATTTTCTTTAACATCTTAGCTTCAGCATCTGTAATGTATGCTAGCTTAGTTGCTGGTGCATTTTTTCTAGCTTTAAATCTTTTAGGAACAGTTACGGACTTAGAGTTCTTTATAAAATTTAAAGAACCATCTTGTTCTACATAACTTATTTTTTTATCTATTGACATTATCTACGTCCATCTGGTTGCGTGTCTAATCTAAAAGTACCTAACTTCCAGCTTTGACTCGTTGAAGTATTTTCTATTTTTAATGCAATAGCTCTTGCTCTTGCACGAGTGTCTACTTTACTAGTAGATGAGGTAATTGTAAAGGGTCCAAGTGATGAACTTGACGCTGTATCACTTGGAAAATTACGTAAATTTAAAGTAACTCTAGTATCACCAGTTTGTGATATAAAGTCAGGTATAAATCGTCTTATCTTCATTATAAATTCACCATCTCCTTTAAAATCAGCTATACCTGTCATTTGATTACCTACTATTCTTTGTGTAATATCAAAGTCTCCAGAAGTAATATTAGCAGTGATAGCAGTTATAGTCCCACCTCTAATTTGATCCGTTCCTGTTTCATGCTCATAGTATGTTGTTTTACCCTCTGTATTACCAACAACATCAAAAGATGCATCACTATCTGCTTCATAAAATAAAGCATGTGGTAAGCCAAATATTGCAGAGTCTTTCCACATTGTTCTCGCGAGTGTGCCTACAGTCCACACAGGTCTTTGTGGTGAAGAATCAAAATAATTAAATACAACCATTCTGTTTACAACAGATGACGTAGAGGTTGGATAAAACCACATAACCTCACCAAATAAATTATTTAATCCTGCAGATACCATTTGATTACCAGAGGACAAATTTATATCATCATAAATAAAGTCTTCTACTAAACAAGGCAAAGATTCTAGTTTACCAGCGTATCTAAAAAAACCATTTTCTGACATCCAATATGCAGCACCATCAACTTCTACACAAGCATTCTGTCCAACTAATCCACAGTTAGTTCCAACTTGTGCGAACGCAAACGTAAATGGTTGACCAACAAAACGTTGTGTAAATAACGCTGTATCAGTCCAAACATAGATCGCATCCCTACCACGAATAGCTCCTCTGATCTGTGATCCGTCGGCCAGTCTCTGTGTACCAGCTGTATTGGTTGCTGTTGGTGTATATGTATTAATATCTTCTTGGTCAGAAAATCTGATAAACATATCATCTTGTGTACTCTTATCTCCAATAGTGGTTTCTGTTCCAAAAAATACTAAGTGTCTATCAGGTGTAGATACCACCATGTGTCTTGATGCGGTTGGTGCATTAGATATAATTGTTGCTCTAATATTTGTTGCGTTTGTTGCTGCAGAATTCCATTCAAAAACTTCTCCATCATGAATTAAACATATGGCTTTATCACCAAAATTATCTAATGACCACATCCCTGGTTCAAGAACCAAGTCTCCTGATGCAGCTTCACCCCAAGCAACAAAATCAGTAGAATTTGTAACTGTAGCACCACTAGAATGTGATGACCTTGTAGAGTTTCTAACTGCTCTTGTAATACCTGTTAAGTCATTTCCAGAAACACCCGTGTAAGATATTTCTTCATTACCTACTTGAATAAAATTTGTTCCTGAACTTGGAAACTGACTCGTATCTGTTAAAGTTATAGATGTTCCTGATCCACCTGTCCCTGCGGTATCATCTAATAGTGCTCCATTTAAAGTGGTAGTTGCTGCTCCAATTTCTTGTCCACCCCAAGTTCCTAATGACCAACCAAAACCTTTTGCTTGAACAGCTGGTCCTACAGGATAATAATGTTGGACTCTTATACCGCCTGATGTTGTTGCGCCAGATCCAGATTCGTTTGATGGCATTGTAATAGTTAGTGTTGTGGCTGATGGCACAGACGCTACCATAAATTTTTTATCATCAAAATCAGAAGCACTAAAATTAGATCCTGTAATCGTAGAAAAATTGTCTAACAATAATATATCTCCAGCTAATATACTGTGAGAAGTAGAAAAAGTTAACGTAACCGTTGGTGATCCATTAGTTGTGCTGAAAGCACTAGAAAGAGTTGTTGTGGTTTTGATGGGGTGTATGTCATAAAACACACCTCCAGAATAAGCATACAATATTCTATTGGTTCCAATAATAGAGTATTTAATTGAAGTAGAACTAACAAAATGATGTAGACCTCTCCCTGCTCCTGTTAGATCATTTGTACCACCTAATTGCTTCCAACCACCTATTTTTTCAGGTGTACCATATCTAAACCTAACATTGTCACAATCAATCCATTGTCCCTCTGCTCCTGTAGGTGTAACTTGTTTATTAATACCTGGTTGAAACCCTATCTTCTGTAACATAATAATCCTATAATAATTAGGGCAGGAGATGTGGTATGGTGGATCTCCTGCCGAAACATTATTGTACTACATTATTTGGTAAATTTAAAGCCTTTAAACCATTGAGGTAACCCTATATGTAAGCGTTCGTCAAACATGTTTTCTTCAGATCCAGATGTTTTAATATCATTGTAATGTAAAAAGACTTGAATACATTCTTCTCCTGTAAACTTCTTTCTCCAATGCTCTAAATCGCAGCCTCTATAGATTAACATGTCACCAGGTTTTAAAGTTATCTTAACACCTTTTTTACCTTTTTTTCCAGATGGCTCAAGATATATGGGCCAATCATCACCTCCAAGATTCATAGTGGTAGATATCTCACAACTAAATCTATCTTTATGCCTCTTTAATTCGTGACCTTTTTTATATATTCTTGTGTAAGTATAAGCAGGGTAAAGTTTTAAGTTTGTTATTTTCTCCATTATTGGTTGGCATTTAAGTAATAAAGTCTCCATCGCTACGTCTGCATACGAAGCATAAGAACCTGGCACTTGAAGAGTCGGACCTTCATAGTATCCAAACATTCTTTCAAAAGGAGATATATATCTTGCTCTTAAACAAGTGTCATAAACCTGTTTCTTCATTGCAAGATAGTTAGCTAAAAAAATAGCTAAATCTTTTGATATTGCTTTACGAACAACTACGTATTTATCTTTTTTAAAGCCCATAATTAAAACTAATACTGATCCTTTCTTTTTTATTTAAATTTGGTTCGACATAGTGAAGTAGGTTAGAAGGAAACAAGACACATAAATTTTCTTGAGGCGGAACATACCATGATGTTGAATTATACAAATTATACTCTAAAACTTCTCCATCTAAAAAATCTAAATTGTTTTGTCTAAAAACAATTTTTCCAGAATTCTTAGGTGCACTTACATAGTAAACTCCTGATATGACAGATCTCGGATGGTCGTGTGGCCTGTTAAAAGAACCAAGACCATTTACATTGTGCCAGTAATTACCTAATTTAAGTCCATGGCTAAGACAAAGTTTTTTTTCAATGCTTTCAACAATTACATTTATTTTATTAAATAAATTTTTTAAATTTATGTCTACATTATGAAACTCTTTACTTTGCCAACCACCATAATTACTTACCACTCTACCTTTGTCTTTAGATTTTAATTTTAAAGTATATTGCTTTATTTTTGTTGTATCTAAGTTAAATATTTCTTCATGTATATATGAACTAAAAATATTATACATCTTTAACAGTCCTTGAATTTAAAACTATGTTTCCAGATATACTTACTCTAGTTTTATTAGACGTATAGAAAGGGTACACTTGATGAGGTCTATTAGCAGTAAAAAACAACATAGTTCCCTCATCGTCTGGAGTCAAATGACAATCATAAGTGCAAATTTTTCCTAATGAATTTGTGTAATACATTTGAAAGGTATTTGGATAAGCACAATTAGCATGTTTAACAAAAGGTAGTTTCTTTTCTTTTTCATAGTCAGCGGGTATCTTCATCCAAACTACAAAAGAAAAAAGACCTGAGTGAGTATGAAAAGGATTAAATTCGTATTTCTTTTGAAAGTTTACCCACATGCTTTCCAGTTTAAATGGAAGATTTTCATTTAAAGTATTTGGAATAATCCAACCATTTTTAGGACAACTATCTAAATACTCTTGAATACAAGGTAGTAATTCATTTTCAAAAAACCAATCATTTTTATCTATTAAAAGTGTCGAGTCATGTATTTGCCCAACTAAATGTTTATTCCATTTTTCTTTTTTAGTTTTAATATAACTATTTAATTTATCTAAACTTTCTTTTGAAAGTTTTTTTCGTATTACACCTAAGTTATCAAAATTAACTGCGGTCATAATTTTTTAACTCCTTTAATTACATTACAATTTATAACGCATCTAATTTTTTTTGTAGGTTGTTCAGCTGTGTGCCACAATGAACCAGGAAATACAACTAATCTACCTTGTTTAGGTTTTATTTTTTTATATTTTTTAAACTTACTATCTAAATATATAATAGTACACGCTTCATTATTAGTTACATAGTAAAGAAAAACATCGTGATCGTTTTCACTATCTATGTGAGGAGTATCTAGTTTTTTTGATTTTATATTTAATGGAAACTGTAAAAAAGATCTAACCTCACTAAGAACTACTTTGTTAAGTTTTAATTTTTTAATTACATTTTTAATGATAAATTCTACAAAATTAAAATAATTACTATTTAAATTACCATCTTTTATAAACGCGTGGGACAAAGCATGTCTTCTTTGATTTTTTTTAAACGGATCAGTAACGTCTGGTATGTAAAACCATGGAAAGTCATTACTTAATAAAATATTATTAATTTTTTTCTGTTCTTTAATAGGTATAATATTGTCAAATATTTTAATTTTTTCTCCTACCATAATTTTATGTATTATCCATTATTAAATTATCTACAGCTTGTATATTCCAGTGTATAAATCTAAAAGGTTCTTTTCCATAATCCACTGCAAACTCGTGTTCTAAATACCCTGGAAATATAACCAATGTTCCTGGTTTAGGTTTTATAAAAAATTGATCATGACCATTCCACACTCCTTTGATATCTGGTTTCATTTTTAATTTAGTAGCTCTAGCTCCTGTTCGCGGTTCGTGAAAAACAGGGTATGATGTTTTATCACTAGACTTTAAAAAATAAAAACCTGACACATGTTGATTCCAATGCACGTGTGCTGAATGATGACCTCCACCTTTTTTAGCAAACTCTTGAACCCATAAATCAGTAAACATCATTTGATATTGACTCATGTCATAACCCATGTAATCTAAATATTCATAAGATTTTTGACCAACATATTTTCTAAAATCTAAAAAATTATTTTCTTTTATCAAAGACGAGGAATGAAAAGATCTTCCAAAGTCTCCATGTTTTTTTATATGATCTTTAGATTCTTTAGAAGATCGGGCTTTTTTAATATGTATATTAGAAGCCTTGTTTAAAGAATCAAGAAACTCTGGTTTGTGTTCAGTCCAAATAGGTGTGCTAAAAAAATGTTCTATATTCATTATTTAAAAGGATCTCCTATATTCCATAATACTAAACTATATCTACAACCTTTGGTAACAGGTTTTACTCTGTGCCACACAAAAGATGGAAAAACAATAATAGAACCTTTGGGTAATATTTCTTTTGCTTTCATCACATGTTTAGCTTCGTTTCTCATTGGTGGATCATAGTCTCTACTGTCAAACTCTAATTCTCCACCTTTATATTCTGAACCATCAGTTAACTGACAAGTCATAGATAATTTTCTAATTTTATTATGTTGAAATGTATTAGGTTTATTATAAGGTTCTTTCCAAGAATCACAATGCCAGTCATAATGTTGATTTAATTTATATTTTGTAAATTGAATATCTTCAGATCTTTCCCATTGAAAATTCCATCCTGCATTTTTATTAGCCATATGCACGTAAGGCAAAACTTCTTTGTATATCCAAGTTTCATTTAACCAAACTACATCAGAATTTCTTTTATATTTTAAATTTTTTATTTCTTTTTTATTTAATTTTTTATCTCCAACATGTCCTGTTACACCCATCTGTTCTTGTTTTTGTAAACCATATTCAATAACATCATCACAAAACTTAATAGGTAATGCAGCAGTAAAATACCAATAAAAATTTTTTAAATTCATATAAATCTTGGTCCTGTTAAAAACATGGTTAAACTTTCTCTTGTACCCTTTTTAACAGGGTTTACTTTATGTAATAAATGAGATCTTAAAAGAATAACATCTCCTGGTTCTATAAAATCAGAAATAAGACTAGGTATCTCACTTCTTAATAAAAAAAATTCACCACCAGTATATTGTTTAGTTGAAATATTTATTAATAAAGTTAATTTAATATCGTGTGATGGTGAGGTTGCGCCATCACTATGAAAACTATATTCACCACCTTTATTATAAATATTATAGTTTAATAAAGGATTTCTTATTTCAAATAAGTTATACCCAAAGTTATGTTGATTTATATCAAGAACATTATCTATTAATTTTTCTATTTTATCTTTGATATTTTTATAAAAAACCCAATAAACTTTAGAGGTTTTAATCGAATTACCTGCTTTAGGATCTTGTCCTACAACTTTTTCAGTTAATTTATATTTGTTTATTGATTTATTTAAATCTAAAACTTCTTTTTTATTAAAGAAGTTTTTCCAATACCAGTAATCAGGAACAGTATATTTATTCATTTTTTAAGCAGTATATAAGTCGTAGTTAATACGTAGTTTAATTCTTCTCTTTGATTATTTTTTAAATAATAAGTACATGTTGAAGGAAACATTATGAATTTATTGTCTGTAAGTTCTATATTCCAACTTCTTCCTTTTTTTCTATTATCATCATAATATATTGTAACAACACAATCGTCTGTTTTTAATCCGTATAATAATGTAAAGTCTGGTGAATTATAAAGATCTATGGGATTAACGTTAAGTAAAGGAATTGTTTGTTCATTTGGTTTGTAGGTATTTGTCCAAGTGTCTTTATTTATTAAAGCTAAATCGTATTTTATGTTTATGTGTTCTGTTATATATGTGGTTAACTTATCCCACTCTCTACTAAATTTTAATTTAGTATTGGATAGTTCTGATTCTACACCATCTAATATTAAAGACCCTCTTTGAATCTCAAAGTTTTGTGGCATTGAAACATCGCCATAATATAAAGCTATTTCAGATAATACTTTCTTGTGCATACCAATTTCTTTTATAAAGAAATATTTTTAAATGTCAATTATACTGAAGTGTCGACTAGAATCCAACCTGTGGTATTATCTGCCTGATAAGCAGATTCGTCCCACTGATATTCCCAATGATGTGTGTTTGCGTTATTTTGATTTTTTTGTTCTGTTGTTAAATCTGGTTTATCTAAAGGTGCTACCCAACCAAGTGTAACTCTTACCCAAGATTCATGAGGTTTTGGTGGTATAAAAACATTATTAGTAGAATCCCAAATATAACCTATCCCTGCATAAGTTCCTCTAAATGCTTTTGAATTATCTCCTGATTTATGATTATTGCCATATGTATTATAAGAAGTTTGAATCCAAAGATGTGCAGGCCAATTATTGTGTTTTTCTAAATACGCTTGTCCTACTGATTCAGTTTCTACCCCATCTTCATTTTGACAATCTGAATCATTTAAAGTAACTACAGTTAAAACTATATTTTCTTCCGATATTTTTGCAAAGTGTGCCATAATTAAGCTTGAAACCTATACCTTATAACAACAATTCCTGAACCACCTGCTCCTCCTTGGTTTTCCCTATCAGTTTGTGGATTACCTGTATGAGGTCCTGGAGGATTACAAGTTGCACCCACGGGTGCTCCACCTCCACCACCAGTATTTGCTTGACCTTGAACAGCCACGACTACATTACCTGCACCAGGTCCAGTCGCATAACCAGATCTTCCTCCACCTCCTGATCCTCCTGCACCAAATGCTCCATTTGGTTGAGCAGTATTTTGTTGTCTACCACCGCCGCCGCCACCGCCAGCTCTTGTTACGTTTGAACCTGTAATATTTGTTGGTGCGCCAGCTCCTCCATCACCACCGTGCATTCCTGGAAAAGGTACACTTGAAGGTATCTGTTGACCTGTGGCTCCTGCACCACCGCCACCGCCGCCGCCATTATCGTTAGCATTTCCACCACCATTTCCACCACCTGGGTTTCCTTGAGAAGGATTTGTTGGAGGAGTATTTCCATCTCCACCTGAATTTGTAGTTCTACCTCCACCTGCTCCAGATCCTCCCTGTTGTGGGCTTCCACCACCACCTGCAGATGTTATTGTAGAAAAAACTGAATTTGCTCCTGAAGTGTTACCAGATGTGGTTGGTGAGGGTGCGTTGGTAAGAAACCAAGGTGCACCTCCAGCGCCAACTGTGACAGGCACAGGTGATTCAACTGGTAAAGAAGCACAAGATGTTGCTGCTAAAGGACTTGCAGTATATGGACCTGATACAGGCACTTCATGAGATTCTCTAAAACCTCCTCCGCCGCCTCCGCCAGCCATTGGACCTTGTCCACCGCCGCCACCAGCTATAACTAAATAATCAACTTTTGCTAAATCTCCTCTTCCCGCTGTAACACAAAAAGTTCCTGGACCAGTAAAAACGTGAACTTTAAAATTAGTATCTACAGTAGATACAGTTCCACCAGTTGCTGCGATATATTCATCAGGTAAACTTCCGCCACCAAATCCTAAGACTCGGTAACCAAACATTTTTTTCTTTGGGCCTTGATCTTTTTTAGTTTTTTTACCCTCTATTAAATAAGGGTTGTCAGAGTCTTTCATAATCTTTTATCCTTATGCGTCGTTAGCAGCATCAGTAGTAAAGAATAATTTAACACCTAAAAGTTTTGCATCGGCATTTAAATCATCAGCTGATACATCTCTAAATATTTCAAAAAATACATACTCATCTGTGCTAGGTGAACCAGCTATTGTAACTGCTCCACTTTCTGCTGTAACATCTAAATCGTTTGCCGTACCACTATGAGCTTTTGCTGTTGGTGCAACTGCAGTTCCAAAAGCAGTATTTAAACTATCGTTGTCAGCTAATGCTACGCCAGCTAAAGCCCAAGATACAGTTCCTGTATCTGTTGAGTCAGCTGTAAAAAATGCTTGAAAAGTTATTGTGCCCTCGTTCCAAGATTTTGGAAAAGCAATAGCAAACTGTGCAAACTCATCTGAACTTTTATCGAAATCAAAAGTTTTAAGTTCAGGTCCGTTTCCTAATTCTACTTGGTTTGGACCTTCAGCACCATTTGTTGTATTAGGATACATAGAAGCAGCTGGAACCCAAATACTTTCTTTACCTGCAATTTTAATCGCACCAGTGTTATCTCCAGCATCTACTGCTTTAGCAACTCCAGTTCCATTAGGAGCTATAGTTATATCTCCATTTGATCCATCTGTAATTGTAATCGTACCTGAGTTGGTACCTGAGTTTGTATCTAAAATTAAATCATGTGCTCCACTAGAAGTTATAGTCGCATTTGCAGCACCTGTTCCAACAACTGTTTCACCAGTCCCTTTTGGTTTTATAGCTATGTCAATATTTGAATCACCACCTGTTGCAGATAATGTAGGATCATTGCCTGTTGCGGCATTTGCTATTGTAAATTCGTTAACTGCTGAACTTGTTGCTGTTAAAAGTGCAAGTTCATTTCCATTTGTATCTAAAATAGATGTTCCAATTTTAGGTGAAGTTAAAGTTTTATTAGTTAAAGTATCTGTAGTGGATGCGGTTATAAAACCTGAATCATCAATGTCTGGATTTGTTCCATCGTTAGCTGTTGCGTAAACTAATTTTACTGCTCCTGAAGGAACTGTTACACTATCCCCAGATCCTGAAACATATTTAAATACTACGTTTTGTGATCCACTTGTTGAATTTTTTAAAATATAAGCTTGTTGAACATCAATTGGAATAGTAACATTTCTTGATGCTGAAATTGTTCCTGTAAATTCTATAACTCTATGTGCAA
>CAACVD010001491.1_pt1 | contig 11222 bp, 8 predicted proteins | sample 2381771 | NCBI WGS metagenome assembly CAACVD01 (sample SAMEA5211965, study PRJEB30684) | marine metagenome | biome: Marine; feature: Epipelagic; material: Water | collected 2015-10-15 | depth 15 m | reverse complement strand
TGAAGAAGAAGTTGCAAGAGGTTGTCGGTGACGATATCCGTGCGACGGAATCTGACTTCGTGAGTCAAAAGACTGTGGAGGATGTTGTAGTGGAGGAGACAGTATCTTCAGACAATGGAGAGGTAGAGGGTGAGGAGACTGACGCTCTGTCATACTTCCAGAGTCTGGGTAACGAAGACTGAGTTAAACTCAGTCAAAGAAAAAGCCCCGCTTCGGCGGGGCTTTTTTTATCCCATCATGGTTCTCCAGTTGGGTAGTTTTTGATTCATTAAACTTAATAGTCCAAAAGAAGAGGATGTGTTTGTTCCACCAGCCATGAAAGTTCTCTCACCTCTGTTTCCAGCAGATAAATTTCTTTCAGAAACTGATCTTGGTTGAATAGGGGGTTGTGTTGGTTGATTTGGCATACCTCTGGGTCCTGCACCGTAATCATTTATATTCACGCCGGGTGCCGTTAGTGGTTCTCTTGGAGTTGGAGTTATACTTGCAGCCGGAGTAATATCTGGACTCATTGACATTCTATTAAGAATTGTTCCCCCCGCAATACTTTTCAAAGTATCTGTCCCTATGGGCATTAATGCCTCTGCCACTGATGGGACTTCCTCTTTTTGCGGCATACCAAAAGCATATGACGGTCTTTCGTCTGTTGGTGATGGGACTTCTTCTCCCCCACTAAACATCGTGGCAACTTCGTTTGCTTTTTCTACTCCTCTTCTTGCAAACATACCCAGAAGTCCAGCACTTCTTCTATTTGCCGGTGTCGTGACCTCCTCTTTTTGTGGCATACCAAAAGCGTATGAAGGTCTTTCATCTGAGTCTGCTGTGACGACACGATCTGGTTCGGGTGTTTTTGGTGGATCTAATAGTGAACCATCCTCGATCATTTGATTTTCAATTTCTCGTTGACCCTGATTAAATTCACTTCGTGCATCCGTAATGTCACTGGGTGTAACTTGAGTAAATCCCCCCGCTTCTTCGGGAACTCTATTCATAGTTAAAGTCATGTCTCTGAGTTCTTGTTTTTCACTCGCAAGTCGATCAGAAAAATCTTCATAACCTTGTTGTTTTGAATCATCAACATATAACCGATCCCGCTCACCCGCTCGATCTCTTTCCGTTATTCTTTCAATCTGACGAATTTTTTCAGTCCCAAGAGGTCCAACAGCGTTCTCCATAATCATATCTTCACGATCACGAACAAATCCTTCTCCAAAACGAAGAGCAGCCTGTTCCCGTGTTAGCCCACCATATAAGGATCTTTCTGATACTTGATTTCTTCTCGTTGCCTGAACTTCATCTGCACGAGTTTGTATCGTGCCTTTGTCCATTTCATCTCGTCGTTTGAACGCTTCTTGTTGTTCTTCTGGACTAATCACTCCGTCCTGATTTAAATCAAAAGAAACTTCATTTCCATAATCACTTTTTCCCGTTGTGATGGATTCTGCGTCCATTCCACGAGCCTTAGCCATTTTTTCCGTTCTTATTTCATTTTCAACTCGAATGACTCTTTCCGTAAGAGGATCGGAAGTTCCTTTTAATGACCTTGCCTTTGCTGCTTCGTCTGCGGTAACTTTTCCATCTTGATTTCTGTCCATCACAATGCCATCAATTTTTGCCTTAGACATTGAGGATGTGCCTAGAGGTATTTCTTGAAGCACTGTAGCCATCGTTTCCGAGGGACCTGCGTTCATTATGGCACGATTTGCAAGAGTCACCGAATCCGTTGCTCCCACAGAGACATCATCGGGTGACATCTCCGATATAATTTTTTGTAGTCTGTCTAGAGGTATGATTGCCTCTGGTCCTGCCTCACCGGCAAGAACTTCAGTTGGTTCGGTAACAATACCACCTGTTTGCAGAGCGGGTAAAAACTTTATGTTTCTGTTTCCCAAATTTTCGGCTTTTTGTTTTTTAAAGTCAAATTTATTCAATAATGTGATGTTGTTGTAAAAATTAAACAACTTGGAAAGGTAATTATCTTTCTTGGTTCTTTTTTTCTTTTTAGAATTCTTAAATAGTTCACCTATAGATCGGTCTTGAGGCATGTTGTGTCTCTCTTTGCTTTTGCTCCTGTTCCTTCACATATTGCTTAATCATTTCAACGTAAATATCCCTTTCCCACGGTATCATATTATCTATTTCAGAAAAATTCATTTTGTAATGAAGAAAAAGACTAAAATTCGTTTTAATCAAACTCTCCATTGACTCGTGACAAAGGGTTAGCCGAAAAAATCATAAATCCCTGATAATTTTAGTTTGCGAATCTCTTGATCGTTGGTTCGATATTCAACATCACTGTAAACTTTGGGTTGATCGTTCAAGAATTTCAGTAATTTTCCATATTGAGTCTGAGTTAGTGATTCCAAAACCTCAATTTTTTCACTCTTTTCAATTTCATTCTTACCGAACACCTCATCACCGACAATAATTTTTTCAATACACTCAGCAATTAAAGAATCTTCAAAATTTTCTGTTCCGGCATTGAAATAATCCTGAATAACCGGATGTTTCATGTGAATTGTAATTTTGTCGTTAACTTTTATGACATTATTTTTAGATCCTTTGGTAATTTTGACATTTTCCAAGTTTACACCAACTTTTACCGTTTGTCCTGTATCTGGACATGTAAAAGTTGGCTCTGCCATTTCAGAAACAGACTTTGCTCGAATCTGACAGAACAAATACTCGATGTCGTGCAAAGGTGTTTGAAGTGCATTGTCGATACTATCAACACAATTTTCGACAATCGTTGAAATTGCCTTCAAAGTTGAGAAATTTTTACTTTCTGCTTGTGCTAAGAGTAGTATTTTTTGCTCTTTCATCAAATATGGTCGAAAAAACGTATTTTCGTTTGTTGATGGAATTGTCACTGGATATTTGGGGTGACATTCATTTATTTTATCCAAAATGCTCATTGTATAGTTCTCCTAATTATTTTGACGGTTCAATCACATATTCTTTAAATGCAATTGCGACGTTTAATATTGCAAATTCATTTAATCTTTCTTCAGAGTATGTGTCCTGAATTATTGTTGACACATATGGTTCGAGTAAAGACATGTCAAATTTTATTTTATCTTGTAAATCTAAAAATCGTATGCTCACTTGTGCATTAGTGAGTTTATCGTAATCTCCATCCAATACAACTTGGGTTTTACCACTTTCAATTGGATTAAATGAATCTGCCCAATCTTCAAAATATTTTCTCACGTTCCAATCACGATCAACATACATTCCCAAAATTAAGGAGGGCTCACCCCCATATCCTCTTCTTACTGGAATGGTTCTTGGGTTTGATCCTTGGGCACGAAGTTCGTCAGGAACTGCTTCCAAACTTCTTCCCGGCAAACTGACAGAAAACACAGGCCACTGTAGAATACCAAGTCCGCTTTTCTGAATGTATAAATCATAGCGGTTTGCACGCTGAATTCCACCAAGAGAAGATAGTCTCTCTCGAAGATTTTCTATTTTAGATCCTCTATCAAAATTCATTAAAACAGTTCCTTTTCAGTGAGAATGGTAAAATCCCAACCTTTTTTTCTACAATATTCTCTCGCTGCTTTCCATTTTGCTATATTTACACTATATGTAGTGCATTCTTTAAGGTATGTGACTTTTCTCTTTTTGCCTCTCTCTGGTTCTTGCGTTTGTTTATATGGTTTGACCTCAATCACCGTTACACGATCTTTTCCGTCTTTCGATTTTATCTTTGCGATGAAATCAGGAAAGTAACGATGAACACGATTATCCATCGGAGAAACATACGGAATAAAAATTTCCTCACTTCCCCATTTTATGATATTTTCGTTTGTGTCCATATATTTACAAACTTTTCGTTCCCATAAGGATCTACAAATGATGTTTGTTGGATCACCTACATACTTAGACTCATTTATTGGTTTGTATATTGTTTTATATGCCACCGAGTATTTAGGAGAGATTTCCCATGGCAGCAGAAAACTTCAGTTTTCCACCAAATTCCGGTGATGATGACGTTCAGTTGTTTTTAAAATTTCAGTGCAAAAGATACTCTGTTAGAAGAGCGAAAAAGGCACAAGGTGGAACAATTCCGTTTTTAAAGGTAAAATTACCAATGCCACCAAATATGGTTGCGACTTCGGCTTTGTCTTTTGCAAAGGACGCTACAATTGAATCCAGTCTTGTTGAAATGGGTGTTCCGGGTATAGTCAGTCGAGATAGCGGACCTATTGGTATACTTAGAAGTATTTTCACGGGCATAGGACAGTCGGCTTTCAGAGATCCAAACAAAGCATTTCAGGTTCAAATGGATGCAGGGGAAATGATTTTTAACGAATCGGTTTCTCGTGTGTTTCAATTTAATTATCAACTTGTTGCTAAAAACTTTGAAGAAGCACAAGAAATTTCAAGGATAGCGGCAGCATTTGAGGGATACGCTTTGCCAAGATCGTCTACAACATTAAAACGATTTAGAATGGAAATGCCCCCAATTTGGACTTGGGCTGCCACGGATGCGGGTGGAAATCCGCTCCCAAGTCAACATTGGACGGGTCAGAATCAACCATCATTTTTGCAAAATGTCACCGTGGATAGAACGTCATCGGGTGGAGTTTACTCTTTGAGTGACGGATCAACTTTTCTTCCACTTTCAACCTCAATCGCATTACAGTTTGTTGAAATTGAACCAAACTTATTCGACGGCGACTCAGGTGAAATTAAATCGAGAAGTCAAATCATTTCTGGTGAAAGAGTTACGGGACTTGTCAACTAATGTATTTTAATAAGTTTCCAAAAATTGCATACAAGTTTCCTAACAACAAAACTGTTATAGTGACAGATATTTTTAGAAGCGTTAAGTTTACAAAGGAAACGCTAGAAAAACCCGAACTCTTTGAGGAATTTATGTTAACTGATGGAGATCGTCCAGAATCAGTTGCTCGGAAGTATTATGGGGATCCAAAGTATTTTTGGTTGGTTCTTTTATCAAACGACGTTATTGATATTAACACCGAGTGGCCTCGATTCTCTCTTCACAATAAAACAAATGAACAAAACCTCTATTCTGGCTTTGCCATTCACTTCACGAACGAAATGGATATTCTTGCGGGAGACTATGTGGTGAAAAGAAATACTGGGCTCTCCGGTGATGTTGGAGAGGAATATGGAATTGTTGACAGATACATTCCATCCATGAACAAAATTGAAATTCGCAACAACAACTTTTCAACCGTGACCACAGGATCTGAATTTCAGGGTGATGATCTTGGGGAGTTTTTCATTTTTAGAAAAGAAGGAAATAACTTTACCACCATTTCAACTGGTGTCTCCGGAGATGTTGACTATTTAACGGCACATCGTATTGATTTACTAAAAGATAGTCTTGCGTTTTTTAAATTTGATAAACGAGTGTTAAATCCATTGACGGCACCTGCCGCATCAATGGATCCCACCAATCAAAATTATTCAACGACTGGAGATAAAAAAGACAAAAAGTCAATACTTAGAGACTACATTCGGGGTCTTGATCGAGGAACTTCGTTTACCAATAAAGATATTACTATTGTAAAATATAGTGAGGTTCAAGCAGAGGCATCCGAATCATCCTCCACAAAAATTAAACTGCTAAGAAAAGAATTCTTGTTTGATATTGTGGTTGAAGTTGAAAGTCTTATTCGTGATATGAACAGTGGTGATGTTAAAACCATTAGAAAATATGTTACGAATAGGAATCCCGGCAGACAGGGTTATTAATTATGGGTGAAAATGAAGTAACAATTGCTGGTAGTAATATCACGAAAGCCATAATTCGTAACAATGAATCTGGAAAAGAATATGATTTAGTTACAACTGATATTTCTCCGACACCACTAACACTATTAACAGTGAGAGAGGATATGTTTGAAACTGGAGTTAGTGGTATTTTAAATTTTACTGACACAGGGGACATTGTTCAAACTTTGCCCGTTCGTGGTGGTGAAGAACTTGAAATCGAAATATACAATCAAAGAACAGATGATACCATTGCTTTAAAATTTTATGTTCATACGGTCACATGTATTAGCGACGAACAACGAGAAAGAAAAGCCTCGACGAGTAAACTTAGAGAGTGGAAACTTGAATTTACCTCCTATGAAACTCTTTACTTAAATTATACTGAGCCAGTTATTTTTGAGGATGGTGATGATTTTGTAACAAAAATAGTTTCGGATGAAGGAGACGATCAAGATGGACTTGTGAACTCTCTTGCCGATAGATTTTTTAATCCATCGGAAACTTCAAACTCAATTCAAGACATGGACGTTGAACCAACTGGAAACTCCGTTTGGTTAAAGAAGAATCAAAAACTTTATCCTTTTAGAAAAACAGTTCAGCAACTTTCAGTGTTACAGTTGATGAATTATCTTTCAGAAAAAGCAGTTTCAAAAGAAAACGAAAAGGCTGTAAACTACCTCTTTTATCAAGATTTAGATGGTTGGTATTTTAGATCAATAAACAGCATTATAAAAGAAAACTCTCAACGGGAGACTAGAGAATATTTCTTGGATGAGGCATCAACATCTGCCGACACAGACAACGCTTTTATCACATTTACCGCAACTGGACAATTTTCACCCATAAAAATGTTTGAAGCGGGTGCTTTCATTTCAGAGTATTATCGAGTTGATCCCGATTACTCTGATCCATATCATGACTTTATTTCCTTCGACGGCGCACACAAACAAAAGATAGTTCAATATTCATATCAAGAAGAAAAAGACGATCTGGAAAAAATAGAAGAGTATCCTTTGATCTCTGAAAATTTTGATTTTGAACCAAACATTCCTGTGAGAATTTATGATGAGTTACATGGCTACTTTGAGCCATCTTTTTATAACGATCCACTTATAAGACAAAGACACCAACAAACATCTCTGACAGAAATTTACAGAGGTGATTTGAATCACATGGGAAACAGTGGTGCATATGATAAAGATGTTTTGTGGCAAACTGCGTTTGACCAAACAAACTTAAAATCAGAAACTCTAAAACAAATACTCAAAATACGAAGAGAACTTCGACTCAAACGAGAAGAACTCGCAAAGAAAAGAGTGCTAAAAGAAAAGTGGTCTGCATATAGATGCTCTGTGTGTTGCATGTCTGGTTATGACGATGGAACAACAGGATCACAAAGGCTTGGACCAGAATATAAAATTACTTCAGCAGGAACATTTACTGATACAGTGAGTTATGATCCGAATGACGAGAGAGCGAATGACAACGGTCTTTTTTCCAGTTATGATTTTGACAACGATCCCGAACTTCAAGAAACAATGCAGAGTCTTTATCGACTGAAACCACCAGATGAGTTACAGGGTGTTCTTTTCGGCATCGACGCAAACATTTTTAGTTTGCAACAACAAACAATAAGTGTTCAAAGCATGATCGAGGTTTGTTCAACAAACCCGTGTCCACAAAAGAAAGAATGGACAAATGAAGATGGAACTCGAAGTTCAGAGTATGTTGATGACACTTGGAGTTCTGTTTATCAATATCCCGGCGAATCAAATCAATATCCATGTATCGGGTGTTATGAAATTTTAAGTGAATGCACCGGTCCTCCTCCTGAGTGTAATGAAAATCAACAAGAGGCAGGCACTTGCCCAGAGTGTTCTTTTGTGTCTAATTGTTATGCGAAGGTTGACTCCCCTTCATGTCCACTAAATGATTATTCAAACTACCTTACCTCTTTCCAAAAATCAATTGAACTGTTGACGGAATATAAAGAATCCTTATTAAGTGCATGGAACAAATACTTGGAGAGAAAAGTTTTTGCGTTAGCAAAACGACAGTATGTTGAAGTTCCAGAGGATGTTTCTCTTTCTTTCCAAAACGTTAAGAGCATTACCAAGAAAAAGATTAGAGGATCTCGTTACGAAGTGTTTGCACTTAAGCAAGCATTGGTAAATGACGTTCAGGACTCTTATGAATATCTCGTTACATACAACGGCTTTGTTGGTGGAACTGGCAACAATCACCCATACTACAACCAGAACGTTAATACCGAACTCTTCGGAGATCAAGACGGATACTTAAGATTCCAAGATGTTTATGGCTTTAACACTCCAGTTGATTTTACTGGTGTGTTCGTGTATCAGCCTGGATATAACATCGAACAGACAGGAGGAGTTGGACCACGAAGCACATGGTTTACTGAGTTAGGAGATACCCTATATTTCCGAAACAATCCAAACTTATACGCTGAAGGAATTGTCCCTCTCGTTCTAAGCACATCAGGCTTTAGTTATCAGGGTGGTAATTTAAAACCAGATTTTGTTACCACGGTAAATTTTGGAACTCCAAGTAGTGTTGTCACCGAATGCACACAAGGAAACTATGGCTACTGGCAGTGTGTTGATAACATTCCAAATGCAGATGGACAACAAACACCACTAACATCACCTCCACCTCCCGGTCTTTTGAGAACGGCAAATGACTCTGAGTTAGTAGTTTCCGAGGGTGTTGTTCCTTGCTGTGGTGCAAATAGTAAAACTGGTTGCGTTTACTTAACACCGGAGCAGTGTGGATCTAACGGCGGTGTTCCTCTCGGTGTGCCAGGAAAAGATAATTACAGTTGTGCCGATTGTGTTGGTGTTTTAGGATCTGGGGTTCCTGCTGATGAACCTCTTTCCACATTCTTTGATCCGGGCATACCACCCGGCGGACCTGGTGGTGGTAATCCTCCACCTCCACCAAATCCACCACCACCCGGCGGTCCCCCACCCAATCCATGTATTAATCCAGAAAATGCAGAAGTCGCTGCAATTTGTTGTCAAAACACCAACAATGGTTATCCATATTGTCCTGATGAACCGGATGGACCCGTTGGACCTGGACCCGATGGACCCCCACCTCCACCTCCACCCCCATCCCCACCTCCGGGCGCTCCACCTCCACCATTTCCACCGGCACCACCGGATGATATTGATATTGTTTGTAATGAATGGGAATGGGTTGAAGTAACCGGAGAGGAAGTTTGTATTGACACCACACAAAACGATGGTGGTGGTAGTGCGAGAGTTACTGGTGTAATGTATAATGGAACGGGTGTAGATTCATTCACATCTTACATTTCTGGTGATTATAAAAGATTTTCTTCTTCTATAAATCCAGACTTCTTAGATTATTGTAAAGTGTATGGATGTTATGATGATCCCGATGCAATTTATGAATTATATCGAGACAGAAGAAACTGGTATTCTCCGGCAGAATCTTATCAAGTTCCTCGAAGGTTCTTTGCAGAAAATCAACATTATATTCGTGTTGAATTTGCGAAGCCAATAGGAAAAGAAACACTAAACAGTTTTGCGTTTGGTTTTGTTCGAGACGCTGGCACAGAGTATTACCTTCCATATATTGTTCAACTAACTGCCGGACCATTTGGTAGACAGTCTGCTAACTATAATATGAGTGTTATTGGAATGGATCCATATGGATTTGATATTGCAGTGACAAGAACCGATTCTTGGAAAGATTACGACTCAAGATTTAAAGATGCGGGACAACCACATCTTTGGCCTCAAGTTTCCGTAAACAAAGAAAGATTTGATCCAATTAATCGTTGGGCTAGAACTCAGGGTGGAGATGGTCGAGACGAATTTATTTCGTTCACCGGACTTCCATTTTCTTTTGAAAACTATGCACAATCTTGGCATGAGATAAACGCAACTTATCACGAACCCAACTCTTCGACAATGTTAAACAGTTATGTTTCTAATCAAATTTTGAAAGAAAATAACGACGAAGTTTTGCGATACTTAAAAAATGCAGAATACTATACACCGTATCTCAATAGCGGACAGTTTAGAGAGAATAACTGGGGAGGTCAAGGTTGGTTTGAGGGAACATACGTTGCCGAGGATTATTTAATCTGGGATTCACCCGATGATGAAAATACTGAAGAGGGTATCTGGAGATATGATGTCAGTGGTGAAAGTGAGTATGGTGTGGTTATTCCTCCACAAAAACTAGAGGACAACTTCGAGGACTACACTCACAATCTAGCAAGAAATTTCTCTGGACAATTTGTGGTTTTCTCACGAGAAGAGGATGAGTGCCCAAGATATGAGTGTGCAAATCCAGATGGACCAATCACTCCACCACCAAGACCCGAAAATGCTGGGGAGCCATATGATCCTTACATCAATTGTCCAATGCAAGAACTCCGACCAGACTTTGTTGAGGACGCTGATTTTGATACGAATCTTAGTGAGCCAACTTTGTTTGAACTTGAAACACTTGAATCTGAAATCAATGAGTGTAATTTGATTCGAGAAAATCTTGGAGACTCATATCTTGGATGCCTTTACTCTAATCCAAACGCACCCGATAGTTGTGACTGCCCAAATAGAGGTGAAGCATATCCAGAGTATCTTGAGGTTTCCAGAACATATTCTACTTTCTGGGATACACCAGATGAAACCCCACTTAGAAGAAATGCACAGATGACCCAGTTTACAACTCAACGTGCATCTGGCTTGTTGCCGGGTGATTTAACTTTAAGACCGGGAACTTTGATTGATATTACAATTCCAAACTCTGATAACTCTGAATACCCCAAACGAAGAGAATCAGGAAAATGGATGGTAACAGGCATTCAACACAATTTTACCACCACACAACATTTCATGAACATGACATGCAATCGTGAAAGTTCTTATCAAGATCCAACCCCACCATCTCCAGTTGAGGACGAATCTTAGTATAAATAGGCAAAAGGAGAAGTCATTTGACTGTAAAAATTCAAACAACAGATAGGTTTGTTGATTATGATCTTGCCTTTACTCAGGTTGGTGACGCACCAGATGAGAATGGTATCGGTGGCTATTCTTTGGCTTTCAAGCGAGACTTGAACGCTATTGCTCAATCTTTGCAAAACTTAATTTTAACCCGACCGGGAGAAAAACCTTTTATTCCAGACTTCGGAACCAATATTTTAAATTTGATGTTTGACACACTTGAGCCTGACACACTAAGTGACATTCGTGATGAGGTCGAAACGGCAATTCAAAATTACGAACCGAGAGTTGAGTTTATTGATTTTGTTCCAGACGAAACATTCATGGATCAAAACAATATAATCTTTAATTTAATCTTTAGACTTGTTGGTGAACCAGAGGGTTCATCAGCAAGAACAGTCATAATAGAAATAGTGAGGGCACGTTAATGTCAGTTTATTCTTCTCTTTCTGCCGTAACCTTGCCTGA
>CAACVD010001486.1_pt1 | contig 11243 bp, 17 predicted proteins | sample 2381771 | NCBI WGS metagenome assembly CAACVD01 (sample SAMEA5211965, study PRJEB30684) | marine metagenome | biome: Marine; feature: Epipelagic; material: Water | collected 2015-10-15 | depth 15 m | reverse complement strand
TCATCAATACCATATGCCGATATAAATGTATCTAATTTTCCTACAACAATTATGCCTAAATCCTCAGCATGTTGTTCAGCTTCTTTAAAATTTTTAGCTACGATATTTGGTCCGTCGTAAGTGACTCCGTCGTATTCAAACTCTGTCAAATAAATTTTTAAGGTATCAGTCATATTGTTTTAATTTAGTTTTACTTGCACCGCCAGTACCAGCATATAAACCAAACCAAGCGGCTCCCGCTCCTACAACAATAGATACAAACCCACTTTGTTCTAAACTAGGAGTATCTAAGCCCATAAACCATACACAAGTTTTATATAGTAAAACTATATAAATTGTAATAAATAATCTAGGAAAGATTCTCCAAGAGTCTACAGTTATGGCTAAATCTACCCAAGTTTGAAATTTATTAGGTTCGTATTTCTTTTGCGTAGTATCTAGTTCTAACTCTAATTTGACTTTCTGGGGTTCCCCAGTTTTTATGATTTCGTTAGGTTGTTCCATAATAATCACCTACCGAGAACAATAATAAAGTATTTTTTGATGATTGTTAATGCATTAACGCCAAGCGGGTCCTTCTATCCAAGTTACAAGACTTTTCCTAATTCCTTTAGTAACAGGACTTACTTCGTGTGGTAAAAAAGAGGGAAAAATTAAAACCCTACCTTTTTGTCTTAAAATATCTTTATTAGGAGGTTCTTTGATAATACTGTCATCGAATTCAAAATTACCTCCCTCATATTCGTTTGAATCAGATAACTGTATGGTCATACTAAGTTTTCTATCGTACATTTCTCCTCTGCCTATGAAACTATCTATATGTTTATGATAAAAACCTTTATTTGCTGCTAAGTATTCTGTATATTGAATATTAAATATTCTTTCAATATCTAGCCCAAAATGCTCTCTATTAATATCAACGAATAAATTTGTGCAAAGATTAGTTAATTTAACTGTATCTTCTGTACGTGGGTCTATCCAACGAACTTGAGACCTTCTAATATCTTTTTCTTGTTTAGAATCCTTTCCTATTTCTCCACCTACGACTGCAATTTCCTCTGGAAATTTCAATGCCATAATTTTTATATCTTCAATAATTTGTTCTGGTAGTACTTCAGGAAGCATGAAACAAAGAGATTTCATATTAATCTGTAATTCTTTCTTCGCATAACCCTTCTTTACCAAAATGACACCAACGACATTTCCATTTATGTGGGTTAGCGGGGAACTCTGTAGCTGTAGTCATATCTATAGCTCTAGCATTTATACGGTCTCTTTTTAAAATTATTGTTTGTGTATCGTAAACGAACTTACTTATTTTATTATGGTCTAAATACCACATCTCAGTAATTATTTCTTCTAATTCTGGAAACCTTTTTAAAGCTATAGAACCATACAATTCACATTGTTCTCTATGAGCTTCTTCATTACCTTCGAACTTTCCTGTTTTAAAATCAATAACTCTAGCTTGTTTAGAAATACCTTCTTCATATACAAAAGCGTCTACTTTAGCTCTGCCCCAAGTATTATAATCAAACCAACCTGTACGTTTCCATTCCTCATCCCAAGCCCAATCTTCTTCACAAAGCACGTGTCCTCTTTCGTGTAGTTCTTTTAGTTCTTTAAAATTATCTTCTAATCCTTTTATTTCTTCTGGTATTTCTTGATGAAATCCACGAATATATTCTTCACAAAGTTTATGGATATGTTTACCTCTATCCATCGCTGGACTTCCAGGCTCTTTTAATTTTTTAACAAATTTAAATTCTGCTTGTTTCGGACATTTTTCAAAACAACTTAAACGGCTATACGACCATTGATTTATCATGTTAATCTCCTTTTGGGTATTATATTTGAAAATATTTATAATGTAATTGTAGTGTCTCCACCAGCACTAACAGACAAAGTACCTAAAGAAGCCTGAGCTTCTAATCCGTTTGTAGGGGGTCCACTAAATACATCTAGTGGTACGGTGCTTATAGTTAGCCAATTATCTCCGTCATATACCTGTAATTTATTTAATGTGGTATCAAATACTATTGCTCCTAAATTAAATTTATTATCTAATTTTTCTGCAGTAGTTATTTGCCTAGTATTATCAGGGTCGAACTCTCCTAAATTTATTTCTAAAATTCTAAGTAATCTGTTATATAGGTCTCCACTTACTTGACCATCATAACTAAAAGGCAATGACGTTCTTAATAGTTTAGCCATTAGCGTTTTCCGTCAGGTTTTATTTCTATCCTATTATTACCTAATCTCCAACCTGTATCGTTATTTCCAGGATATTCAGCGTCATCGTCAGATTCGAATCTAAAAGCTGCCTGTCTTGACCTAGAACGTAAATCTACTTTAGCAGCGGTGCTCGTTACAGCACTAGTGCTTTTAGTAGTTAATGTTTCTCCAGGAGCGTTTCTAGTTTTTAAAACAAAATTTATTTGTCCTCCCGCGTTATTCAAAAATCTGACATCAGGTATTAATTTAGATATATGACTAAATTGTTCCCCTTCATCTAAATCCATATCTGAGCTTTCTATAAAAACATTAGTCATAGGGTTACCATCATCATCGTAACCATATTCATGTTCATATAAATAATTACTACTTGTAGCTCTTGGGTAGGGTTCTGTCCCCGCGTCTAGCCAAGCAGTTCTACTTAATGTTCCATAAGCCCATGCTCCTATTTCATAATTGTAAGAAACATACCTATCTATTTCAGAACCATTTTTTGAAGTATAAAACCAACCTACTTCATTAAATTCTTCATTTAGAAAAGCATGGAATTTATATACTTCTGAAATATTCATATCGTCAAAAACATAACTTAAAACTGTACAAGGAACTTTTTGTACAGTACCTGTGTAAACATAAAAATTATCTACCGCCATCCAAAAAACACCTTTTGAAGTTACTACTGCAGCATTGGGTCCGATTAATCCTGTTTCTTTATTTATTAAATTTATACCGAATGTAAATGGTGGTCCAATAAATTGCATACTATATAAAGAAGTATCAGTCCAGACTAATATTTCTTGCCTAGATTTTACTGCTCCTACAATAGTACTACCTTCAGATAAACTTAAAGCACCTGCAGTGTTAGTTGTTTTAGGTTCCCATTCTACAACATTATCTTGGTCGCTAAATGCAATAAGCATTGGGTCAATTATTCCCGTTCTAGCTGTTCCTGCCGTATTAATAGGGTCTACTCCTAAAATAATAGCGTGTTTATCTACCTGAGATACTAGGGTAAATAACCCTACTGTGGGGGCTAAATTAGCTCCTGCGAGGTCCGATAACGCTTTAGCCCTATTGTGATTATTATTACTAGCCCATTCTACCCCTGCAGAAGTGTCCCAGAAAAAGATACCACCGTTTCTAGGATTAATAATTAAATCTTCTCCGTAATTATCATGTGACCATAATCTTAATTGACTAGCAAAAGCTAACGGACTTGTGCTTCCCCAAGTTGAGTCTCCCCATGTACTTGCTCCCCAACCTGTTCCAGATACATAATTATCTAATCCTATTTGTATTTGATAGTACCCTATGACACTGCTCCCACCTTTACTACTACCCGCGTCAGAAGAATTAGCTGTTACTGGTACAGTTATAGTATAAGTATTAGCGTCTGTGACAGAAGCGACTATGAAACCTGTTTGATTTAAATATGTTGCTCCTGTTTGATTTATTACAGCCGCTGTTATATTACCGCCAAAATCAGTTGCACCACTAAAAGCTACATAATCACCTACTCCTAATCCATGATTAGTATCAGTAACAGTAACTACGCTTGAGCCATTAGTTGCTGCAAAAGTTACGTCACCTGCGGCTGTTGTTTCCCTTAATGGTGTGATGTCATGAAATAAGCCACCTTTTTCAACATAGTATTTACTAGTTGTACCTAATCCTAAAAATTTTGTACCGTTTAAATCTGTCCAACCGTGTAATTTTCTACAATTACCTAAAAAGGTATTATTGTTATCTTTTCTCCAACCACCTATTTTTTCTACGTTTTGTTTATTAAAACGTATTAAGTTACCGTCAAACCAACCACTTTCATTACTGTAATTTGTACCTTCTCTGTTGATTCCTGGTTTGAATTGTAATTTTAGTAAAGGCATTAAACTACTCTATAATTTATCCCGTCATATGCGAAACTGTTTTTTCTGTTTTCTTCAGGGTTTACGTATGATACATGAATCCAACCACTATCAGGAGTTATTCCATCATAGTATTCTAAAATAACTTGGTCAAAGTCTAACTCATTTTTTATATATGCGAATAGCGTTTCGTTGTCTATGCCAACGATTTCTATATCTACGGCTTGACCTAAAGTATGTTGGCTAGTGTCACGAGAGCCAAGCTTTCTATTGAGCTCCAAACAGCGGTAACCAGAATTAGGACTAAAAGGTATGCCGAAATGATTTCGTATAGGTTCAAGTATTTCCTCACTTAAATTTTTTAAATTATTAAATATTGTTTTGTCAGTAACCCTATTATCAATACCTAAACGATAAGCCATTTGAGATTTTTCAAATTCTTTTAATTTAAAGTGTTTTGATAATTTAGTTTCTGAGGAGAACTCCATTTAGCCCTCCTAAAACAAAGTGTATCTTACTAGAAACCCTACAATAGTCAAGGAAATAGTAGCAGTGAATATTAAGCTATTCCTAATAGTTTTATTAATTGATAGAATTCCATTCTCTATAGAATCTAATCTACGATAATTCTCTTTCCAACGTTGGTCACATGCCGCTTCATGAGCACTTAATCTTTTATCTACTTCGTTTACTGTTGTTCTAGGCATTAGAAATATTCTTTTAAGTTTTTCCAGTATTCTTTTAGTTTGTCATCTAGTGCTCTATTTGTGTAAGGAGCTACTGCTTTTAGTAATGTTTTACTAATAACTACGGTAAATATTATCCATAGTAAAATTTCCATTACTCGTTGTCCTCTATGTCTTGTCTAGCTTTTGCTCTTTTAGTTTTTATATCGCTTGGCATAGCTTTACCAGAATCAGCCTCCCTAACAACATACCAATCTGTTCTACGTAAATATAGTTGAGCTTCTGCAATATTTTTTAATTTTTCTTGATTTACTTTATCAGTTTTAGTGTCCGCAGACATTGCTTTAAATTTACTTATTGAATTTGTACTTGTAGCTTCATTAACAGCAAATATTTCTTGCAAACATTTACTAAGATTATCAAAACCAAACTCAGTTTCTTTACCAGAAACTACACTCCCATCAGAGTCAATTAATCCTTGTTCTTCAAGAGTTACACAATGTTCGATTAAATTTATTTCTTCTTCGTTTAATCCCGTTCTATCTATAGCCATTAGGACATCTTCCACGCTGCTAAGTGAGCAAAACTTGAGTATTGATTACTATAATACGAACTAACATATCCATAACTTACCGCTTCCGCAGCATAAAAACGAATTCCAATATATGCTCCACTGCTTAAATAAACCGTGCTTTCAGCTTTAAAAAAGGTAGTACTCCAGTCACCGATAGCATTTCCTGTTCCATCTATTAAATGGGTATTAGGACTTGTTGAAGTTGCTAACCACATATATGTTGTATCAGCAGTATCACTAGCAACTCTTGATAACTGACAATCGCCTGTGATGTACCAAGTTCCTGCGGGTAAGTAAATATAATTACCACTAGTGCTTGTGCCATTAAAACCACTACGAGTATTAGTGCCGAGAACGTGCCAATTATATCCTGTGACAGTTCCCCCAGTACTCGCTAATCTTATATCCCTTTTTAAAACATCAGGTGCTCTACTTACAGCACTTGTACTTGAACCATAAAAACCCGATGAACTATTATGTATTAAGTTTCCTTGTACTGTTGAATTTGTGGATATTGGTCCACTAAATGCAGCAGCTGATACTGTTCCTGAGAAAGTTGGAGAACTAGCTACTCCAAGAGTCGCACTACCAGAGGTCGCTCCCCCAGTAAGATTAGACCCCGCTACTACAGCGGTTATGTCTCCTTTGCCGTCTAATTGTGATTGTATATTAGAAGAAGCTCCATTTAGATATTGAAACTCTGCATTACTAATAGTTCCGTCTGCTATTTTACTAGCGTCTATTGCAGCGTCAGATTTAATATCAGCGTCTACAATATTAGTTATTGTATTGTTAGCTGAATCTATAGATTTATTTGTAAGTGTATCTGCACTTGCGGTTGTAACAAATGTGCTACCGTTTAATTTAGCATTAGTTCCTAAATCTATTTTATCGAATCCATCGTAAACTATTGCTCCTGTGCCTCCTCCGTCAGTAAATACTACTTTAGCAGTTCCGTTAGCAATAGTTACATTAGCTCCTGAACCTTGTGACACAGATATTGATTGTCCGCCTGTGGTAGCGTTTTCTATAATAAACATTTTAGAAACTGTATTAGGAGCTATATTTAATGTTCTAGTAGCGGATAAAGTGGTGCTTACATCACAAGTAACTTTAATATACATCGCTCTATATTTATCAGATACTCCATCCCCGATAGTAGCAGTTTTAGCTCCATCACTATCGAATGTAGCTTCGGTTTGGTAAGAAAAAGCCTCACCAATTAAATCTAAATTAGTATTAGTTACCTGTCCCCATGTACCAGACTGGTCCCCAGTCCCCATTTCGTTTAATCGGAGATTGTTTTCGTATGTACTCGCCATAGTGCCTCAATTATATGTAATAAAATCTGTTTACGCTACCTCATCCCAATTAGGGTTTTGAGTATCGTTTACATTACTATAACTTGCTGATTGTGTTGTATTTATAGTATTGTATCCTGCGGTTTGGTCGTCATCTACTAATGTCCAAATATTTGGAGTTCCAACACTAGTAGTTGCTTCCATTCCAACAATAAATTCATGTAGTGAAGCACTCGCACTTACTACAATTGTTCCTACAGCTGTAGTTGCACTAAGTCCTGGTACTGGTACCGTATTAAATGTTGCTGTCGTAATTACCCCTACTCCACCCGTTGCGGCTTGACCCGTAGGTAGAACATCTGAGTTTGCTTTTATTACTGGAGCACCTAGTTGTCCTTCTCCTTCATCATCTAGCGGTATCGATACGTTCGCTTCTCCGTCTATACTTACGCTAACAGAACCTACGGTGCCTGATAAACTAGGAAGAATAGCTATTACACTACCGCCTACTCCAAGACCTGATATTAAGGCTGAACTTTGTTGACCTGTAGGTACTATATTGGCAAGTCCACTAAGTGTTGTGGTTCCTACCGCACCTGTGCTTGATTGTCCTGTAATAGCAATTGTTTCAGGTAAAGCTACCGTTCCTACTCCACCAGTGGCTGCTTGACCAAGTACATTTACTATTGCGTTAGGTCCTGCACCTGCTAATGCAGCAAAAGGAGATTCAGCAAATGCACTTATTCCTAACATTTAGTTACCTGATAAAAATTGATAAACAGGTCCATATGCAATATCTGTTCCTAAAAAAGTATTTAAAAGAAAAATAACTCCATTTATAAAAACAATTTTAGTTCCTACTACAATAAAAACTATCCAAGCAATAGTTAATAATAACCCATGTTTTTGATAAAATTCTTTTACTTTTCTAATTATAGGAAAATTCCATTTACCTTCCGTAAAAGCTGTATTTAATACAGGCATTAGATAAAATAATTTATTTTTTATATTCAACTTAATAAGCTCCTAACATCATTGCAAAAGGAATTAATTCATAATAAACAAGTGCTGCCGTTGCAGTAATGATGACTCCTGATAAAAAACCACCTATAAGTGTTATTAGTTTAACTTTTATTTCCATAGTTACTCCTCGTGTTGATTAATCCATTTTAAATATCTAACGGGTTCTTCAAACCCAAATTCTTTTCTAATATCATCTACATCTTTTTCTAAAAAATATAATAATGAATGTTCTATTAAATTATTTTCGTTTACTTTTTTAGCAATTTTACAGGCTTCTCTGTATATAAAAAAGGGTTCTAGTGATTTAGCTCTCCAAGCAATTCTACAAGTTACTAAAAAACCTACGTACCACATTCCTATGTTACCTACCTGTCTCCAAGTAGTTCCTTGTATTAAAGCCTCACCAAAAGGTGAAGTGTCGTACTTAAACAATATATGGTGTAAATCATGAGTCAACATCATATGTCTGCCAACATTGTTTCTTAAATCATTAGTTCTATCATCGGAAAGCATATCTTTTTCAGCATTGTCTTTTTCAAACCTGTCCTTATATAAATCATTAAACGTCCATTCTTTAAAAAACTCAGCTAAATGTCCTCCTGCGGTATTAGGGGGTAAACTTTTTAAATATTTCATACTTGATATTTTTGGTATGACATTTTTATCACAATATTTTTTATCATTCCAATCCAATCCTAAAGCTACTTTTATTCGTTCAGGAGAACTTCTAAAATTATTTTTCATTCTTTTTTGACTAATAAACATTAATTGTGCATATATAGCTTGTAGTTCTGAAAGTCTAGCCCTTGCCTCTGGATGAGACGCTCTTTGTTCATGAGAATCTTTTGTTAAAATTGATTTAGATAATTTTAAAAATGTAGGAAAACTAAACATTTATTTAGCGATAGTCACTATTCTAGCTACCTCAGAAGATTCATTTGTTATATCTACTTCTGAACTTGTAACTTTTTTTACATCGTACTGTTTTATATCTTGATACCCTACAGAGCAGTTTTGCGAAAAGAAAATATAAAACAAATCAACATCTTCTCGTTGTACTGTTTTAGTTTTTCCAGGTTCAATATCTAATAATTTTAAATTAAAACCTTCTTTTTCAGTCATAAAACAAAGAAACCTAGTATCGTCTTCTAGTGCTGTTTGAGCAGCGTATCTACCATTAATATGCCATTTAGCAGAACGAGGATATATTACATCGAAATCCGCACCAAACTTGTAAGAAGTTAAAAGCTCTTTATTAGCAATTGCTTCTTCTACTGTGCTTTCTGTATATTCACCTTTTTTAATTTTATCGTCTGCAGTTATTTCTTTCCATCTTTCTATATCTTTTGCTTCTATACCGTCTTCTTCTTTCCATCTTTGACAAGATTGAATTTTACCTTGTATCAAAACAAAATGATTAGGTCTATATACGATATGAGGACTAACTTCATCAACGATATGTTCATCTATCTCAGCAGTAGTTTCGCTAAAATAAAGCAAACTTTCTTCAAAAGTATCTCGACTTTGTATGTCCCCTTTTTTTCCTATAGTCACTGTAACTTGAAATTCATCATCAATAATTTTATGGCTTTCTTCTATCCATTTAAAATCAAATCTTACGGTCATTATATCTCTCCTGTTGTAATTTTTTTAGCGTTAGGGTCTACATTAAATATATCATATAAATTTTCTTGGTTAATGTGTCTAAAAAATTCTTCCTGAATGTGTATTTTTCGACCTCCTTCAAACATAGTTTTAGGTTTTCGTATTGCAACTCCTCTGTAGTCGCAACGATACCACGTAGTTCCATCATCGGCAGGTTCTTCGTAATAAATAATATCTTCTGCTTTTTCAACCATTATTGTGTAATACTTATATTCCAAGTACCTGACATATTAATATTAGTATTATTATTAGTAGTCCAACCAAAAACTGTATAAGCTCCGATATTAAGAGTAGTATGATAAGAACTACTTTTACCAGTTACCCAACCACTATTTTGATGAGCATCACTTCCATAAAATCTAGTTGCAGGAAATCCATCTTTTGCAGGAACATCAATATAACGAAAAGGACAAGTTGAAGTAGTCCAAGTACTTCCTGCAGCGTAATTCGTTCCCCATGTTCCACCTATAACAATTTGAATGCTATGATTAGACCAAGTACCTGCAAGACCCATACTTTGTTTAGAATAAAAACCAGCAACATAACGAAGTGTTGTTGTAGGGTTATTGTCAGTTCCTCTAAAATGGTTAAATGATATTGCACCAGAAGAAGGTATTTGTCCTGCATTTCCTACTTGGTCTACACCTTCTTTTAATGAGTAAGTAACATTTGACTGTCCTCCGATATAAGGGTAAATAGTTGAATTTTCTACGTTTGACATTTTTCGCCCAAACTGACGATAATAAGATGTATATGCTGGAACAGCAGGAGTGTATTTACCTGCGGGTTGAGCAGGATTATATTGACTTGTACTTGAATAACCTACACTTTGAGCAATAGTAGCAGGATTATTATTACTATTTAAATTTCCTGCATAGTATTCACTCATACTATCAGGAGGCAGACCACTTGTTCCACCATAACTCCATTCTAATCGGATGTTAGTCATTGAAACAGAACCACTTGCAGGTATTGCCATTATTTATCCTCTAGTTCTTTTACTCTAGCTGATAAATCTTTTACAGCTTCAATCAATACTGCTGTTAATCTGCTGTAATCTACGGACTTAGTACCCATTTCGTCATCTGCTGTTAATACTATTTCTGGTAATATCTTTTCTACTTCTTGAGCTATAACACCTATGTTTTCTTTTTCGTCTCTGGTGTAAGTGACACCTCTAAGTTGTTCTACTTTATCTAAACCATCTTCAAGTGTTTCAATATTATCTTTAAGTCTTTCATCTGAGAAAGCTGTGACGTTATTATTAAAAGTTGCAGCTCCTGCCTCTGACGCATCTATAGTCAATGCTACTATTTCAGAGCCACCATCATTGACTCTAAATATCATGTCTTTGTCTGATGTAGAAGCACGAAGTGTAAAGTTTGCTGAGCCTAAATCTATTTGACCTCTTTCAGTACCCCCATCTTTGAAGATTATATTTTCTCCATCTGCATCAAGAATAATATCTCCTGCAACATCTAAAGTTAAATCTCCTGAAGCGTTTGATATATTATTACCTGCAGCAAGTTGTAATCCTCCTCCGCCTAAAATTCTCATCCTTTCAGCATTATTTGTGCCGAAAAGGATTGGGTGGTTAGTTGTTCTTTTAAATTCTGCATAATTACTAGCATCACTATAAATAAGGAAATTTCTAGTTCCACCTACTCCAAAGTCTATTCTTGAACCATTACCACTATCTATTTGAAAAAATGCAGTACCACTATCTTCATTTAAAGCTAAACCTGTTCCTGTAAAAGTTAAAGATAATGGGTCTAAGCTTGAACCACCAACAGATACCCCTCCAGAAGGAATCGCTACATTATTAGAAGCATCCTCAAATACAGCTTTACTTGCAGGTAATGTACAAAATACATCTTTAGTTCCTGCAGAAAAA